>Ga0209208_10002706_pt1 | contig 25455 bp, 20 predicted proteins | sample S1TSphfallax_3_FD_187694 | JGI IMG/M metagenome (GOLD analysis project Ga0209208, IMG submission 187694) | Host-associated microbial communities from peat moss isolated from Minnesota, USA - S1T2_Fd - Sphagnum fallax MG (SPAdes) (version 2) | ecosystem: Host-associated > Plants > Peat moss >...
CCCCGCCCTAAACTGCCCAGGACTTATTATGGTTTTCAGGACCGAAACCTGAAAACTTTTAGGACGTGATTTTCAGGATGTGGGATCTCAATTTTGGGACTTGGATTTCACACAGGGGCTTCACAGTGGCCTTCGGCCACGGGCACCCACTAATGATAAGAAAATTCAAGGAACTAATATATGGGTGATTTTTTGGAATCTATCATATGGTCCTCCTTTGACAATTCCAAAGACATTTCCTATCGTATGGTTGACCCTAGACATTTCAAAGACCATTTGAAAAACAACTACCTCATTTCCAAGTATAACTACTTCATTCTTTTTCCCTACTCACCAACATGGATATGAAAAACCAAATTAATACCTGTCTTTTCATGTCCATGATATTTATATTAATTCAAATTAAATTTGACATTTACAAAAATAATGATGAATTGTTGGAAACCATATGCTTGATTATTAAAAAAAAGTTGATTTGTCACTAGTAGTGTGTAGCAATGCAAAGTGCACGTAGTTTTGGATAGTGCTCAAAACAATATCCTCAAAAAAATCATAACAAATATTATTTTATAAACTTTTGTTTTTGAACATTAATCACCTTAATATTAAATTTTATTTGATAAATTGTACACATATTATGGTAGTTCAAATTTCAAATAAACAACTAATTATATACTATAAGATTTTTAATGATATTATGTAATTATATAAAAATATTTTGAATGTTGTGACCCTAACCTTGGGCATAAGAAAGATACATATTAAAATAATGTCTTAAAGCTTGCACACATTCCCACGAGAGTGGGTGTAGGAGGGTGCAAAGGAGGTGAATTCCAAGCATTTTTTAATGGGAATCGCTTTGAAAGTTGAAATCCTTTAATCTTTTGAATCTTTGAAGCAAAAGTGTAGACATCAAAACTTGTCCAAATTGGGCATTTTTATACCTTTGAAAAGATCTTGAAACATAAATATTGCAAGTGGGCTCACAATTTTCATTTGAAGATTAAAACATAGGTTATGGCCAAAAAAAACGGTGAGAATCAACTTGTCAATCAATTTTTTACCATTACAACCCAAGAAACATGGGTCACACAATTTTTGATTGGAATGTGCAATATGTTGTTGGAAAGATAATGACAAGAGCTACATGATATTCTTGTTTCAATTTTTTTTTAAACCATTTTTGAGGGAGTCACAAGCTTCAAGTATCCAAAACATAATGTGTCCCAATTCAGGAAATTCATTTTGGAACTCCTATGAATTTTAGCCATTTTAATGCAAGACCCATGGAAGATTATGTATTTTATTAGAAGGGAAGGAGTGGTGACTCCTCCCATGTCCAAATTGTGCAAGTTTATGATGAACCTAACGAAAGATTGTGACCTAATTTCAATGCAAATGCATTCACCACCCTCTTTTCTTGGTGCATTTTCATACATCCATGAACTCAAGCTTGTGGATTCATATTAATTTCATCTTGAAGCTCCCATCTTGTCCTAATGCACATAACTACAATACATGCCCAAAACTTTCAAAGCTTTCACAATGCACCAATGCAAAAAGTTGATACCTTGTGGCCAACCTTTGGGGGCACATCAATGAAATTACAATATATGTCACAATAAACTAAAAAATGAACATATTTTCAAAACCCATTCAAATGATTAATGACCTTCATAAAATTTGACATAAATTTTAAATAGGGGATCATTGTACCATTTTAATTTCAAGTGAAGAATTAAATAGTTGATCAATATCATGTATCACAAAAGAAAACATTTGAAAAAATGTTTTCAATCAATTCATCAAAAGTGTGCAATGATTTTGATTTAAAAAAAAATCAATGCACATTATTAAATGTAATTAATAACTTGTGATTGCTACTAATACAAGGCATGATGATGATAATGTCACATATAATGGTAGCAAGCTTGGCAAATAAGTAGTGACAATGGAAGTTAAAATGGCAATTAAACTTTTAAGGTTTATTGGTAGTGGCAATCTTGCCACTTGGTGAGAGGAGCTTTAGGCAATTTCGTTCAAAACAAAGTCCCTTATTTCCCTATGGCAATGTTGTAGGGTCCTTTTTAATGTCAACGTTTTTTTGCCCCATAAAAACACTAATGTATATGTAAACAAATTATTAACATGAAAGCATTGGAAATAGTTGGGATAGACATCCAACATGTGTAGGCATGTTAATTGCCTTGTCAAATGTTTTTGATGGGACTATTGCAATGTTACAAAGATGTAAACATCTCCCAAAGTCTAGATTTTTATAAGGTTTCTTTTCAATTATTACATTCAATGGCCTCTTCAAAATTGTCTAACTTTCTTTGGACCATTTAGATGGGATTGACTACACTAGAACATTTATAATTGGTAGAACAACTATGTTTCCTACTCGTGTCATGTGTGGTGTGTGTAACAAGTAATTGTGATCACTTCAGTGCCCCTTAGGCCTAATGTGGCTTCATGCCATTTTTTATTTGCATCCTTGTTTACATGCCATGTGTCCAATTCATGTCCTTTGGCAACTATTATTCCTATACTTCATTGCACTCTTGCATAGACCTTCATATCAAGTGTGAAACACTCAAAACATTTTCCAAGCTTCAATTGATATTTGGATGTATAAGAGGTCTTTAAATATGTAGTGAAAATAGTTAAATAATCATGTGAACAATTAAACATGTATGTATTTTAATTGATGTGTATTATAAATCTTGGAACTAGATATTACACATATTGGAGGTATTTAATTTAATGATTTTTTCACCCTATGAAATCCATGTGGCTAGCTAGGTTGATGGCTTGGTGCATTTCCATGTGAACATCCTCCATACTTGTACATTGTTTTCGTGGCTAACTACTCAAAAAATTTGTAATAAATATTTTCATCACCATCCTATATATATTATAATCTTGCAAGCGATTAAAAGATCCCCATTATTCAACAATTGCTTGCATCTCTACATCTACAATCTTGAAATCTTTTATTTTTACCATTGGGAACATATCCAAATCTTGTGGTGTTCATGAAATTTTTAAATTGTTGTTTGTCATTTTCTTAAGACTTTTAGTTTCAACATTAACATTCGATTTTTTCAATAAGCAATTTATGTGTTCAACTTTAGCCACTATTCATTTTAACACTTTTCTTATTCCACAATTTATTACAAACAATGTTATTATTCTTTCTCCTTTAGTTGTTGACCCATTGTTTCTTTTGACTATCATACACATCTCGTGGTTTCAAGGCCAGCCCTATCATCTGACAATTCACCAATTGTTTTAAAATTTTGTTCCTTAAAATCCTATGGCGACCAAGCTTACATGTTTGGAGTTGCATAAAATTGTTTTTGAGATTTCAAGAATTTTGTTGATAGCAAGTTCCCAATGGTTACTAAATCCTTTGTCAACAAATCATTGAATAAACTTGTGAAAAAATGTTATGGAATTGGCTTCTTCAAACTTGTACATTCTTTAAAAAATTCCATGGCATGTGTAAATATTGCCCAACAGTAGTCTTCCATATCCTCCTTCAGAATGTTTACAATTTGTTTTAGTAATGTAAGACTTTCTTTGGCTATCTTCGCATTTGCCCATTGCCATGTTGCCCATTCATTTGTTTTGTCAATTTTTATTTTCCATTATATTCCCCATGTTTTGATTTCTAGCAAATGCTGGAGGGGGAGTAACAAAGTGTCATTTCTTGGATATTGCCAAGGCTTTATTGTTATCTCACACACTCTATCCATTATGCTTAAGGTTAGTATATATTCAATCATTGATTCCAATGTGTTTGGTGTGAAAATTGATGGCAATTTTCCTCTTGCCATTATAAAATAAAGGCTTGATATATAGATTGGGCAAATTAATAATAGAGGAATAAAAATGCAATTTGATTATGCAAGTAGTAAGAACGGTGTTAGCTGTAAGAGGTTGAGAGAGTAAACAAAAATAAAAAAATAACTTGAACTGGTGTAAGCAATATAAAATGTCTGGGTTGTCTCATATTGTCTTTGTTTTTAATGGGCACATGCATTTTGGTGGTGAACTTGTAGTGTTTGGATTGGCACATACCTCTTGGTGAGTTTATGAGATTTAATTTAACATTCTGTATGGTTTAGATGTTGCAAAACTTGAATATATTTCATATTAAGGAAATATGAAATATTACTTTGAAGTGTGGCTTAAACATTTCATGTGTCAAATTGTTTTGAAAGAAACCAACATAAATTGTTTCGACCTTGTTTTTTTTGTTTAATTATTCACAAAAATAACATTTGTTGCCAACGTTTAGAATAAAGTTTATCCATACTTTCATCCATAAAGATGATTCATCCATGGACACGTGGCAAAAGATTCATCCACATCAACAAAGATTCTTTCTTTCATGTCAAAGAATATTCTTTTAATATTTTGTTGACATGGACAAAATATTCTAAATAAATTTCAGTCTTGTTCATGTTCACCTATTCATGTTCATGTTTGCAAGCTTGTGGACTAGCATCCCTGGGTTGGCACTTGGTTATTGGTTTGTCCTACGACACCTACCTTTTGTTTATCCGCATCCCATTTCCTTACAACACTATGTACTTGTCTTGGCTTGCCACATCCTATGGTGGCCCATCTTTCATGTTAGTGTGGTCATACCATTGACGATCTAGGTACCCATTTACTTCGATGCTTCTACAAGAGTGAACGTACAACAACCCATGATATATTTCGGGATATTGTCACATCTATTGTTTTAAAAAATGGAACACATGTTAAAAGGGAAGTTTCCCACCTTTTCCCTTACCACATTCGACAATGAGTGGATATCTTTATCACTAGAGATGGGTTTTGGACCTTTATGGATATTATCATTGTTGATTCGACTCGCACAAATATGGTGCAATGAACATCAATGACAATAACACATGTAGCAATGATGGCTGCTCATGAGAAGACATGATCATATGCTAAGTGAACACCAAACAATGTTTTCATTCCCCTCGCTATTGAGACATACAAGTGTTTTCATTCTTGTTTTGATTCATTATTGACTCTTTGTGCACAAACCACTATTGCATGTCATTAACAATCTTCTTTAATCCCCTTGATGCTTGTTTTTTACTATAGATAACATGTGTCCATAACCTTGCAACATGCACAAGCCATAACGATTATTCAGTGGGTTGTTGCACTTGGTCAATATCCCTCATCTCTTCCACACATCATAGCTAGTGCACCTCCGTCACTAGCCAATTTGTGGCCAAAGATAGTTCTTTCATCTTAGGTCTTTTTTGTTATCACGGATTGTCATTTCATAGTTATGAGTCCTCTTTGCATAGGGTTTTTACATGATTTTTGTTGATTCTTTGCTTTTGTTTTCTCTTCAGGTTGTGTATACTTGTGTTCTCATTTGCCTTGTACTTTTGCTGGATGGATTCCCATCCTTGATTTTTATTTAGCGGGTTTTTCTTCCTCATTGTCACCTAGCAGAACAACAATTGCTCATCACATTCCTTTGTGGAACAGGCCTGGTGTTGAAAGTACTTTTCCACCATGGAATGACCTAAAGAAATGTACCATGTCCCCCCTGCCTTCAAGCTTTGTTTGGCCTACTGGATGCAGGCCAAGGAAACAAGCAGGCAGGAGTCTTGACCATACTGGTGCACTTTGTTCATTATGCCAGATAATGCCCTGGCAGCTAGGGCATTACAACCTGAACCTCGGGTGCAGCCCGAACCTCCGAATCTGCACCCGGTGTACGTGGTATAATGCCCTGCTGCTGCCAGTGCATTACCCTATTCTAAGTCCTAGAGTGGGGTGATGTTTTTTGTAGAATTTTTTGGGGAAAAATCTAGTTGTTGGCAAAGAGCCCTGCCACGTGATTTAAAAAAGAAAAGAAAATAAATGAGCTTAGTTTTAGGGTTAGTAGATCCTGCACAACCAGTACTATTTTTGGGATTGTCGTTGGGATCATCTGATTGCAGCTGAAATGCGAGAAATAGTCCTGAATTTGATTTTTGCAGATGTAATGTATTTCTCAACAGAAAGTTGTATAAGTTTTGGGTAATAGTCTTGTGGGTACAGATTGAAGAAGAATAGAAAGAGCCTGCCTGTGCAGATGCTTGTTGTTGATTTGCTTCCTTATTGTAAATTTTTTCTTGCACTGGAGCAATCTTCTCAGGATGTTTGGAGTTTTATTTCCAAATCGGAGCTTCCCACTGGACATATCAACTTTTACACAAGTTGATGATCATCGTTGGGTACTTGACATGAACTACTTTGTAGGTAAGCCTCCAAATTCCAGCTCTTAAGATTAGCATTTGATGAATCAACCCGCCCTCCCCCACCCCCCCCCCAAACCGAAAAACAAAGGGACTGAGATATATATACGGGAATTTTGTTTCTTGCATGCCAGCTTTTTATAATCTATCAATTGTGTAAACTCTCATAGGTACTACGAAAGCAACAATTGTGTCATGGAAGGACATGGGTTAGTAGTTCAACCCTAATTGCAAAAACAAAAGTTTGGTGATGGGGGGAGCTGTGCTGTTGGAACAAGACTCTCATTCTACCACTGCAGGAGCTGTGTAATAGAAGGACATGGGTTGGTAGTTAAAGCCTAATTGCCAAAAACAAAAGATTTGTGAAAAGGGTAGCTGTCCTCTTGGGATAAGATTCTCATACTACCAAAACAACTATGTAATGGAAGGACATGGCTTTGTAGTTAAACCCTAATTGCAACAACAAAATATTGGTGAAAAGCAGAGCTGTGATGAACTTGGAACAAAATTTGCCTACAGCTGTTGCAGGGTTCTTGTAAAATTGATGTTATCAAGTTAGATTACATGGAGTGCTGACATATTTATGATTTGGGTTGGCAATGTATGAGAGACATTTGTCAGAACAGTGAAGAGAAGTAATGCAGCCATTGTCTCTTCCTTCCATTGTACTAAAATAGTGGATGTTGAGCTGAAAAGAAGGTTGTATCCTGGCTGCTTGAGAAATAGCATGTTCTACATATGTAGCCCATGATGTATGATGATGTGCTGTCCATAGACCTCAAGAAATAATTTGCTAATTGTATTGTTGCAAATCTTTATACTTGTGTTGCAAATGATTGGATGGGAGCCAGGTGAGGCGTATGACCAAGTGAAGGAAATGTGCATATTTTTGCTAAATGAACTGGCATTACCAGCTGGTAAGGCCCTGGCTGTGTATGTCCAATCCCCTGGATCTCAATATGAGTACCGAGGTGCAGTCCACAGTGCATGCCCATCAGCTGTATTTCCACTACTGTGGCCTACTACTGTGGCAAATAATGGTCAAATGCTTCTGACTGGCGTTGGGACACCACCACTCTCAGCACAAATAGGAGTCTCAATTGAAGATCTGTTGACTCTTCCCATGTTGAATGTTGGACAACAGAAACGTATCGAGGAGCTGGCATTGAAGGTGGGCAAAAACCTTTTCAATTTTATGCAGTCATTTTGTACTGTTGAGGGTGATAAACTTCTCATTCCCATGGATATCTTGAATCGGTGGTTCAAGAAGTTTCAGGATAAGGCTAAGCGAGATCCAGACTACCTTAATCATTTCACTCTGTAAACAGGGTTGGTCTCCTGTTTGAAAATTACCACTAGTACCTACTTGGTTCAATAATTTGTGCTGGCACTTGTTTGGACTCCAGTTTGCATAGACCTGGGTCCTCATGCAGAGTTACTTTGTGCCCACTCACTCGTTTGCAGTCTGCAATGTCATTAGACTGCCATAGTTTGCTGGTTATAGGTGCCTCCTCCTGAAGACAATCCAGTTGAAATCTGCAACACTCGACTTGCTTTGACACCATTGTTTTTTCTGGAATAGAGTGTGTAGGGTTTAGGGTTTAGAGCTCCAGAGGCGATTGTTATATAGAAACTTGATGAGCCCTGTTGACTCACATGCTGAGAAACTTCACCTCCCATGTCCTGATGGGCAGATGGGTCTTGTTTGTGTTATTTGAACAACTTAGACTCCTCCTTCATCTCTATAAGTAGAATTCTTGGAGCTTGACTGATAAACAGGCTCCTGCCCTTTAAACCCCGCTCTCTCCCTTCTTGGGAGCTCTGGATCTTTGCATGTGATTGTGTACCACTTTGCTGGCAAGAATCTGAAACCACAAACCTTGTTCTCCCAGATATTTTCCCTGTGATATTTTAAACTGTCTATCATGATCTATGTTGACCTCCGAAGAAAAACCAGTCTCCAACTATGGGCAGAGGACCAGTAGTACTGCCACAAAGTAGTAACTTGGCATCCTTGAAAGTCATCCCTGAGAGTCAGCTCTATAATTGTAGTTTGGGATCACAATCAGAAATCTTGAAAAGGGGGACTGATGACAGGATCAGTGGACTTTGTGACTGCACTCGACATCATATAGGTCTCAATTGGACCATCCAATCTAATCAGTACTCTTGAAGGTGCTTGTAATAAAGTTGGTGCAATGATGCACCAAAAGTCATGAAAGTTATATTGGAAAATCCCTTTTCCAACTCTTGCTTTTAATCAAAGCTTGTTATTGTAAATCAATAGATAGTCTTCACATTATCACCTTTGGAGCCTCCTTATTGAAAATCTTAGCATTTGCATCCCTTTCTATACAAGTTGGAAGTATAAGGTTTCCCAAGTTTAGAATGGCAACCTTTAGTTACAGATTTGGTTGCCTTATAGGTATTGATAAAAAAAAATTAATATATCAATCTTGATCATGACATTGACATGGTTTTCATACAACATGGGTCCCTTAATGTTGGAAGAAGGAAGGATGGTCACCTAAAGGTGTCTCAGACATAGAGACCAACTCTGTCCTTGCTGTAAAATGGATGATAACCAACATACATCTTGACTATGAATCATTCAAGACAATTGGAGAGTAAATTGACAAATGGAGGATTGCCCACTTTCAAGCACATTATTTTGAGAGTTCAATGACAAAGAAATCCTCCCTATCATGGTAATGACTATCTTGAAAGTGCAAAAGTAGCAAAACAAATAGTCTTCAAAAAATTTATACTTTTATGCACATTTTCATTTTCTCCATTCTTATGAGCATCCATAGCTATGCTATGATTTACTCAAATCTGTAGTCATTTTACTTATTGTCTCCAATGAATTTTTTTAGTTCAAAAAAAGCCATCTCATAGCTTGCAAATTTGTGAGTTGTTTTTAGTCTTGTAAGCACATCAAATTTGTCCTTATGGCTTTGGGTCATTTGAAAAGAGACCCTCCTTCATTCATGGCATGGTACTTAGACCTTCCAAGAAGTAATCCTCATTCTAAATTTGGGCGCTGTCAAACTTCTCAAGCACTAACATCACCCCATTGGATCAATTCACTTACTCATTGTGAAGTTTTTAAATGCCAATCATGGTTATGAACATGTTGTGTTGTCTCAAGCTATAAACTCAAGGCCAAAGGCAAGATGAAACGAAAGTCTCATCTTGAAACCATTCAAAAAACAGTCTCCTATCTACTACACCTTTGCAAGTACTTTCAATGCTTTAAAATATAGTGGATCTTGAAGCCAATATAATCTCTGGCCACATGCAAGCATAACATCACCCTTATGAAGTTATTCCAATCTTGTGACAAGTTAAATGTAAATTCAGACTTGAAAATGAAGCTTTTACAAATTTATTGCATCCAAATGCTTGACATATCAAATTGGGATAAAGGAATTATGACATCCCCTCACAAAGATTGATGTTATTTTTTGATTGAGGTTTTGATTCCATGAGTATGTAAGGATTGATTTCAGCAGTAACCCTTCAATCAATGCTACATGTAGCTAGATCATGATATTACTTCTTGATTTGTTTACATGTTCACCTTTGATGGGCATTCGAATCTTGTTGATGGGAAGAGGCACCATGTAGTTGACATCATCCTTGTTAATTTGCCCCTAATTGGCATCCTTGCTATTGATTCTTTGGATGGCCAAAGCATTTTGAAGTGGGCTATTTTCAAGAAAAAAATATTAAAATTCCACTTTTGAAGACCTACATATGTTCTATGATGTGATTACTATTCAAGAGTTGAGTAAAAAAATTAAGTTTGAAAGCAACATGGAACTTTGTATTTTATGGTTTCAAGCAATCAATGCTCACAAAACACATGAGAGATAGTGACAATAATGATCCACCTAGTTATTTGAAAAAAATTAAGTTCTAGATTCCATCATTGTTATAACATGCAAGGGGAAGATTGTGAATATTGTAATTCAAAGAATACATTTGTAATATTCCAATACAAGGTGCATCTAATGAAACCATGTGAAAATTATTGATTTCAATCGAACAAAAATCGTCTATTTTTCCATCCAATTTTTTTTGTTATTGCTTTTCTGATTCAAACTTCATCAAATGGATGTTAGGTGTTAGCTTAATGCACACATTTACAAATGTGTCATTAATCAAAGGGTTTTGAGGTCATAGGAGAGGAGAACACTAGTTTGTAAAGTTTGAAACACCATTCTTGGCAACATGCATTCATTCATTCCTTACTAACCTTCAACCTTCGAATACACATTTAAAAGATAAATGTAGATGCAAAAACTATTACAATTAGTGCAAATATGATTATTGAATTGAGACATTTATATGCCATGTCACAACTTGAATTTGACAATTGTTCATTAATTTCCATCACTATGAAGGTTAGCTCACATTAACTTATATATTAAATTGGATCACATAGATCATACATTAAAAACATTCACCACATTGCAGAAGTATGAGTGAAAAGCAAGATAAAATATATGAGAAATTAGGTTTGTACCTAGTCCAGAAATTTGGGAATTTGATTCATGTGCACATCAAGCCAAACTCATTAAAATATGTTTATAATTTGATACATTTTTATTCTTAACTATTTTAAGTACTAATCTTTAGATTTGAAAATAAATAATATAATTGAAATGAGGTAGTTTTAAGGTAATGAATTTATCTCAACTATTTCTAGAAAGCATATCACAATAAAAAAAAACTAGATATACATAGGGATTACATATGTAAGAGATGCACAAAATTATTTCATTCTAGTCATGTAATATATATATATATATTTGAAGTGTAAAAATGATATATTCAATCAAAGATACTTCAAATATTTTTTTAAAAAATAAATCAGAAAAACAAATTTTGATCCAAAACCGTGAGATCATGTTGAAGTTGCATTAAATGAAATTCTACAAAATCATGAGTGTTTTACTTACCTTCAAACCTGAAATTTCAAACCAGAAGTTGTAAGTTATTTTCCTGCCAATCATAACGTCCACATAAATTTCATACAACCTACTGCACCCTGGTCCCTGAGCTCCTACACAAATCTTAAATTAGGTATTAAAACTCATTACAATCTTGACTTGCTAAGCCACACAAATAGCACCTCAAATATCTACACACTAAACCCCAAAAAATCACCTTAAATATGCACATGATACTATGATCTCATTGGTAGGACCCAAGGGCTTGTACCTATTATGTCTTGTGCACAATCACAACCACTACAAAGTTTATGGAAACAGATCATTAGTACTATGATTTATATTGTCTTGTGTACCTGAGCCACAAATCTGACCAATTGAATGTCTTTATACCTTTTGCATCTGTGAGTAATTACATCCTTTGCCCTTGAATTGAGCTTGCTCAACTTCCGACACTCACAACCAAGGAGATGTCCACACATCAAGCTAAAAGACAGGGACACGCTCTTTCCTTTGTCCTACTTAAATGAGCCAAAGCAAACGAATCAGCAAAATAAAAGAAATAAGGGGTTATGAGGAAAAGACCAATCGAGGAAACTCATGAAAACCCTTGTCTAGGTTCTGCTCACTCTCTAAACTTCACAATTTGTAAGAGCCTCAAGCTTATATCCCTTACAAATTTGAGATCAGTCCAAAAGCAATACTAAGCAACTTTCTCCTGAAAGCAATAACATCATAAAAATCCTTGAACTACTAAGCTGCTGCAAATTATAATGGAGAAAACCCCCGTGCAAGCACTTCAGAATCCTCCCCTTTGACTTCAATTCTCCAACCTCCAGGTCCAGACTTTGCAAGGTGCCCAACTAGGTGCAGCATGAACTAGATACAGCTTTTGGCTTCCCCTGGTGGTTCTGCCCAAGTACCACATCTGGTTTCTTGGTGTTTGATGGCTGCAATGGACCAGGTGTTCCACAATGTTAGCAAAGTAGCTTGAATCTACTCCAATGGCAGCCAGAATCAGTAAGATGCAGAAAGCAGAAATCATACTGGAAAAAGATCCTCTGTGGTTCAAGAACTGAAAGGATCCTAAACCAAATAGCATGTGAAAGTCAGACACCTGAGATCATATTCAAGGGACTAGGTTCTACCTCTGGCTTTGAGTCAGTCTCATCCAATCGTTGCTTTATGTCCCTTGCAATAGTGAAGAAAACATCCTCCACATTCATGTTTGTTTTGGCACTCTGCATTCATGGTCAGATCAACCAAAGCAAAAGTTGGATAAATGACTTTCAACAACTCTCAGATCAATGCTTGCTGTCAGATCAGGCAGACTTTACACAGACTTATCTTGGAAGATACATGAGGGCATCCTTGAAAAGTTGGCATGCACCATACTCTCAAATAGAGGCTTCCTGGCACAACTGCAATCAAATTCAGATAACCCTACAAGTGCCCCAAATAATAACAGGACACTGTTTGGCATGGTTGTTCAAGAAACAGACATCTGACCAGATGCAAAAGTTGGCAAGTTCTCATTTTAATTTGACATGTCATTTGGCAAGAAGAACAGACTTGGACTTCTGAGAATATCCACCTAGCTTTATGCAATGCAAGGTATCAGCCAACATGAAACTGGAGGAGTCACTTACAGTCTCAAAAAATTTGATGCCAAACTCATCTGCAAGAGCTTGACCCTTTGCAGTTGGCACAGCCTGCAAATGCAAAACCACTCTCAGTAGAAGCAACTCGATTTCAAAGACCTTTTAAACCATCGAAAATCCTATCCAATATCTTGAAATAGATACATGGAACATCAAGGAACAGTATTTGTCAGAGTTAACCCCAACAGCTGAACCTCATTCATGTAAAACTCAACCTTGCATTGGAACAATCACAAACACACATGACTAAAACCAGAGTACCTACCCTTTTGCTCTCATCCATGTCCGCTTTGTTGCCAACAAGAATTTTGTTCACATTGTCAGAGGCATGTTGCTCAATGTTTCTGATCCAATTGCGGATATCTGATAGCAACCAGGTCAAGGGGAAATACTCACTAGAATCACAGAGCACAGGAGTAATATTTTCAAGAGGAACCCTTGTCAAGGTCCAGTGTTGCTAATTCCCTACCACAGTGGAAATTGATACTGTCAAAGGTTTCTATGATGCAATAAACTGAGCCATGGAGCAAATCAAAACTGCTAGAAAAGCATGACTGTAGCAGCAAATAAAACCAGTCTGGAGATGGATACTGTTGAAAGAGGATTCATCTGTAACATCATAGACAAGCAGGATGCCCATTGCACCTCGATAGTAAGCTGCACCACATCTAAGTCATAAGAACAAATGCATGTAGAACTGAACCATTATTGTGCACTTTTGTGTTGCATCTTCAAGATGAATTGTCAATGTTTGTTTCAAATCCTCATCAAGTGATGATCAAATCACTTTAACATGACACACTACTTGCTGGGATGCATATCCAGTATGAATTATTGCAAGTGCCCAGAGAGTACAAGTAGGTCTGCAATGAGCCTAGAGAGACAATATAAGGCAACAACTGTGCTCTGCACAAACCCTCCTCCAAACACTATTTGAAAAATCATATGGACAGGATAAGCAGCTTCCAGGTAATGTCAACATACTGGAACAGTGAGGCACAAACTGTACAATTGACTCATAATCATGAAGCTACAGAAAGTTGAGCAACCTGTTGTGATTGTGCGAAAACGCTCTTGACCAGCTGTATCCCATATCTGAAGCTTTATGCGCTTGTTATCAAGCTCAATGGTTCTGATTTTGAAATCAATCCTGCAAAGAAACAAAGATGAAGTTGTGATAACTCTCAAAGTCTGCTGATCATACTGGATAGCACTTGACCCTCAAGTCTTTTCTTATCAGATGAAGCCAAAATAAAGGTCATGCAAGTTTCTTCATGTGTCAACAGGGCCATAAGTTCTTAAGTTTTAGCATCAAAAGCATTAGCAAGGTATGAGGGCTTGCCCTATGGTTGTGATGAAACTTGTTGTGAAAGAATCATCAGAAAACCGTAGCAGAAGACAACTCTTCCCAACACCTGCCACACGTCACACACAGTTAACCTGACTAGTCTCCAAATGCACTCAGAAAACCCTAATGAACAGAGGAAGAAAACCTAGAGCTCTGACCTAGCTACACTCAGGAAACCATCAAACTCGCATAGGATTTCGAATACAGTCAAAATGCTGAAATACATGTCAAGGCTGGAAAATCCTAGTGATGTGAACATACAGCAACAAAACTCCTTAGGCCATTGTAACTGTGTACAAACACCCTTAACCTTTACTGACAATTCATATTGTTTTATTGAAGTATCAAGCTTACTATGAAAGTTGCCAAGGTTAAAGACATGGAGAATCCATGAGTGCAATTTCGTTCTTGCTATGTACCATGCAGGGTATGCATCTTACTCTTGCAATCCGGATCATTCTCCGACCACAACTAGCCAACGACTTGCAATGAAGCAAACGCTAAACATTTTTCAGTCTCCACTGCTGGATGGCCAAGAGACACGGAGTGAAAAAACATGGATCTGCCAAATGTTCGGCCCTTTCATCATGAGGAAATAAACGTAGACGAACCTATGAACCTCCCCTGCAAATCCTCCTAGCGGATGACTCTTTAGGTCAGCACAAAGAGTCCTCGAACCATGGATAGCACAACACATAGACAAGCCATGGCTTCTTACCGCTGTCTCCGATCAAAAGCAACTTGATGAGATAATCATAATCAGCCCGGGCTCTGACTGCTCCTGCTGCCATGGCTTGCGCTCTCTTGACGTCAAATTTATTGGTGCACTTTCTGCCACTTCCCAAGCACAACAACAGCTTCGATATCTTCCTGCCACCTTATTAAATGTGCAGTCGTGCAAAGAAAAACTCCTGCACGTGAAAGAACAGTAAGAATGGGAACGATCTCTCTCGGCAAATGAAACACACATCAAAGCGCTAAGAAAACGGCAATCACAGATGATACCGCCGATAATATACCAAATCAAACCAAAAAAAGGAAAAAAGGAAAAAACTAAAAATGCAATGCACTAAACACATTCTTCAACAAAAGAAAAACATCAGGCAAAAGATCGGTTCAGAACTACGAACCTGGTCCTTTCTAATGCGCTTGTCGTAAATCGCCACAGCACTTCACTTCCGTCGCCTTACCACCTTCCCGCTAACCCCCGTCCCCCTCCCTTCCCTCCACAAAACCGATCCGATCGCCAAAGGAATATCCCTGGACCTCGAATGTGCAAGTTCTAGTGTACACACAAAAGAAAGAGAGACTCCACAACGCAAACGATCGATCCAACGACGGCTATGGCGAAGACAACGAATAACACTCGTCCCGTCTCGTCCCGTCCCGTCTCGTCCCCTTCGCCTCCCCCGTCACGGAACAAAAAAACCTCGCTAAAAACACGGCACAATGGGGAGAGCGTTTGCAAAAGCTCGCTGGAGCCTCGCCCCCCGGCCCACACCCCGGGGCCCATCTTCATCCACATTTTTTTATACCACATCCGTCCGTTTGCTGTGGAAAGAAAATTGATAATAATCATGTCATTTTCCTCCCCACCCGGTGGTCCCGCGGGATGAAGAACCTGAATTTGAATGAAGACCCTGAATTTGGATGAAGAATCTGGCTTTTGTGTGCAGGAGGAATTAGGTGCCGCCTCCCTAGGATGAAGTTTAAGCACCCTAAATAAACTGATATTAGTATTTGGATGGGTGGGCTGGCACCCCAAAAATAAATAGCACTCCAAACTCCACACACATACGCCCTTTCTCTCTATCTCTTTAATAGCCAGGGCCAACAGATTTACCCCCCGGGGGGCCACCGTCCCCTGGTCCCCAACGGCCATATTGGAGGCCGTAAGGCCCGGTCCTTGAGGTTGATTTTGCCACCTACCTCCCTCTCCCACCCCCCCCGCCACCTTAGCAACCTACCTGGTTCCAAGTAGCTACCTACTTCAAAATATCAATTAAGGGCCCCCTATTAAGGCCGATTTTGCCAGGAGTGTACTCCATCTCCACTAGAGAGTGGGCTTACGTACTTGTCCAATGGTCATATTGGGAAGGAGAAGGCCCCTAAGGCCGAATTTGCTACCGACCTTTTTCTCGTCAGCAACCTACTTGCTATTTAATGATAGCCATTAGAAGGCAGATTTGGCCAGGTGTGTGCACTTCTATGGAAATGCGTGTGCTTACTTGGCAGAAATAGGCTGTCTTCCACCCATTTCCCAATACAAAGGACGACATTGGGTACCCCTTTTTGAATCTTTTACACTACTTCGCAGTATCTCTCTAATGCCTTTGTTTTCATTGTCAAAAGATGTTGGGTTTTTATGTTTCATATGAACAATCATGTTTTGCTATTGCTTTTCTCTCAGTTTTTTGTGTTGACAAGTTGATATTATTATTATTATTTGCAAATGGTGTTTGGATTCTAACTATTGTCATCATTGTTATCTTATTTAAACCAATTTAATTTCAAGGGTTGTCATTTTTCAAAACATGGTTGCAACAATTGTAACCCATGTAAAACATGATTTCAATTGTGAAGTCAACATTATAGGAATGTGTTTCTCCCTCTAGCCATCAAAATATTTGAATGCTTGCACTAGCAAGACAATAATTTTCTCCATCAACATGCTAACAACACATGGTTAGCCAAAGTCGCCCTTTGTTAATATTGTGCACATTTTATAAGCAAAGGGTAGTCAAAGTTTTATGAAAAGTTCGTCACTTCCATCTTGAGATGAATCATTGTGGTTGGGGAGGTCTCTTTGGAGCTTGATGCTTTTTCAAGTTTCACTCCCTTTTTTTTCATTTGATTTTCATGCGACCAACGAAAGGTTTAAGACATAGGTTGCTCTTTTGCCCACCTTTGGTATGTCCCTATTATTTGTTTTTGTGACCTTTGTTTGTGTGCTTGCACTTTTGGGTGGTCTTTTTTTTGGATGTTGATCTTTTTTTTTCCTCCTTTCCCCTTTGATAAAATTGTTGTTTTTTCTTTTATATAAAGTTTAACATGGACCCATCATAGTTAAACCGTTATGTTTGGTTAATTTATAACAGTAACCATGAGTCATAAATTTTGGTTTATTAGTTGTGTCTTTTCAAAATATTAATGATTTGACAAGAAATGATTGTGTGGACTGTAAGTAACTACACTACTAATTTAATAAAATTGTAGTTCCCTTATTAATATATGCACGTGGTTTCCAAAAAAATGCTTCAACTTTAAATATCAATTGATTTAACAATAGGTTCTTTCATCATGGAACTAGCATGGAACTGGCAAGTGAAAAAATGTTTGCAAAATTGGAATATGTTTCCATGGCCTTGGTAGGGAGATGATGTTGTTGAACATCTTCATTTTTATCATAAAACGTTGAGTTCTTGGTGAGTTTTCAATGTGCTTTGATCCCAACCACATTTGTCACATGAACAATTTGTAGTGTGTTAACATTTCATGTTTAAAAAACATGTTTGTTTTTTAAAACATTAATGTATTTCGACCTTAATGTATATGCAAGTATTAGTGAAACATTTGACATGAAAACAAATTAGGTTTGGCTGCGGATGAACTCAAATGAGTCAAAATTGATGTCAAAAATCAATTTTTATAGAATTCTTATTACATTTGTTTAAATGATGCCACATTAATGGCATTTGAATCATGAAAAGTTGTGCTATTGAAAAATATGGATATTGAAAAATCTAAAGTGAATAAAAAAAAATTCCAATATCAAATTTTGGTTTGAATAAAGGAAATTTAATAGCTTCATTGAATGACACTACTTTCATAGAGGGCCTTTTAATTTTCACAATAAAATTTATTTCATCCTTTTTTAATATAGTATTAGGGTACTATTATACACATTTAAAAAGCATTCAAATTTTCATATTTTTTCAATTTTGTGTTTATAAAAAATGAAGGTTTAAAAAAAGTTCATGAGTCCTTTTTGACATGTAAATATGATGCAATGTATATGTTTTTTAAAAAAAGCTTGTAGCTTATAACATTAAAAATTAAACTTGAAATTGTTAACATGTTTTTAGTATGATTTGAAATTATGAAAAAATTTCAAGACAAAACACAAAATTTGGCAAAATCTAGGCACTTCCAAAAATTTGTATTTCTCCAAATTTAATTGTAAAAAAACATATGACATATTGGGGAAAATATAAATATAATATATAAAAAGATTCAAAACATTTCATTTGAAAATTCCTCTTTATGAAAACATGTTTTTTGGGGAAAATAAACCCCAAAATGGATAATAGTTTTAAATGCAAAATAAACACATTAGCTTGTTATATGTTGTTTCGACTTGTCTACATGTTTTGAAATTATTTTTTTTACGCATTTTTCATTACATGTAAATGTATTTGTGTTGCATTTACACTTCAACAATTTTACACAATGTTAAATGATCATATAGGGTTATGCATTTCAAGGACATAAAGATCCACAAGAACAAAGGTTAAAATAGAGGTATAAATATAACTTTCAAACAAAAAACAAAACAAGATTAAAACACAATAACTAAAAATAAGAACATGAGATGTGTAAGACCAACATGGAAACGAATTTTTATTATGCTAACATATGCAAACATGAACATGAAAAGAACATGACAGGGCCATGGTGTAAAATCGTGCTTAAGACTATTGTTGAATAGACCAAAGGAAATGAGGGGTCCTACTTCTATTTATACCCTTTTGGGGACCTAGCTCAAAGAATCTTCCAAAGAGGCTTCTATATGTGCATTGAGTAAAGAAGCTTCTTGATAAGCTTCTTAACTAATAATCAACTAGGAATTAATTGGAATTAACTAAAAGATAATTAGGACTTAATTAGGAATTAAATTTGACTTAATAGTAATTTAATTAAAAGTTAACTAGAAGTGAATTAATACTTAATTAAAAATCAACAGGAAGTGAACTAATACTTGATTAAAAGTTAACTAAAAATGAACTGAAACTAAATTAAAAATTGCGTACAAGTTTATTACAAGTCATGAATGATCATTCAAAAAAATGAACTCCATGGCATTGGCATCTATGACAATACATTACTTCCATAAATTACCAAACAAGAATAAAAGCAAGCTTAGTTCCAAATTTAGATCATGAAATAAGAAAAACAAAAACAAAAACACGACATGTGTGAAATAAGAATCCAACAAGATTTTATTGCAAAAGATAAACAAAAACAAATATTTGAGAGAAAAATGTACCCAAAATTGGTGTTGAACATATTAAAGGTAATAAAAAATTATACCTCCATCTACACCCATTAATATTTAGCTCAAGGAAGTTTTTCAAAAAACTTCCAATCTACATGTGACCCATTTTCACCCATGTGGACCCATGTGCATCTATGTGTGAGAATTCAAGTGAAAGTGAACTAAAATTTAACTAAGAATGAACTTAAACTTAATTAAAAATGAACTAAAAATTAATTAAAAATTAATTGGAAGTGAACTAAAAATGAACTAAAATGAACTAAAAGTGAACTAAGACTTAATTTAAAATGAACTATAAGGTAATTGGAAGTGAACTAGAAGAGTACTTAAGTTTAACTAGAAAATAATTAAGAATGAATTGAAACTAAATTAAAAGTTAGGTACAACTTCATTACAAGTCATGCGCAAACATTCAAGTAATTGACCCCATAACTTATTACTGATGTTTTGCACCAACAAATAAGTTATTTTCAATAGCCAAATTGCTCATAATATTTTTTTATGACAAGAAAATTTGCATAGTATATTAATTATAATCTAATAATATTGGAATTTCAATGTTAATGGTGTGTCTTCTTCAACCCCAAAATATATCAAAAGAAATTGGCCCTCAAATTTTTAACTAAATTATTGCATTTTTTACATGCATTTTTTTCTTACTACATGAGTTTATTGAATGCATATTTTTTCATGACTTCCATGAATCATCACATTATTTCATGAATATTTCTTTTAGTGATTAATTTGTTGCCAACTATTCTTGTATTCCAAACAATGTTTGCAACATCAATTTTCCTTTTAACACTATCATCGATGTGTTTCAAACTTTTTACAATAATCATTTTGTTACCACCCTTCTTTGATGTTTCCCAACGTTTGTTTTTTGCAAGATTTTGAATTTGTTGAATATTGAAGTGTTGAACACCAAATTTTGTATTTGTTGGTTCCATTTTTTGATAATTATTTGTTGTTCAAATTGTGGATTGATTCCCTAAATTAAAATTTTCATTCATGAAGTGCTAATGCAATTTTGCGCCTTCACTTTTATTCAAATTTTGTTATTGGTGTTTCATTTTTTATTATATGTTTTCTTTGTTTTAGTTGGAGGTTGTAACTTTAACAACCTTTGTTATGGATGGATCCACATGTTTCGTATTTGTTGTCATTTAATGATCAACATGTTTTTTGTTTTTTCAAATATTTTGATTTGTCCTCATATTAATGATTATCGATTTAACATTTGTTGCTATTCTAACATGCATTTTCCATGAATGTGTGTTCCTACACATGTCAATGACCATCCACGACATTGATTCATCATACTAAAAATTAATTTGAACTAGGTTCTTTTTGACATTTCAACATTTTATAATCACCATCTAATTAGACTACCTACCTAGTGATTCATTGCCAGCGACCTTTCTAATTTGGCCACATGGTGTTTTTACAACAATAAAAAGTGAAACCAAGCCACTAGTTAATAGTTACCCATCAAATGTGCCATATGTCAACAAGTGTTTAATTATGGAACTTTTAAATGACAAACCTACCTTTTGCTTGATTACTAGATGGCGATTGCCCAATTTTTACACTAATGCCATCATCAATTTTTGTGTTTTTTTTTTTTTTTTTTTTTATTTTTTTTTTTTTTTTTTTTTTTTTCAAAATTTGATTTTTTTTCAAAGGTATGTCCATAACCACTTTTCAATAATTATGGTATTACAAACAAATAATAATTAGACCATGCTTTTAACCATTCAACCCATCACAAAGAAATTTATTCTCAAATGTATTTCAAATAATTATTTAGTGTAAGATTCAATCTTTAGTATAATCCATTTTAATTGTAATGAACCTAACTAACTTATTATAGTCTATATTTTGATTTTTTTTTAAATTAATGATTTTTAGTACATTATTTAACAAATAAGGCTATAATAGTTAAGAAATGGGTCATAGCCATGAAACCAATTACATATGTCCCACAAATCAAAACCCACATTTTTTATGTCCAATTTGTAGTATTGATTAATTCTAGTAGTGAATTCATGTTTTATAGAACTATCGTTGTTTATTTTTTCTTGAAGATGTACCAACTTAATGACATTTTTTTTCACCAATGTTCATCCATCAAAAATTAACTTTAAATGTTTTTAACACATTGATTTTGTACAAGTCAAATTGGTAATACATAAGATAAATTTTACAATTTTATTTTTCACCTATTCAGATACAAATGTTGATTAGTTTTGAAATATGTAATTTAAGTAGAAATGTTGAACATTTTAGATTTTTCTTTTAATTCCTAATATTATGGCTTATGAGGATGTATTCCAATTTAGGGAGAAGATAATGTTAATTGATATTTTTACTTTTTTATTAATATAATAATTAACTACTAAGAATTTTAGTAATTAGTTAATTTGAACTTGAAATATTTTATTAGTTAATATTTAAATTTGAATTAATTTATAAGACATATGATTATTTATGTCATTGTTAGTGTTAGGTTATTAACATTAATTATTAGTAAAACCTAAGTACTACAACTACTTTTATCCTATACCATTCTATTCATTCAATAAAATACTTCAAAAAACATGTATCCTTGAATTTAGTGTGTTAGAATTTCACACTTATGCTTGATGATTTTAAATTAAACTGCTTTGAATGAGTGACAATTTTTTTCAAAAGCATTCACAATGTCCAAAAGTTCTTTATCATGAACATCATAACATGAAAAAACTAATGAGAATGAAAGGTGACAATATAAATATCATCTTTTTCAAATTATGAAAACACAATGTTTAATACAAATTTAGAAACAATTATCTTGAAGGTACATGATTTAGAAGGGTCTACATGAATCAAAAGTGGGGTAGTTGTGAAGGAAGCCTTCAAAAATTGGAAGGTGGTTTCAATTTCAACTTTGCAAGAAAAATGTTGATTATTTCAAGTTAAACAAGTAAGAGGGGCCATTATTGTGAAATAATGTCTAATGAAATATGGTTAGTAAAAATTGGCAAATATAAGAAATCGTTGAACATCATTAAAAAAAAGTTTGAATAACCCAATCCATAATGGTTTGAACAATATGGGGGATCAATACAAATGCCATCTTTAAAAATGATATGACAAAAGAAAATCAATTTCAATTTAATGAAATTCACATCTCTCCAATTTGGTGTAAATTTTGACTTCCTTAGACTTCTTCAAAACAAGATGCACATGTCACTCATGGTCCTCCATGTTTTTGAAAAAAATTAAAATTTTATTGATGCAATAAACATGAAATCATATAGGTATTCGCAAAAGACATCATTCATGATATATTGCAAATTTGTAGGTGCATTTGTAAGGCCAAGGGGATCATGAAATATTCAAAATGGCCATTACATGTTTGGAACATATTTTCCATTTATTGTCTTTTTGGATACACACCAAATTATAAGCTCCATCTAAATTAATCTTTGTGTACATCTTGGCATGATTTAATTGATTCAACAACCTTAAAATCAAAGGTAAAAGATATTGGTTCTTCATGGTAAATCAATTCAAATTAGAATAAATAATTAACACAAATTTGCATAAAGTCCACCTTTTTCTTGATAAACAAGATTGAAGCTTTAATTGGAAATTTGGAATGTTGAACTTTTTTTGAGATTTTTATCAATGTATTTTTGAAAAGCCATAAACTTATAAATGGGTTTAAGTTCAAGTTGTGAACATTCTTCAAGATCAATCATGTAATCATATGGTTGATGATTTGACAAGGTGTCAACATTTTTCTTTTCGAAGATGTCATTGTAATAATTGTATCAAAATGGGATTTCATGTTGTTGTGACATAACATCTGGTGTGGGAAGAAATAGATTAAAAATGCATCTCCTTTCTTTACAACGTGCATGAAAAGCTTTGCTTCCATGAACAATGGTTTGGAGCACTTGGATCCTCATGTACCACCTTGAGATTATTTATATGTCTAAAGTTTTCCATGTGTCCATTATCATGTTTGTATTCAAAAGCACAATGTACGCCATCATGGTTTTGTCAAACATGCTTGTGCCAAAGGTTTTTCATTTTGAGGCTTTGTGCTTTGGTATTTCAAATTGAAGACTCTTTGTATGCCCATCCGCTTGTGGATTATGCATCATGAGCCAAGATAACCCTAGGACGATAGTGTTTTTTGAAAAGAAAAGAATATTGAAAACAACTTTGCTAGTGTATTACCCAATTGTGATCTCAAATGCCTTGGTTTCACGTGTTATAAGTCTTGAAAATAAATTTCAAATGTCAATGACTTCACTATTATTGATGTGTTCTTCTTCACCAAGGCCAACTTATTTTGTCACATTAATTCCTTATTGATGAAACATGCATATACACTTAAATCAAAAAGTGTATAGGTCTCCATTGCCATGAAGTTGTTGCACTTGACATTATTAGTACCAAGAAACATCTTAGATTCAAAGATAAATTGAGACCATTTTCATCACATGGCAAATCAAGGTTTAGTTTTATAATCCTTAGTAAGATTAAACATCCTTGTTTCTTGATTTTTTATGTGTGGGTTAGTGATAGAAATGGCATGTGTGTATGTTGATTATGTTTCTTTGGACATTCATGAACAACATGACTTCATTCTTCACAATATAAGTGAAAATTGTTTGCACATCATCATTTTTTTTCATGCTTTTTGAACGTTCAAATCATGTTTCATCAATTTATAAAGGATTGACTTTTGGTGTTGTTAGTGGTCGGGATGACATGGGGGATGTGAAAATCTTTTATATGTGAGACAATTCCAAATGGTTTTTTTAACAATTTTCAAAAAGTCGATTATTACATTGGATTACCTATTCAAGAACTTGACTTAAGGTAGTAAAATTTAGCATGGTAAGTAGCAAATTTTCATGTCCTTATGTAAGCAAATTGAAATTGATTAATGAATGTAACTTCATTTCATGAAATATCACATGCCAATGTTGTTTGAACTTCAATGCAACACAATGAAGCATGATCCTTAGTGAAAAAATCGCAATTTGTTAGTGGATGTTTGTTTTTTGTTCGAATCCAAAAGTGGCATTGAATTCTTTAAATAATGTGTCAAAATCATCTAACAATGGTGAATGAGTTCCAACAATAGTGCAAACCTTGAGTAAGGTCCATGCCAATGAATCTAACTTGGGCCATTTGGATAATGATAAAAATAAATTGATTGATTACACACACTTAGTTAACAAAACTTTGAACATGTGCCAACAAACTTGTCAAGCAAGTTGATTTGTGATTTTTTTACTTGGGGTTGACATATTGTTGATTATTATACTGAAATGAGAAGTTGATGTGGAGAACAAACATGCAATGGTCCATGCCTTGTGTTGTAGGTTATTGTAAATCCATTTTACAATGTTTAAAGTAATTTCATTTAAATTGTTTACCTTCAAACATGAAAAAGTTAAGGATGAAATCATTGTGTACATACATGAGTACATTTTTTTTGCACAACTTCTTTCTTAAAATTCCAAGAAACAACCATAAGAAAAAATGAACCTTCCAAACTCCTTTTTCACAAAGATAATGAAAATGGGTCAACCTCATTAGGTTTTCAATTACCCATGTACACATGGGTGCTTTTCAGTTTTTATAGATTTGTTCATTTTATCTTCCAAATCATCTTATCTAATATCATTAAAAAATATTTAATTAATGACAAATCTTATATATAAATTCACTACGTCCGTCTGTCTGTCTGTGACGGAGCTCGGGTCCGTCACAGAACGGGCCCGGCGTGGGGTGTGAGTCCAATCCAACGACCCAGATTCCCAAAGAGTTAAACCTGCACGGCCAAGATTGACGACGCACGGACGGGCGAGACGACGGGCACCGGTGTGCGAGGGCGGGGAGAGAGAGACACACTCTTTTACAC
>Ga0209208_10002707_pt1 | contig 25447 bp, 22 predicted proteins | sample S1TSphfallax_3_FD_187694 | JGI IMG/M metagenome (GOLD analysis project Ga0209208, IMG submission 187694) | Host-associated microbial communities from peat moss isolated from Minnesota, USA - S1T2_Fd - Sphagnum fallax MG (SPAdes) (version 2) | ecosystem: Host-associated > Plants > Peat moss >...
GGTCAAAGGGTTCGTAGGGGGATGCTTCGGCAGTGGGGTAAAAATGTACAGATTGCCATCCCATGACTTCCATTTGGGCCTGGACACGTCCGGCTTCCTCCAAGGTGGCGCAGACTACGAATAAATCTCTGCCCTCATGGTTTGCCAGTGCCGATGCTACCATTGCCTTGGGCAGGCGAGAAATACCGTTTAACCGCAATTCTTGTTGGCGGTTGAGCTTAGAGACGAGTTCTGTGGTGAGTGGCGATCGCCCCAGGGCACGCACAATTGAAGAAAATACCATATATCCTTAATATAGCAGGGAGGTGGGACAGATGGGGGAGGTTCCTAACTCCTAAGTGTGGGGGAGATGGGGGGCGAGATTAATTTTGCCCCTGCTCTTTGATAATTATTACTCCGACGTTGTGTATAGTTAAGGCATATAAAGAAGCACCTTGAGTACTAGATATCCAGGATTGAGCCTCTATAGCAGCAATTCTAAATATGTCTCCCATTGCTTTTGAAGTTTTCATCATTTTGGCACTCATTATAGCCAACGGCGTATTTTCCATGTCGGAAATGGCGATAGTATCAGCACGGAAAGTCAGGCTCCAGCAACTGGCTAACCAGGGAAATGCCAATGCTAGGGTTGCCTTGAAACTTGCTGAGTCTCCGAACCATTTCCTGTCAATTGTCCAGGTGGGTATTACCCTAATTAATATCCTCAACGGTGTTTTTGGTGGAGCAACCATAGCTAAAAGGCTAGCGGAGATATTCCAGCTAGTTCCATTATTGGCTAATTACAGTCAACCCATTGCCTTCGGCACCGTTGTTTTACTGATTACCTATTTTTCTCTAATTGTTGGTGAACTGGTGCCGAAGCGGCTAGCACTAAACAACCCAGAGCGGATTGCCGCTAATGTGGCTATTCCTATGCGTGCTCTGGTGACCTTGGCTTCTCCTGTAGTGTATCTTTTAAGTGCTTCTACGGAAACTGTGCTGCGCCTTTTGAGTATTAGACCATCCCAGGAACCACAGGTGACGGAGGAAGAAATTAAGATCCTCATAGAGCAAGGCACAGAAGCAGGAACCTTTGAGGAAGCCGAGCAGGATATGGTAGAAAGAGTCTTTCGCTTAGGCGATCGCCCCGTCAGTTCCTTCATGACTCCCCGTCCAGATATTGTCTGGCTGGATTTGGAAGACACACTAGAAGAAAACCGGGAAAAAATGGCAGAAAGTGGCTATTCCCGCTATCCTGTTTGTGAAGAGGAATTAGATCATGTTCTAGGTATTATCCCTGTCACTGACTTATTAGCTCGAAGTTTCCGTAGTGAGCCTCTGGACTTAACGGTGGGATTGCGACAACCTGTGTTTGTGCCGGAAAGCACTAGAGGCTTAAAAGTTTTGGAGCTATTCAAGCAAACTATTACTCATATGGCTTTAGTTGTCGATGAGTACGGGGTCATTCAAGGGCTAGTCACCCTGAATGATATTATGAGCGAAATTGTCGGTGATGTCCCGTCAGCCGATGGAGAAGATGAACCACAAGCCATACAACGGGAGGATGGGACCTGGCTAGTGGATGGGATGTTGTCTATTGATGAGTTTTTAGAACTTTTTGAGATGTCGGATTCTGAGCCTGAAGAACGAGGCAGCTATCAAACTTTAGGTGGTCTTGTGATTAATCATTTAGGACGCATCCCGGCCCCATCTGATAAGTTCCAATGGCAGGGAATGCAGTTTGAGGTGATCGATATGGATGGCAACCGTGTTGATAAGGTGCTGATTGTACCAATGAGTCAAGAGGAAGGGAAGGTGCGAAGTTAATCTCCTCCATCTAGCTATTAGGAGACAAAAAATGGACAAATAACAGCAGATGCCATGGGTAGATTGTCAATTAGAGATGTATGAGATGGAATCTATAGCCCCTTCCGTTAGGAAGAAATTACGCGCTGTACTGAAGCCGCTATCCCTAAATATTTGGACCACGCCGATGATCCTGATCATCACGGCTTTAGCTATCAGCACTGTCGGGATCACTAGTTATCAAATAGTCAAAAACCTCATATTAAAGCAACTTCAGGAAAAAGCACTGCTTCAGATTCGTCTAGGCACCGATGAAATTGACCAATGGTTAGCAAGGCATTCTAGCGAAGTTCAAACCTTGGCTAATACGTATATTGTTCGCTCCTGCAATTGGTCAGCAATGAAGCCATATTTACAAGCAGAGGTCAAGCGCATAGGGGAGCACCACATATCCTTATCGCTGCCCAATGGAATTTATTACACCACCTATGGAGCTAGTGGATACAACAAAGACAGGGATTTTATTCAAAAAGCACTGCTGGGACAAGTGAATGTATCTGACCCCTTTATCAGTCGTACTTCCGATGTTCCCCTGGTGGCGATCAGTTCTCCAATTAGACGCAACTATGACACTGCCACCCCCCCAATTGGAGTATTAACTGGGAATCTTCAGGTGAAGCTAGTTGCCCAAGTAGTAAATAGATTGCACTACGGAAGTGGGAGCTATGCCTTTGCTCTCGACTCTCGAGGGGAGACAATTATTCATCCCAACCCAGCAATGATGTCAACGGTGGACAAACCTCGTCCAATTTTTCTCAAGTCACCCAATCCTTACATAGCTGCCCTGGCTGAACGGATGATAGACAAACAACAGGGAATTCAACTTATCCCCATAGAGAATACAGACAAGTATGTGGCCTATGCTCCCCTCAAAGAAGTAAATTGGTCAATAGCTTTGATCATACCGCGTCAAAATATTGAATCCCAACTCATGCCACTCAATTTACTGACGCTGATTTTAGGCAGCATACTTTTAATTGCAATGATTATAGCTTGGCGACAAATGGAATTATCTGAGCAAGCAAAAATGCAAGTTGTGCTGCTCAGTCAACAACAAAAGACGCTGCAAAATCAATCGGAGCAACTAGAGCAAACCTTACGGGAATTGCAAGAAACTCAAATTCAGCTAGTACAAAAGGAAAAAATGTCGAGTCTGGGTCAATTGGTAGCTGGAGTAGCACACGAAATCAACAACCCTGTTAGCTTTATCTACGGTAACCTCACCCCAGCCAGGGAATACATCCAAAATTTAATTGGATTCCTGCAACTTTACCAAAAACACTACCCCAACCCAGTAGCAGAAATTGAAAATCACTCGACAGCCATTGAGTTAGATTTCCTGATAGAAGACTTACCTAAATTACTGACCTCAATGCAAAGTGGGGCTAATAGAATTAAAGAAATTGTCCTCTCCCTACGAAACTTTTACCGCTTAGATGAGGCAGAAATGAAAAAGGTAAATATCCATGATGGGATTGATAGTACACTGTTAATCCTAGAGCATCGTCTCAAGGCTACAACCCAACATCCAAAAATTGCCGTCATCAGAGAATACGCCGACCTGCCTCCCATAGAGTGCTACCCTGGGCAAATGAATCAGGTGTTTATGAATATTCTCGCCAATGCCATTGATGCCTTGGAGGAATCGATGATTGAACATCCCCAAATTCGGGTTCAAACTCAATCCATCGATACAGAGCAGGTTAAAATCACCATAACTGATAACGGTGTGGGGATTCCAGAAAATATTCACTCCCAGTTATTTAATCCCTTCTTCACTACTAAGCCAGTTGGTAAGGGTACAGGGTTGGGCTTATCTATTAGTTATCAGATTATTACTGAGAAACATCGGGGGAAATTACAATGCATTTCTTTCCCTGGTGAGGGTACGGAATTTGCCATGGAAATTCCCATCCATCAAAAAAGGGCTGATAGTGACTGAATCAATTTTGGATTTTAGATTATGAGTGATCTGTTCTCCCCTACTTACTTTTCCTCTCCAATCTAAAATTGTTAGCTGTTGTCTAAAATCCTTGAATTGTGCTATTAATTGATTGTAATTTTGTATAGCTACCAGTATTATTCCTAACATTACTATGCTTTGGTGGACTAGTGGCTATTTTGTTCCCGTGTTCAAACCTGAGAGATTAATCTTGCTTTCTTACCCATATCAATTATAAGTAATATGACCAGATAGTTTGTTTTTTTAGGAATTGTCAAGCGATCGCGAAAACAGAAGAAAAAACTGGTAGTTTCCCCCTTTCCTACTACCCAACGAAGTCAAGAACAATTTTTCTTCCAACCTCCTGGGAGCAATTTCAACCTCTCAGACGTGACTGAGATAAATTTAAGTAGTTGTGCTCATTTTTACTCTAAAATGTGAGTAATCCCCTGCTTATGAATTTCGTTTTTATTTATTTTCCGCTAATTAATGACCAATCGATATATTATCTTCCATAAACCCTACGGCGTTCTGAGCCAGTTTACCCAGGAAACGCCCCAGCATATCACCCTGAAAGACTATATTCCGATTCCCGATATCTATCCTGTGGGGCGACTAGATTGGGACAGTGAGGGTTTACTATTATTAACGAATGATGGACAACTACAAAATCGCCTCTCCCATCCCCGGTTCGGACATCAACGGACTTATTGGGTGCAGGTAGAGCGGATTCCTGACGCATACGGGATTGCTAAATTACAAACAGGCATAAAAATCCAAGACTACCAGACTCGACCAGCCCAAGTTAAATTATTGCCAGCAGCACCACCCATAGGCGATCGCACTCCACCGATTAGATTTCGCAAAAATGTCCCCACCGCTTGGCTAGAAATAACTTTGACAGAAGGAAAAAACCGTCAAGTCCGGCGGATGACTGCGGCTGTGGGATTTCCGACCTTAAGATTAATCAGGGTGAGTATTGCCCACATCCAACTAGATTCACTTAAACCAGGTGAGTGGCGCGACCTTACCCTAGAGGAAATTAAATCGTTGTCTAATTTGCCTCAAGGTATAATTATTGCTTCCAAAGCAGTATAATCAAGAATCACCTTGTTAATGACTGAATGGCTGAAAGTACCTGAGAATGAACATCAAGGAACTTCCACTATGCTAATTTGCCCTCAGTGTAAATTTGAAAACCCCAAAGATAATAAATACTGTCAAAATTGTGGTACATCCCTAATTCATAAGCCATGTCCTCAATGCAATCAAGAAGTAATATTAAATACACAGTATTGTGATTACTGTGGTGCGGAATGTGGCCCGATCTGGAGGGTGATCATTACCCAAGACACCACTGAAAACCAGAGTCTTCCTACTAGGGAAGCAGAAGAACAGTTGAACGCCGCCAGCATAGCTCCATTTGTGCAGCTAGAAGCAGGCTCTTACTTAGATCCAGAACGACGTTATCAATTGTTAGCACCACTATCAATACCAGCAGATATTCACAATAATCAGTGGGAATTGAGAGTCTTAGACTGCCAACCATATCAAATCTCCCCACTGAAGACATTAATCAGCCAATCAGTGGATGCAAGTAGAATTCCCAGATTAGCTAAGGCTTATATTGATATCCAATCAGAACTACAGCTAGGGATGCCACTAATTCACGATGCTTGGTTCTCAGGTGATTTACAGGTAGTAATTATTGAAGACCGCTCCCATTGGCAGCCTCTACTCGAACTATGGCAAAAAGAGTCAACAAGTTCGTTGCAAATTCTCCACTGGTGTCATCAGATGACCAAACTCTGGACAGCACTGGAAAAAGTAAATTGTCGCCAAAGTCTGCTCGAGTTGTCAAATTTACGCTTGGATGAAGACCAGACCCTGATATTACAACAGCTCTATATAGAACCGTCTGAGATCACCATCAGGAGTTTAGGGCAGATTTGGCAGACACTATTTAGACAGTCCCAGCGAACTCAGTTTGGCTCCGTGATTCTCCTGTTGGAGGATTTAGATAGGGGTAAAATTGAGACTATTGCCGAGTTGCGATCGCGCTTAGAGGAAATGGCGGTGGAGCTAGAAACAGCACCCACTCCCAGTGTCTCCTCCCAGGAACAGAATCATACCTCTGCAACAACACACCTGCAGTTGGATGATGAGTTGGAGGAAACCACTATCGGAAATGATGATCTGCCAACAGTAGTACTGTCAATGCAATTGAGCAGTCTAGAAGATGCAGGACACACCGACGTGGGTCGCGAACGTCATCATAACGAAGATCACTTTGGCATTGACACCAAACTGGAAAAACTAGAATTCCCCAAAAGCCGAGTTCTGAAAGCACGTGGTTTGTATGTTCTGTGTGATGGTATGGGAGGACACGCCAGTGGAGAGGTAGCAAGTGAGTTAGCAGTTACTACCCTCCAAAAATACTTTCAGGAACACTGGACATCTAACCAGTTGCCAACCGAAGACTGCATCCGGGCGGGGGTGTATTTAGCTAACCAGGTAATTTACGATCTCAATCAACAAAAAGCCCGTTCTGGGGTCGGGCGCATGGGTACTACTCTGGTGATGTTGTTAGTGCAAAACAACCAGGCAGCAGTTGCCCATGTGGGAGATAGCCGTCTTTACTCCCTGACTCGCAAGCGGGGACTAAAACAAGTCACCGTCGATCATGAAGTTGGTCAACGGGAGATTGCTAGGGGTGTGGAAGCAAGCATAGCTTATAGCCGGCCCGACGCCTATCAACTCACCCAAGCCTTAGGGCCACGGAACGAATATGCGATTAATCCGGCTGTGGAGTTTTTCGATATCAATGAAGATACTCTGCTGTTATTGGCATCAGACGGGCTATCAGATAATGAATTTATAGAACTCTACTGGCAAACACACTTAGAGCCACTGCTACATTCAAGTGCTAATTTAGATCTTGGAATCATTAACCTAATTGATTTGGCAAATCAACACAATGGGCATGACAATATCACAGCTATACTGGTCCGGGTCAAAGTACGCCCTAATCAAGAGATTTATCAAATTGAGTGAGGATTGTGCCCGCGAATACCTTTATAAATTGATGCTTGCTGCTAATTAACTATTCATACTTAACCCTATCTTTCAAGACCTTACAGTGATTACCCTGACCCTGTTAGCAGCGCCACAGAGAACACCCCTTCAGCAGTGGTGTTTTGAGAATTCCTCCGTGATTCGAATTGGGCGAGCCGTAGATAATGAAGTTGTGCTAAATGATAGTTTAGTGTCTCGATACCATTTAGAACTGAGGCAAGTCAGTGATTCATGGTGTTTGATCAGTCACGGCACAAATGGGACTTTCCTCAATGGGAAGTTGGTCATCCAGAGCCAACTACCAAATAACTCCCTACTGCAATTGGCTAAGGGTGGACCAATCCTACAGTTCCAAATTCAGGGGGTAAAAGTACCAGCATCCTCAGCTTGCTCCCATGAAGGTAATACCTCAGGCAATCTCTTTTGTGTCCACTGCGGTCAACCCCTGAATGTGAAAAAAATTATTCGTGACTATCAGGTGTTAAAAACCCTGGGACAGGGAGGGATGGGTACTACGTATTTAGCTTGGGATGCAGCAGGTTCTCTGGGGGGACACCCACAACTTTTGGTAATCAAGCAAATGAATGCGGATATGGCTAAAATTGCCAAAGCCCAAGAATTATTTCAAAGGGAGGCTAACACCCTCCAACGCCTGAATCACCCGGGTATTCCTAAGTTCTATGATTTTTTTGAAGAAGGTAGTATAAAGTACTTGCTAATGGAGTATATTCAGGGTGAAGATTTAGAGGAACGTATCCATAAAACTGGTCCTGTAACACCCAGACAAGCGATCGCCTGGATGATGGAAACCTGCGATATCCTATACTACCTCCATAGCCAATTTCCCCCACTTATTCACCGCGATATCAAGCCGGCTAACTTGATGGTGCGAAGTTCTAATAATCGGATTGTAGTACTAGATTTTGGGGCTGTGAAGGAAATTGACACTGAACCTGGAACACGGATTGGGGCAGAAGGTTACTGGGCACCGGAGCAACAACGGGGAGAACCGCTAACCCAATCAGATTTATATGCCATTGGTCCAACACTCATCTTTTTGCTCACTAGTAGAGAACCAAGCCGATTCGGAAATTCTCACTTCGATATCAAGGGAATTCCGACAATTACTACCCAGTTGAGAGATGTGATTAATCGCGTTACGGAATATCGACCACGCGATCGCTACCAGACAGCTCAAGAATTGGCTGTTGCTTTGGCTGCTTGTCAATAAGCAACTATTCTTCGTCCCAAGCTTCTACTGCTAGCAATTCACTAATTGGGTCTTGCATACTAAAGCCAAAGTCTAGCAACTCCTGTTTCCAGTGCTGCCATTCGTTGCCATAAAGTAAGGCAATTTTCCAAATGCTATCGGTTGGCTTGATGATATTGGATTCTACGAGTGATTGCACATTACGTTGCAATTTCACCATAGGGTGAATCACTTGCTGGGTCATAACCTCAATTGAGTTTAGATTTTGATAGGTAAATGCTTAATCAAAACTGGCTTCCAGCTTGTAATCGTTACCGATACGTAGAGCGTTATTGTTTGGCAAAACCAGTCCTAGCTCTCCGAATATACCATAACTAGCTCTACTCAGTAACTGGTAAATTCGGTTTTGTACGGTAATCACCACAAAACTCCTATTTTGCCAAGAAAGCTGGTTGCTTGGGAGATTGCAATGATTGCCAGAAGGGGGTCGGTAAACTTTGTTTTACTCACTCAAAGACTGAAATTTAATTAAAGTTGCTGTTGCGTGGTGGTATCTCTTGGCTTATGACCCTATACAAGATAGCGCAAACGATCTGAATTTAACCAAATTCTCATCAATCTTTATATAAGTTAATATTTCTCGTTTCTGTTACCACACCTTGTAAAGGTCTATCCCAAGGGGAAATAGGGAGTTGAGGGACGTAGGCAAAATCAAATAAAACCCCGATAGTGGGCTGATTCATCCATTCAGGAGAACTGAGCATTCGGTCATAGTACCCACCTCCATAACCTAAGCGGTATCCTTGAGAGTCACAAGCTATGCAGGGTACAAGGATGAGATCCACCTTTTCCGGAACTACACCTGAGGAGTATGGAGCTGGTTCAGGGATGTTATATGCCCCAAGGTGCAAAGGTTCGTCAGGTTTCCATAAATGCCAAACCAGAGATTTTCCCACACAACGAGGAAAACCCCAATCTTTAGTACTGGTGAAAAATAGTGGATTGAGGTCCGGTTCTTGAGCAAAACTAAAATAGGCTAGGATAGTCTTGGCATGGGTGAATAGGGTAGAAGTTTGCAGTTGGGTACAGAGGTGATCGCTTTTTTCCCGCCATACTGACCTGGGCATTGATTTACGCATTTTTAAGAGCGATCGTCTCAGTTCAGGCTTCGAGTTCATCCAACCTTCACCACCGGCAGAGTCACCGTAAATATGGTGCCGATGCCAACTTCACTGGTGACGGAAATCTCACCACCATGTGCCTCAACACACTTTTTCACAATTACCAATCCCAAGCCAGTACCAGGAATTGAGTCAACATTTTCTCCCCTTTGGAAGGGTTGAAATAGTAGCTCTTGATCTTCTTTCGCAATGCCTATGCCCCAATCTTGGAACCGTAAAGTTACTGAATTTTCCTCTCCAATTAATTCAATTCGGACTGTACCTCCAGGGAGAGAATATTTAATAGCATTATTCAATAAATTACTGCAAATGTGCCGCAATAAACCTTTATCCCATAAGGATGCCCCCAATGTGCCGAACCTGACAAATACTAGATTTAGTTCCTTTAAGGAGGCCGCCAACTGAGCTTCTTCCACCATCTGCTGACAGAAGGCTTCTAAATCCATAGAAATAAGTTTACACTGTAGTTTATCGACATCAGTTCTGCTGATAAATACGACTTCATCTAGTAACTGTGCCACACTGCGGATGGTGGAGCTAATCATCTGCAAATGAGTGATTTTTTTCTCCTTGGTCAGTTTTTCGTCATTATTTTGTAGCACCCCTGCAGCTAGGAGAATATTATTGAGGAGATTGCGGATGTCGTGGGAAAGCATGGAGAAAAATTCTGATTTAACCAGGTTAACTTCCTTGGCTTTGACTAATTCAGCATTTCTTTCCTCAACCTGATTTTCTAAAGTTTGATTGATAGTACGTAACGACTCCAGCACCTGCTTGCGCACCATAGCATACCGAAGAGATCGGACTAATGTATCTGTATTTACTAGCCGCTTAACTAAATAATCTTGTGCTCCCTGCTGCACTGCCTCAATCGCTAGTTCTTCATCATTTGTGTTCGTTAAGACAACAATCGGTATCCAAGGAACTAAGCTGAACAAAGTATCTAGGGATAATAATCCTTGACTATCAGGGAGAGTTAGATCTAATAAAATTAAATCGTACTTGCCTTGACTTAGTTTTTGGAGTGCTTCTTTTAGTCTTGTAACATGGACTAGACTAAAATCTTGGGACCTAACTGGGTGCAAAAACTCTCTAAACAACCTAGCTTCTGCCTCATTGTCTTCAATTAACAAGATTTTGACGGAGTAGTTTGTAGCAGTCATCTCCTCATTTTCTCCATCTTTAACTCCTTTGCTTGAAGTAAACTCTACCTAGTGCAAGATGGCAGAAGTCCTGTCCCAGGTAAATGAGCATGAATCGTTAGGTTGAGTTGCATACAGTATTGTGAGTGGGGCGTTATTTCTGCCGCGTTGCACTAGTGTGATAATTTTGTAGGGTCAGGTCAAAAGAGAGTTCATTCATATTCGATTTAGGAGATGGGGAACGCTAGAACCAAACCCCTGAGAATTTTATTCCCCATAGTCCGACACAGAACCCCATGAAGCCTTGTAGGGTAAGGATTCACAGAATTAACTATAGTAGGCTCTACGGTAATTACTATACAGGAAACAAGAAACATTTAACAGATAACAGAAGCAATATTAACAAATATTGTCGGAAATAACTATAACTCAGGTTTTTTCAGGCATATGCTCAACCTACATTCAGCAGGTTATTTAACCCGCATTTCTCACAAGCCATGGGATCTTACTCTTTGTAATCCTTGCCCAGAATACGTTTCTGGCATTTTTGGCAGTTTATTTTATGATGCAGTGTGAAAAACCGGAATCTAGATTTTATAAGGCTTTGGGAATTGTGGTGAGAAATCCGGGTTAAGAGGGTGTTTAAAAAGGGTCAGCTTGAACCTCAAGTGCAACTCAGGGGGGCTATCACCCCAAAACCCTTATTCTCTCGTAGCCGCTTCTCAGTGGCTGGGGTAGTAAAATCTACGCTGAAGGACTTTTCAAACATCCTCTAAGGGACTTCCAACTAAAAAAATATCGAATTCCCAGGGGAGCAGAGGGAGTAACAGTCGTGTTGAGTCCATAAATTGGGATAATTTAATTTCTGGAAGTCCCTAAGACAAAAAATAATATTTGTGAGAAGATGCACCAATGAACTGCAAAATAAGTTTTTGTCTGTCTGTCTTTATGCAGAAGGGAGCCAGTGGCAGTCAGGAGAAATGTTGAAACGATTAATCCCTCTGACAATCCAAAATCTCTGATATCCGTCCCTAACTCTTGATCAATTATCTCCACAATCCCTATGTCATCTATAATTCCCGCGATGATTCCCAAATGGTCAATGTCTTGTACGTCTATTCTTGGTTCTGTCGTCACTTTCGCTATCTTGAATCCACCTACATTAAAATAACATTAGGACGATTTAACCTACTGAATGCGGGAAGCTTGGTGTAAACAGATAGACCATATCGTGGACAATGAGCAACAAGGTTAAAAGCCTTTAAGCTGAACGGTACGGAATACTTCCGAGGGTAGAGTAACAGTAGACAACCAAAACTCTTCAATCTTTTTGACGATTTGGAATAGTTCGCTGAGATTGCGGGATTTAGTTATATAGCAGTTCACATGCATATCGTGACTGTGGAAAACGTCATCCTCATGTTTCGAGGTTGTTAACACTATTACCGGAATGTGTTTTAATCTGGGATCGGTTTTGATTTCTACTAGTACCTCTCGGCCATCCTTTCTGGGTAAGTTTAAATCCAACAGAATTAGGTCAGGACGGAGAGTATTAGCGTACTCCCCCTCTTGCCGAAGATAGCTCATCGCCGCTACACCGTCCCTGACCGTTACTAATTGGTGGGGCAGTGAGCTATTTTTCATCGCTTCTTGGATTAAGCGTATATCAGCTTGATTATCCTCGACCAAAAAGATAATTATGTGCTTTTCTGAAATTTCTAAGCTCACGCTTGTGTTCTCCTACTGGAATTGTAAAGTAGAATGTCGCACCTTGACCGAGTTGTGACTCTACCCAGATTCGCCCTCGATGGCAATCAATAATTTTCTTACAAATAGCTAAACCCATACCTGTACCGGGGTACTCATCCCGTGTATGTAGGCGCTGAAAAATGACAAAAATGCGATCGCTAAACCGAGTGTCTAAGCCAATACCGTTATCCCGAACTGAGAATAACCACTCATCTTCTAGCCTTTCTGCTCCTACATGGATATGTGAGGGATTTTCGCTGCGGAATTTAATGGCGTTAGCCAGTAAATTTTGGAATAGTTGCATGATCTGGGAACTACTTACCATGAGTGTAGGTAGGGGGTCATGGGTGATAGTAGCTCCGGCACTGACTATCCCTTGCCGTAAATTGCTCAATGCCCTTTCTAGAGGGGTTTCTACTTCCGTTAGTTGGAAAGCCATCCCTTGAGTATCTACTTTAGAGTAGGCTAACACATCGTCTATGAGTGTTTGCATCAAGGTGACTCCCTCTACCGTGTAGCTGATAAATTCCTTGCCATCTGTGTCGAGTTTTTCTTTATAGCGCAGCTCTAACAGTTGCACGTAGTTTGTTATCTGATTGAGTGGTTCTTGCAGGTCATGGGAAGCAACGTAGGCAAACTTTCTCAATTCACCATTGGAAAGTTCTAAATCTTGGGCTAACTGGGCTAGTTCGTCGGCTTGATGTAAGACGATGTTCACAATGGCCTTTCGCAGTGCTAATGCGGCTTTGATTTCCACATACTGCCAAGGTAGAGAGGTGAGGCGAACTGTTTCCTTCCACAGTTCAAAGGATTTCCGGGGAGAGAGGTGAACATTACCTGATGACTGATGGATTTCAAAGGCTTTATGGGGATTTCCACCCCAATTGACGGTTTGAATTACTTCTGGTCGGAACCACAACAAATAATTGCGTTTGGAGAGGGCAACGGCAAGTAAGCCGCTGGTAAAGTTTTTCAATCCAACGGCATCGGGGTAAATTTTCGGTAGGGAATCGGTGTAGAATACTTCCTCGTTGACGTTATTCTTCAGCCATTCTACTAAGAGATCTAAATCCCCTTCTTTGGGCGTTTCCCCAATTACTGTACATTTTCCCCCAAAGCATAGCGCTGCCCCTTGGGAGCCAGTTAAGTCGAGGAGATTTTGCTGGTGTTCTACTAAACCATCAATGAAGTTTTCCGATTGGGATATATACTCAATCAAGATTAATTGAATGTGGGTCAAGCTTATTTGATAGTCGTAATCTTGCCTCTCTTCCCTAGTTGATATTTCTGCAAATATGACTCGTCCTAGGAATTCGCACGCTTTCCGCAATTCGTAGGAAACATATTTAGGTGATTGATGATGACAGGCTATTAGTCCCCAAAGTTTCTGGTCTTTAATTAGGGAGATGGTCAGAGAAGCACCTACACCCATATTATTTAAGTACTCTAGATGGCAGGGAGCAGCACTTCTGAGGATCGAATTTGTCAGATCCATGGGGCGATTGCTCACTGGGTTACTGGCAGGTATAATTTGTACCTGTTGGGACCTAGTATCAGGTATTAATCTGATAGAATTGGATATAAATAATTCGCGCACCGGCTTGGGAATATCTGATTCTGGGTAGTGTAGTCCCAGGTAAGACTCTAGATTGGCTAATTTTTCCTCAGCTACAACACAGCCATGGCCATCGTCATCAAATTTGTAGAGCATTACTCGGTCAAATCCGGTAACTTTTCTGACCTCTTGGACAATTATCTGGCCAAATTCCCGGAGATTTGTGGTTTTTTCTAACAGGTTAATGGAAGCTTTCGCTAGATGATACAAGCTCAGAAAGGGAATATTTTCTTGGGCAATAGCAGGCTCTAATTCCAAAATCAAAAAGCCATCTTGATTACGATGAAATACAGCATCAAATACTGTATATTCATCCCCATTTTTTTTCACCCAAATTTTCGAGGGGTTGATGAAGTCTAAATTTTGCTCTGATAATCCAGCTTGAATTCTCTCCATCTGAAATGGATCAACTAAGTCTGCCAGTGTTTTGTGCAACATATTTTCGGGTGCGACACCGAAAACATTCCATGTATTATTACTAATTTGTAATATATTGAGGGCTGGTTCATCTAATACGAGTAATACTCCATGCGCCTGAATTTGTGCATGAAAATGAATTGGAGCCTCCTTCAGGCTAGTTATATGATGTAAGTCTATTTCCATTACGATTTCTCTGGTTGATTTGGTTGGGGATTAAATCAGGTGAATGCTCCGGTTTAAAAGTTCTCATAAGAAAACTCGGTAAGTGGGAAACTCAGAGGCTTTAGCCCTGAGAGGGAAACGCCACGGCGACTAAAGTCGCCGTGGCGTTTCCCTCAGTAATTCCTTTCTGCTAATGTTAGCTATGTGCAAAGCACACGCTTCGCGAATGACTTTTGTTTTGAGTCGGTACTGTTCCATTCGACACTTCCTTAACCTTTTGCAGAGAGCAAGGAATAGCAAGGCAAACCCTTGGTAGGTCTTTAACTCTTGCCCATAACGTAGTACGCGAGGTACTGTGAGTTGGGTCAGATTCGAGCTTTACGGCTTTTAACTGTGGGTCTCTGACCTGAACTAGAGCATATTCTTGACTTTTTCCATCCTATAGTCTAACAATTAGTGGGTAGCATTGTAAAGCAGGATAACAGGAAGAATCCAGAAGTGGTTTAAGTTCAATCCAAAGAAAAACTCTGCGCGAAAGGGCAAGGTAGAGTATCGTACCTGAATAAACTAAATTAGGTAACGATGGGACTTAATATATCAGGAAAGAAGCCAAAAAGTCTGGCAGTGTTTATGTCAGAAAATTAAAACGTCACAAATATTTCCCTGGCAATAGTTCTAGGCTTTAAGCCGTATGATTTTCGGCGGGATAATCTCGTTGATTCTACTTTTTCACCATAAAATATACGGAAGAACCTTGAATATTAACAACGAAGCGATCGCACACTACCATATTTGCAATTAAATCATCTGATTGCGAATAAAACGCGTCCCACATTCCGGACTTCCAACTGGCACATTGAATATTATCAATGAAGCAATCAATCTTAAGTCACTTCCCTCTCTCTGAAGCCTCTGAGTTTCCTGCTTACCGCATATTTCTATGAGGATTCCATGGAATTGTAGCACATTGCCGTTAAGGGTGCACTGACCCCACATCAAAAACTTGTTGAGCAGTCAGATTGAGTTGAGGGAAAGTAGGGGATACAATTAGCTCATTACTTCTAAAATGAGTCATCTGATATTCGCCGTCAATTAGCTGACATACAAATATAGTTTGCTCTTTTGGGTCCCCAATAAAGTTGCGTCCCCCCAATGCTGCATAATCCACAATCCAGTATTCGGGAATACCAAGTTCTTCATAATCAGCGTATTTTAGATGGTAATCATCTCTCCAGTTAGTTGATACAACCTCAACAATTAATTTAACGGAGCTAGCGTTCTCAATTACTGACCCGCTTTCCCAATGTGGTTCACTAACTATATTTTCCTGGTTCAAAATAATGATATCTGGTTCATAACCCGATGTTCCATTACTAGATTTAACAATCGCTTCTCTGGGAATAGTCCAAATGCCGCGTTTGCCAATTTGAATAATGCTCAAGACCAACTCCTCCATCAGGAAGCCTGTGACATTACTATGTTTTCCCCTTGGTTTCGGCATTTCAATAATTGTCCCATTATGTAGTTCATAGCGTACTCCAGCATTTTTTGGATACCAGCCTACAAATTCATCAAAGCTTACTGTCTTAGTTGGGGCTTGGGTCATAGAAACACACGGTAAGTGGGAAACGAGCGCGGCTTCAGAGAGAGAGAGGGAAACGACGCGGCGACTTTAGTCGCAGTGAATCTTTCTTATTAACCCATTACCGCCTTGGGGCTGTTCGATTTGGTGTACTAATGCAATTGCACTTTCAATGGGACAATTACCATTCCAAATCTCACAACCCTGTACGCATAATGGTTCGCTCCGAGGAGCCTCCCTTTCGGGGTAATGGAGCCATGTGCAAAGCACACGCTTCGCGAACGACCTGTTATAAGAGCTTGTTAGGGCCAGCAGCACTGTCTCAGGGACCGAGCCAATTTTAGATTTTAGATTTTGGATTTTGGATTTTGGATTGGTGATGAATTAGTTAGGAGCAGGTGTTAGGTGTTTGTTTAGAGTTCCTCCTAATCTAAAATCTAAAATCCTTGCATCCAAAATTCAGGGACCTTAAGACTGTTTAACCACTAGCGACAGGGCAGGGGATAGCTTGGCATCCCAGGGTGTCGTGACTCAAATAACGTTTACCTATTTCTAGGTGGTCTGGTCAGCACAGCGTGCTTGATTTCTCTTACAGAGCTTCAGCCCTTTCAGGGCTGGGTTGCTGACAGACACCTTCTTGCATATCCTATTTAATAGGACATAGTTTTTAAACGCCTTGAACCACATCTACTTTGCGTTCTAGCAATTTTTCCAAGGACTTGCTTTGAAATTCCACCAAAAAATCTACATCACTACTAGCCATCTAGCTCCCCCTGTTAAGAGTTCCTTATTACAAAGAATTAATCTGGCATAACAAGTACAGTAGACTAATTACATTTTTTCCTTTTCCCCTTCACCTTCCAGTTTTTTGGAGAGTTAAGGACTTTTTCCTGTCTCTCGTTGGGGGCTTTTTGGTAGGTTAAATTTAATTCTTTGAGAATTTCATAAATTCTTGTGGTTTTGAGTTCAACATCCCATCTAGATTTGATGACAACACTCATAACTTCCCCAGTCCAGATCTGTTTATCGATCCCGTAATCCGTGGGTTTTTCCTCTAATAACATTCTTTTTAATTCTTGCTTTTGTTCCTCACTTAATCTGGACTTGACTTGATGAGTTATTGGCTTGACTAATTCATCTAGTCCACCTTGGAGAAACTTATCTATCCAATTTGATAGGGTTTTATAGGTACAATTTAATAGCTCTGATACTTCTGATCTCGTTTTGCCTTCGTATAAATATTTTATTGCCAATAATCTTTGTCGCTGGTATTCTTTTTGATATTTATAATACGTTTTTCGCCATAACTCTAAATCTAGTTCTTGGCATTCTAACTGAAATGTCCTATTAGCCATAGATTTACCTAGAATCCCACCCTAATTTTGTCTGTCACACTCTATCTTACATTATATGTGTTCTTAGGGCGGGAAGGTGTCCAGGAAAAATTTCCTGGACCATACTCGAAAATTTATACCCCATATTCCGGCACATCTTTAGCATGAAGCCTTGTAGGGTGAGGATTTACAGAATTAACACACTACCTCCTGTTTCATTTAAACGTTTGCTTGCTGTCGTTGATACAACGACCAATACAAACCCTTTTGCTCCAATAACTGGGCATGGGTCCCACGTTCAGCAATGACACCCCTTTCTAACACCAAAATCAAATCAGCCCGTTTGAGGGGGGCAAAGCGATGGGCAATCAAAAATACTGTGCGATTTGTGGAAACTGCTTGCAGGTTTTGCAAGACTTGCTGTTCTGTTTCACTATCTAAAGCACTGGTAGCTTCATCTAAAATTAGTATGGGTGCTGAGGAGAGAAATAACCTGGCTAAGGCAATGCGCTGTCTTTGTCCCCCAGATAAAGCGGTGCCTCGTTCTCCTACATTGGTTTCGTAACCATAGGGTAGCTCGCTGATGAAGTCATGGGCTACAGCTAGTCTTGCGGCTTCGACCACTTCCTGGGCAGTGATTTCCGGATCACCAAGAGTGATATTTTCAAGGATGGAACCGTTAAATAAGAAGTCCTCTTGGAGAACTACGGCGGTTTGCTGCCGCAGGGAGGCTAAATCAGCGCTTTTAATATCAAATCCATCAATGAGAATCCGCCCTGATTCAATTTGATATAGGCGTTGCAATAGCTTAGATAAGGTACTTTTGCCGGAACCGCTGCGGCCGACTATGCCGATAAATTGTCCCGGTTCAACATTAAAGGAGATTCCCCGCAGCACGGGTTCAATGTGGGGTTGGTAGCGGAAGAAGACCTGTTCAAAGCTGACTTGGCCTTTGAGTGGAGGTAAAACTAGCCCGGTTCCCGATTCTGCCTCTGGGGCAACATTGAGGATATCACCAATGCGGTCTACGGACAGCAGGACTTGTTGCAGGTTCTGCCATAACTGGACTAAGCGTAAAAGTGGGGCTGTGACTCTGGCTGAGAGCATTTGAAAGGCAATTAGTTGCCCAATGGTGAATTGGTGTTTAATCACTAAATGGGCACCAAACCAGAGGATCAGCAGGTTGGAGAAGTTGGTGAGGAAGTCACCAAGATTGCTGCTGATATTGGAGGTGGTGGAAGCTTTGAAACTAGTGCGAATGAAGCGAGCAAACAATCCTTCCCAGCGATCGCGCGCAACTGGTTCAGCTGCATGGGCTTTGACGGAGTGGATGCCTGTGATTGTCTCCACCAAAAAGGATTGACTATCGGCATTGCGGTTAAAGGCTTGGTTGAGCCAGTTACGCAGGATGGGGGTAGTGACAATGGTTAAGGCAGCAAATAAAGGCAGCACTGCTAGGGCGATGAAGGCGAGGGGAATACTGTAGTAGAACATCAACCCCAGGTAGACCACAGCAAAAATGCTATCCAGAATCACAGTTAGGGCTGTGCCGGTGAGAAACTGGCGGATCTGTTCTAGTTCCTGAACCCTAGCTACTGTGTCTCCTACCCGTCGCGACTCGAAATAAGCTAAAGGTAGTCGCATCAGATGGCGAAACAGCTGGGCTGATAAACTCAAATCCAGACGCCTGGCTGTATGGGTAAAGATGAATAGCCGCAGGATGCCGAGGATCGCTTCAAATGTAGTTACCAAGACCAGAGCGATAGCCATGACATCAAGGGTAGGCAGGCTCTCCTGGACCATCACCTTATCAATGACAACTTGGGTAATCAGCGGCGTTGCCAACCCTAAAAGTTGCAAGGTAAAAGATGCCAGCAGTACTTCCGCTAACAAGCCTCGGTACTTCCAAACTGCCGGGGTAAACCAGCCCAAGTTGAATTTTTCTGGTTGGAAAATTAGTTCTGCTAGCCACAGGTTCCCATCCCAAGATGCTTGAACTACTGACTGCGGTACACTTTCGCAGGTATGCTCTGTGTTATGGGGGTTGGCAATGATCAAGCGATCGCCTTTAACGCTGTAGACCACTACCCAGGAACCTGGGGAGTTATCCCTATTCCACAACAGTAAAGCGGGAAAGGATAACTGCCGTAACTCATCCCAACTCACCTCCAAGCGTCGTAATCCCAACGCTAATTTTTCTGCTGCTTCCACCACATCTTTGGGGCGTTGTCCCCGCAGTTGGCGTTGTACCCATTCCAATTGCACGGGATTACCCAACTGTTGGGCTACCATAGTCAAGCAGGCTGCTGCTGTGTTGATACTCCCGACAAAGGGATAGCTGGAGAGGATAGATGTAGAAGAGGGGGGAGAAGTTGTTCTGTCCTCCCAAAATTCCTCAATTTTAGGATTAGAGAACTCTACCCACAGCGCCGAATTCCAGCAAACTACAATCACTTCTTTGCTAGCAGCCACGGCTTTACACTCAGTAGCCTTTTGTAAGTCCCCAAACCAATCTCCCGATTCTAAGACTGCTAAGGGCTTATTAACACCCTCCATCCGCAGGCGAACTTTACCAGTGACGATGAAGAATTGATGGCCTCCGACTTCCGTGGACCAAATCTTCTCCCCCAGACTGTAGCGACGAATTTCTGAGTGACTTTGTAACTGGGATTTTTGTCCGTCCGTTAGCCAGCATAGAGGCGGTTGATCAGTTTGTAGAGACTCTAACTTAATTTGACCGTCAGCTTTTGAATTTTCTCTGCTAGCCATTTCTCAAACAACTCATTTTGTAGTGTTTGCTTTAGTTGAGTATCTTCTAAAGACGCTGGCAGAAAGTGTTCTACTCGAAACAATCCATAACGTCCTTCCAGTTCAATTGGACCGAGCAATTTGCCGGGGGTTACCGCATCTATAGCTGCTCTGAGTACATCAGGCAGTGTGCCCCGATTAACTGGCCCCATCATGCCGTTAAAAGTTCGTTCCTCCGCTACTGAATATTCTCTAGCTAGTTGCTCAAAGCTACTGCCTTCTTCAATTTGGGCTTGGAGTTCTTCACACAGTTCCCGATTTTCCACCAAGATCCTGGATAGTACTACCCGATCTAAAAAAATCTTCCGCTCAATAAAATATTCTGAAAGTTTTGGTCCCGTAATTGCAGCCTTGAGTTTTTCTACCTTGAAGCTGAAATTAACCGATGAGTAAAATGTAGAGTAATCAGTACCATTATTTTTCAACCATTCTTGAAACTTTTGGAAGTCAGTCAATTGATTTTTCAAGCGAAAATCAATGATAGCTTGTTCCGTAAATCCCGGACTATTTTCAATATCGGCACGAGTTGTTATTTCTTGCTCAATTACGTATATACGCAGAATATCACCAATAAACTGCCTCAATTTTCCAGATAGTTGGAGATATTTGATGGTTTGGGTGACCGTAATTGTCTGGTCATTGACAGTTAAAAACGATGAAGATTCCATGAAATAACTGCGGGGGGAACGCTACAAATACATAGCAAGGGTCAGAAGGCTTTCTATATTACCTATCTGACCGCAACCACTATATAAGAACTTATCTATTGAATCGGAGAGTAACCCGCAAGAATTATAGTTAGTCTTAGTAAAGATTCTATGAAACCCTCAGTCAGAACCTATCCGGAAAAATGCTTTTTCAATTCTTCTAAAGAAGCCCAACGTCCGTCAATCACTTCTTCTTCCACACTAGCTATACTAGTCAAAATACCCGGACAATTGAGAGTACAAAGTTGTCGCTGCGGTATTGCCAAACACATTTGTTCATACAGCCATTCACTAGGGTAAAAATAGCCATCAGGTGGGAGGGTTTCTACTAAGTCTTCTACAGCTATTTCTCTTTCTAAGGGCAAATCTAAGAAATTATTAGCTACTTCATCTAGCCAGATAATTTCTTGAGTATTGATTTTCAACCGCTGATTATATTGCTGTAGGCAACGGTTACAGGTACAGGTGATAATAGATTCTGCCTGCCCGGTTACTTGCAGATAGTTGCCGTGATGCTGAATGCGAACTTTACCACGTACCGGCGTTAGTGTTTCTAACCCAGGCAGAAACTCTTGAACTGGAACTTCCTCTGTCCGCTCCGGGGCTTTGGTTAGCTGCGGAATAAATATTGCGTCCATAGGATTTATGGCTTGGCGCTAAAAATTCTTCTCTATCTTAGCATTTAGGGGTGTTCACTTAACCATCCATGATGGGACGAATCACTAAGTGACGATGGGGTTCTCTACCACGACTAAAGGTTTCTAAATCGCCAAATTCCTTGAAAAATGTGTGAATTTGTCGTCTTTCTGCTGAACTTAGGGATTTAATTTCCACCTCCCTGCCGGAAAAGCGGGCTTCTGCCGCAGCAGCTTCTGCTAGGGAGCGGATTTCTGCTTGTCTCTTGGCGCGATAGCCGCCTAACTCAACGATGTAGAAGGCTTGCTCCTCTTCTGGTTGGTTGAGGTTGAGTACGGAATTTGCTAGATACTGAATTGCGTCTAGTACTGAACCATCAGTACCAATTAAAGTCTGGATTTCTGAGGGTGTTAGGTTACTTTTATCAATGGTCAACCAGTAGTTATCTGGTTCTGATGGGTCTTCATTGAGGGAGTCGGCAGCTACTTCTAAACTACCTTTAATTTCTGTTTTGATGCCAGTAAAGGAGAGCAATGTTTTTAACCACTGCTCACCTCGCTGTATGGGAATATTGGTCATAGTTAGCCTGTAGCTTTTTTCTTGGAATTTTTTGGCTCAAATGGCAATGCCTTTGGTTCGGCACTGGCAGATTCTTCTTCTTTCTCCTGGGTGTCTAAGATTTTTTGCAGCTCCTCTGGCAGAGGTTCGCGAGAAAGAATATAGGTTTGCAGAGTTTGGAAAACGTTGCCAATCACCATATACATCAGTACACCTGCTGGCAAGGGAAAGAACAGAAACATCCCAGAAAAGATGACTGGGGTAATTTTGTTCACTGTTTCTTGCTGTGGGTTACCACCACTAGAATTTTGCCCAGAAAGCATTTGGCTGACATAAAGGCTAATACCAAAGAAGATAATCATGGCGACTATATCCCAGTGGACAGTGCCATCAGGATCTACTGCACCAACCCTACCTAAGGCATCAATAAAGAGAAATCCTTTATCGGCAGCTAGTCCAGGGATTGAGCCTTGAATTGTCACATCTCCTGGCTGTAGGGCTTCAATGTTGCCTTGGGCATCGATTGTAATCCGATCTTCGCCTTTAACTATTTTCCAGTGGGGAGTTAACTCATTACTTGGGTGTTCCGCTAGGAGTACCTGAAATGGTTTGCCTTCTAGGGTCTGATATTCCATCTTGGTTTTCTCCCCTACGGCTAATTTATTGCCTCCAGGGAGGATGGCAGTAATTCGAGTGTGTTCCCCATCAGCTATGTAAATGTTCTGGGGGGCAGTGGCAAAGGCTTGGGGTTGAATTCGCTCGATTTGTTCAGCGGGAAGGATTTGCAAGTTAACAGAGTAGTTAACTTCAGCAAAGGGTGAACCTCGCAAGGTGGCAAATAGGGCTAATAAAACCGGCATTTGCACTAACAGGGGTAGGCATCCTGCTAATGGGTTGCCAAATTCCTGTTGGGCTTTGAGCATTTCCTCCTGCTGTTTTTGCGGATTGTCCTGATAGCGTTCTTTGATATCCGCCATCCGTTTTTGCATCAGCGGTTGGACTATTCGCATCCGCCGCATACTCCGAATTGAGCCGGCACTTAGGGGATAGAGCGCAAAGCGGACTATCAATGTCAAGGCCACAATCGCCAATCCATAGCTAGGGACAATCCCATAGAAAAAGTCTATGATTGGCAGCATTACGTTGTTCGAGAGAAACCCGATACCAAAATCCATTATCTGAATTCAACCTGAGGTACTGTAAACTGAACTGACTCTAATTTATCTAAATCGTCATTCATCTGCGACTACCCAATGCTTGGCAGATAGCCGCACATTGACTACTTAACGCTGCTGTACTGGGGATTTTTAGCAGTAACTCTTTCGTTGATGTAGTCATAGACTTGGCGAAACCTGGGGATAGCCCGCATTTCTAAGCGACTGCCATTTTTGAGGGTGATTGCCATGTCCCCCCAAATGCCGATGCCGCGAGGAACTTTGACTATTGTGGCAATTTCTGAGTAAATCACGTCAGTGCGACTGTTCCCCATCCAACCTCCTATGACTGTGACTCGGCGATCGGTGATGCGGAAACGCAGCCATAGTGCCCTGATAATTGCCCCAATTGTCAATGGTAAGCCTACAACAGTCAATCCTATCAGCAGGTTGAGAATCAAGTCGCCAATGTGGGGACCACCTTCATAATAAATTTCCTCCCTAATGCCCATCGAACACCTCAATTTGTGCCAATAACTGCTCTAATTCTTGCAGAAATTGTTGGCTTCCGCACTGGGATTCTAGTGCTTTTGGCTTAACAATCACCACTAGCCGCCATCCAGGTGATAATTTAGGCAATAACTGATAAAAAGCTGCACTGATCTGCCTTTTAAGCCGATTACGAACCACGGCTCGTTTACTCACTTTGGTGCTAACGGAAATACCGACTTTTGTACTGCCAACAGAAGTATCTTGTGATTTTGATGGTTTTAAAGCTCTCAAGGTAAAGTGAGAGCTATGGCGCCGAGTTCCTTCCTGGAATACTGCCTGAAAATCTTTTCGGGATTTTAGTCGATTTGCTTTGGGCAAAGCCACAGTAGCCCTTGATCCCTAAATGAGACTCTTAAACACTTAGACGATAACGCCCCCGTTTTCTCCTGGCACTAATCACGTTTCTGCCATCTGGTGTCCGCATTCTAGCCCGAAAGCCAGAGGTTCTTTTTCTCTTCCGGCAAGTGCCTCTTAGGGTCCTCTGCATACTGTTCTCCGCTTAGGCGATTTTTATTAAAAAGTCACAATCTGTAATCTTATCACTTTATAGGTAAAGAAACAAGAGGGGACAGGAGGCAGCAGCAATTCCAAATTCAAAAATTGGGGAGCAGTCACTGGCTGGTACAGTTCAATATAAACATATCGTAGGAAACCAAGCAACAAGGTTAAGATCTATAATCTGATTATTTGTGTTAATGGGTACTAGTATATTACAAATGCCGATTTTTTACTATGAATAACTCCTGGTTCGCTCATTTTTTCGGAGTTGAAAAAATTGCCAAAAAATCCGCGAACTGGAGGTTTAGTAATGGTTTCCGCGATTTACCTGATTGATCCTGAAACTATTATCCCACTCTTAAAACTCTATTTTCAGGTGCCCGCACCGAAGCGATCGCTCCACCATTACATAAAGTGTTCATAGCACTGCGATTTTACTATAGTCGAAAACCCTGATTAAATCCTTCGGCTTTTTGTAACTCGATTTAAAATAGGTGAACTGGGAGTATTTATGTAAACAAAAAAAGTATCGATAAAAACTCTATTTCTGGGTCTAAAGCCCTGTACAGCCAAAGAATTGTATCGATACTGCTTGCAGCAAGAACAGCCTCCTGCAACCTAAAATTCAATCCTTGAGAATATTCTTAACTATTTAGTGAAAACTTAAATCCCTAACTCTGATAGGGGGTAGGGGGAGAAATTGATATGTTGTCCGCTAATCTAGGACTTGCCCAATATTTGCTAGAACCTATTTTAAATAAGGGTTTCAACCGTTTTTAGTCCAAATAGGTGCAGGAATAGTTAATTTGGGGATCAACCTCCGAAGCTCCTATTTTTTGCACTGTGTGGTATCTAGATTCACTTTGTGGAGTTTTTCAGCAGACCATAATCTAAAGTTCTTCTCCCCTACTCCCTGCCTAATCGATACTTATAATCCAAGTGCCTAGATACCTTAAGAGTGGTATATCTCCGGGGGCAAGGATCTGACATCGGAAATAGTACATTCCTCCAAAAGTTGGGTTTTGGACGTTGGATAGGACTAACTCCACCTTATGACCTGCAGGTACGGGGTCTTGGGGGAATATTTCTATTACCCGACCTTCCTTGTCCCACTTCACTTCAGACAGCGGAACTTTCTTGCCTTCCACATTCACTTCAACTTCTTTGGTATCAAAAGAACCTTTATAATAATCTGGGTAGCTAATGGAAAATTGAGCAACTGCTAGTTTCATCTTGTCTGCGGGGATTTTGAGGATGTAGCGATCAGTATTGCCAGC
>Ga0209208_10002708_pt1 | contig 25443 bp, 28 predicted proteins | sample S1TSphfallax_3_FD_187694 | JGI IMG/M metagenome (GOLD analysis project Ga0209208, IMG submission 187694) | Host-associated microbial communities from peat moss isolated from Minnesota, USA - S1T2_Fd - Sphagnum fallax MG (SPAdes) (version 2) | ecosystem: Host-associated > Plants > Peat moss >...
TTGTTTCATGTTTTTCTTTTTTTATGTTTTTTTTTTTATTTTCTTTTTTAAAAAGATTTTTTTTTTAAATATGTTCTATAATGAAAATAATTTTTTTTTTAAATTGTATTTTTGTTTGATTAGATGCAGGTCCCCCGGTTTTCCCCAAGGATCCTACATATAGCCAACAGGTCCAATGGGCGGGTGTCTGCCATGGCCACCTTGCCCTGCCCTGCCCCTGCCCTGCCCTGTTTGTCACCACAGACAGACAGAACCATCTGATTGGCCCAAAAATTTGTGTGGCGCTACTAGAAGATAACGGCCTGGAAATGCAAGCGTAACCGCCCCTGCCCTGCCCTATTTGTCAGACAGACAGACACCACTGTTGCTTTTATATATAAGATATCTTTTGATGAAAAAATCCATGAGTCTTGAACTAAAGGCGTTTGATAAAAAAATCACCTATCATTATTACATCAAAACTATCCATAAATTGGTTATGAACTTTTTTTATTATTCTTAATCTATGATCAATAAATGATAACATTCCATTGCTAACTAAACAAGTCTCATCTATGATTATTAAATGTAATTGATCATAATTTTATATTAAATTATCATTTTTTCATCACTTAATGCTTTGAGTTCATTGAATTTTTTTGTTTAAAGGAATTGCAAGCACTAAATGAATGGTCATACCATTAATGGTAAACACAACTTCTCCAATGCATGTTAATTTCATGATTTTGGTTTTAAAGGGTCAACATTCGGAATGTTTTTTATATAATATCTTAGCATGTTTTGTATGATACACACTAATGTGAAAGTTTTCCCTATTGTTGCACCTTCTATTAAAAATATATGTAAAGGTTTGGAAGGATATTTGTGTTTCTTATGTATAATATCATCTATAATGCATTTTTGTTCATCATTATGTTTTTTCATATTTGTTTTAAAAAAATCATATGGAATGCGTTCATCAATTTGTTTTAAAAGATCATGAATTGGTGTTTTTTTTTTAAATAATTTTTTTTATTTTTAAATTTTAAATTTTAATGTGGAAGAATATTCATATGTTAAATTGTATAGTTCAACTTCTTTGGTATTTATATACATGTTTAATATGTCAAGATCTATTCCATTAATAATAACGTTTTCCCATCCATTTATTTCATGTTTGTTGGAATATTCTTGTACTTGTAAATTATCCCACTCATCACCATATCGTTTAAAATATTTGAATTATATACAAAATATTTTCTTATTTTTTCAATGTCATCTTTTAGACTAAGATAAACATGTTTCATCTTGACATTTTAAATTATTTTCTAATCCATGAAAAGGCATAATAAAAGCAATAATTTTTTATAATAACTTTTTGAATCTTTATGAAGATTAAATGAAACCCAATGGATAATTTTATTGTGTTTATGTTTTTTTTCTGATTTAGTATCAAGATTAGCAACAAATTCTACTAAAAATGTATGGTTTAATGATTCATGTTGTGTTTTTCTATTTTTCAATGAATGATTTACAATGGATGTCTATTGGATTTAGAGATAATTTGTTTTATATTAACCATTATCTGACCATTGATTTTATTCCAAACATCAATTGAACAATGCAAATATTCAGATATTCGATAAATAGTAATGTAATCACCCCATAATCCACCATCTATTGTTGAAACGGACAATTTTTTAATATAATTTTTTCATCATTTGCTTTCCCATGGTGAAGATCATGCAAAAATTCAAATTTTAATTCTCACCTACGACATTCTAAAGCTTTAAAGATTCTATTAAATGTGACATAGTATTTTTTCCTATCATTTAAAAAACAATTAAATCTTTTAATAAATAGCATGTTGCATCAAATAAAAATTCACCCATTTTATACAAAAAATTAATGATTTGTTTGAAACCAAGTTTTTCCAACTCAACATCTATGTCCATTTTCTAATTTAATCCTTGAATCAATTTTATATTTGATAAATTATGTATTTTCCTTCAGATATAATTATATTAATATTTTTCACTTGTAAATTTCAATATTAATTTCAATGTTTATTATCAAATACAAGGATGCCAAAGTCCAATTTAAATCAAAAAAATTCTTGAAGTTCTTTTATTTTTCATGATAATTTATAGTATTTATAGATTTTTGGAAATTTTTAAGATATTATTTCAACTTTTTTAATAATTAAAAAATATTAATAGATGTTATTAGATATTTTTAATTCAAAATTTTAAGATTCAAAATAATTGATTATTTTTACATAAACAAAGAACATTTGTTATTTTGTGAAATATCATATTTCAATATATACTTGATTTGGGAGTTTGTCAATTTAATCAACTTTATTATTCTTTCTTATTATTTTTAATATAATACAATTGAAAAGATGGTCTTGTCCACAAAAATATAAACATTTGTTCAAAACCAATATCATTAAATCATAACTATCATATATACATAGAAGGATCCTACAACAAGCAAATCCTAAGGCTTTAGAACATTTTGGAACAATCCAAACTACTATTAATTTACCAACTAATATATTTCAAAGAATCCCACAAATATGGGATTCAAAATATGCATTTCATTCTCAAAGTTGCATGAAAAAACCATATGTTTTAAAAGGAAACATTTCCTCACCAGATTATTTGTTTAAAAAATTGTGTGGAAATTATCAACCACTTCACACTAACTTCAAAATATTTAGACCTTCTTTCCATCATAGAATATAGAAAACCTCACATATGAATATATCACCTTCCTACTCATCGTCACTTTTCCCTCATCTTTCTCACTTTTTAGCATTCCAACAACCAATTGTTCTCATCATAATCATTCTTTCCCCTAGTAGCCTATGAAGTATTGTTTTATAGTAATATCTGCAACAACAACTATTGCAATTGATAATTAAAACCGAGTTCAATCGATGATGTTCACTATTGTCCATAGTAATATTGTGTGGTGCCATAAACTACACAATGTTCCAATAGGAAAAGAACTCTGAATTTCTACAAACTCAAAATTAGAATAATATACCAAAACTTTATGTTCAAGCTCTATTACAACAAAGCCACAAAAACAGAGAAAAAAAAGTGCACAAGGAATCCTTTCAAAATCCCAAAGATTATCCTCACCTTTTTCTTAAGGCCGAATCTCCACTTTTCTATAAGTTTCCACTCCAATATGCAAAGAAAACTGCAAAGAAAATAATTCCTTACCTTGTTTAGTACACATGTATATAGAACTGCAAAATAACATGCTTTTGCTTTTGACATATCAAGTTTAAAGCAAGGAAATAAATAGTATATCAACCAAGGGATTGGGTGCAATTTTCTCCTAACATTGGGTTGTGTTCTTCACCAAGTGCAACATAACAAAACAACACCTTCCTATAGGTAATATTAACCTTCAGGGTTCTAAGAAATTTTTGAAATTTCTCTAATTTTTTTAATATTTTCAAGTGAAAGAGGTTGACAACACTAGAGCATGTGCGTTGTAATGAACAAGAAGTGCATGTGTGTTCTTTTTCATTCTGTAATTTGCATTTCGCAATGACATACTAACACTAGTTATGTACTAACACAAAATTGACAAAAACAAAAACACTTATAGTAGCAAAATGAAGTCAACGATACCCAACCACACCAACCACCACCATCAACTACCTTCCATGCTCAAAACAAAACAACACCAATTGCACATTCAAAACAAAACAACTACCACCACCAACAACATCATTTGTTGTGTTACACATTCAACCACCAACACTTGCGTTACCTTGAATGCCCTCCTTACAATATCACACACAACAACAACTAGGTTACTTCTAATGCCCTCCTCATGAAATCACACACGACTCGCTTACCGCCACCCAACTCAAATGGTCACCAAATAACCTAACCTTCATTTTGTTGTTATCCCCCTAAACCCTAAACCACATGAACACAAAAACTACTTGAAACCTCCCCTTGTGTAAACACCTCCAACCATCAAATTGGTTCCATTGCTTCCACCGATCTGAAACCAACAATTTTTTGCACAATTTTTAAAACCATAAAACCCAATGTGAAGGACCTTGTCCCCATAGGGCCCAACAAACAATATTTCACATTGTCTTTTTTAGTAATTTTAGGATTAGAACATCACAACTTTCTATATATTATGGGGTTTCTCTTTGTGCTAACACAAATTATATGCAAGACTTATGAAATTTTTTATAACTCTTTTTAATTAGTAAAAAAATTCAGAGTTTCAAATTGTGTTGCCAAATTGACACTTCTTGGCATTTTGTGCATCTACTAATGTCAATTGTACAACATACAAGTGAAAGCAAAATGAAGTCAACAATTCAAGTTGTCAAGGTTCATAGGCACTTCGAAAGTGATTATGAATTCAAATATCAATTTGCACTTCGCATTATTTTGCATTATCAATGACGATTGATTGACATAAGGTCAAAATATTAATATTTAAAAAGTTACTTAAATAAATCATTTGAAAAATATATATAGTTACTAGACATTGGTAATCCATGATCATATAAAATGTTCATGAAATAGTTTTCACTTTCATTAATTCTAAAATATGATATTTAATTTTCATTTTTTAAAACATTAATATTTTTAACCTCCATGATGTACATTTTGACATTCATTTCATCTCAAAAGAATGTTTTTTTGGGCCTTTGCAATGTCCCCCAATGTCCTTCCTACCATGTTCCCAATGACCCCTAGTTCAATAATAATAATTTAAAAATTGAATAAATAATATATATATTCAACTTTAATGCTCACAACATCTCCTATATATATATATATATTGGTGTCCTTCAACATTGTATCCAACACTTTCAACCTTCAATGTCATAGTGTCCCCTATTGCATGAAAAAGAAAAAAATCATGTACAACTTAATGGCCCTAATGTTTTCAATGTGCCTTCTCAACATCCCAACTATTGCTTCTTGTTGTTTTGTCATTTGTTATCAAAATTTGTCATTCCTCATCTTTCATCATCATTATGTTGTTTGAATGTTGTTTTGTTGTTGATTAAATTTAAGTCATTCCTAAACCAAAACATTGCACCAATTCGAATTTTGAATAAGGATGTTTGAATTTAGAAAACATTTGCTAGGTCAGCATCCCATCTTGGGATGTCCTTTCAAGACCTTGTCCTTACAACAATCATGGGGATTTAAAGGTTCAAGATTTTTGGAAAAAAGGGTAAATTTTTAGTAATTCTAAAAGAAACTAAAGTTTAAAAGGAAGTATATTCTATTGATTTGAAAAAGAATAAAAAAATAAAAGTGGAAAAATTAATGTTTTCACATTTCAAGGAGAGGGTGGTTAAAATGGGCAAAATAAAATGTCCACCCACAAGTCATGTACAATGGTGATATTAAAAAATTGTTAGATACCACTTCCCATTAAATAATAATAAATATAATCTTTAAAACAATTTCATTAAGTTTAACTAATTTCATAAACATAAATTGATAAGAAATAATGTAAACTTGTCAAACTTTGATAAAAATGTTAAATTTTGGATATTTCATTTTCAATGTTGATTTGAATATGTTTTTAAGCATGATTAAAAGGTGTCCACTAAAAAAATACAAAAAGTAATTTAAGATGAAATTTATTAGTTTTATGTCTTTATATTCTATTTAATTTACAAAAATGATCAATTTAGTTTTTTATAAATTTTTTGATTAAAATCATTATTAAATTGAAAATACCAAAAATATTCGTTTTTGAAGAATATTAATATTTTTTTGAAATTATAATTATAATGAAATCTCATATGGATTTATTTGTAATTTTGAGTTTCGATAAAAACCAAGATTTCCCATCATCTTACATTAATTGTTACCACATGTTGGCAATATGAACATTATGAAATTTTTAGATATCAAATCCATTTAAAAAGAATGAATTTAGCCAAACTTTGAACATGTTTCAACTTCATAAAAATTGGAAATTTTCATAATTTAAAATTTAAAATTATTGTGATCAACTTTTGTGGTTTTTAAAATCTTGTCCATCTCATTTGCAAACATTGATGTATTGTTAACAAACTAAATCATTTCTTTTTCTTCTTATCTCTTTTTAAAAAAAATCCCTTCTTATAAAGCTTCTATGGCTATAATCATTCATATTCCCATGCATTTGATTCAATTAATGACATGCATTCAAAAAAAATTGTAACCCCAACATATTCGTAAGATGTAAGAAAAACACATGATTGTTATAAATTCATAATATTTAAATATTGAAAAATATGTTTGATTAATGTAATACAAAGGTAGATTCAACACATGTTTGTAAAATAATTAATGGATTTTGAAATTTCCACATTAGAAAAATATATTCTTGAATATTCCACAAAATTATGTATTTTTTTGACAAAATTTTGTTCTTTGAAAAAATTACATTTGAAATTTATAATTTTTTGCAAATTATAAAATAATTAGTGTCAAGATGCTAAACAATAAAATAATAATATGACATCAATGTACAACAAATTATGAAATAAATAAGATGGATTAATTTTCTATAGTAGGTCATATTTGTGTAAGGGACAAGGATCATCAAATGAGTTTTAAAAGAATTACATACCATTTGACCTCCTAAAGTTGTGCTTGTTGTATGGCAACATTTTCATCTTATATCCTATCCTACAAGGTTAATAATAAGTCTAAAGGTTTCCTTAGGTTGCAAGGATATTTTATATTCATATAATAGGAAACCACTAATTTTATATACAATAAGTTTATCATCATTCTCTTAAAAAATTGGGAAAATATTGCAATTTAAGATTCTCTATATCTTCTCCATTTGTTACACATACCTTAGTCAATTGTCAAATATGTAGTGCTAGGTCATTGTTATCATGATATTTAGGGAGTTGAAAATGTAATACATTAGTAGGTGGTACAACCATGATTGGGGTGTTGCTAGTTGAACATGGTGGAAAAAATTTCATGTTGACAAAATTAAGACTTTGAAAAAAAATCTAAATAATTCTCTTTCTAAAGGCTTATCATTATTGAGACTATTGATAATTTATTCTATTGATTGGTCATTAGCTCATCACTTTGGCAATAACCATCTTTTTTTGTTACCCAATCAAGTGATCCAAAAACATAAATAGTTGCCTTTGGAGTGTTCAATTGTAATGTGTTAATCTCCATAGTCGACTCTTCATGTTCTTCACTCGGTGGATTTGATGGCATTGACTATCTAGTTCTTTCATTGGCAACCTAACTAATTTATCAACATTAGTTTGGGCTACTATGATTTCAACCTTTTCTTCTATGGGTTCAAGTGTTTGATATTCTATAGGTGAATAAAAAATAACACCATGACCCTTCCATCTATTATGTATAACAGATTGTTGAGATGAAATGACAACCTCTTTAGTTTTTTTTTATTGATTTTGTCTTCTTTAATCCTTCAATTTCATTTTTTTCGTTTTTCTATCTACTTTTATCCATCATAGATTTTAGGCAATCCATATTTGTTCATTACAACCATTTTCTTGTAATTTTTCTTTCTCAAATTTTTCATAAGGATCTAATATCATTGGTGTTGACCAAAATTCCTTTAACAATATTTCTTCAAAACAATATTTTTCATTACCTTTCAATGTCATTACATGATCAAATCTTGAAAATCTAGGAGCCCATAGTCACATTACATTCATTATTTTACCAAAACATTAATGTTTGATCTTGTAAACTCCCTTCTATCAAGAAACTTAAACCTTGTGATGAATTGCTACAATCTTTTTGATTAATATCAATGTGAATAAGAATACCATTACGAGCAACCATCTTCTATATTTATTAATTTTGTGGCATCAATTTTTAATGTTCTATGTTGAATGCACCATACTTTTGTGCCCCCATGAAGTTTTTAAATTATTAACCATATTTTGCTCATAATATGTGAATAAACCAGAATAAGCCACTACTTGTTCAACATTCATGATAGTCATTTTATTCATTATGCTACCTTTCAATTCTATTATGTAAACTCCCAACATATTTGTAAATCTGCAAGGTAAAACAACATAAAATACATGAATTAAGCAAATTCCCAAACCCAGTTCATCTACCTCTACCAGCTTACCTTCTTCCATTTCAATTATTCCAATTTTAAATGGAAATATCTCACATAAATTACTCAAAATATGTCAACCTTCTTATTTTTTCAATATAACAATTTAAAATTCCCTAACATGGTCAAATATTAACAACATATTTTTGCATTACTCCATTAGCATGAATACCATGTAAACATACTAACTAGGATAAACTTTAATGTTGGAAAATTCTTACCTTGCAAATGCAAATACAAAAAAATAGGAAGAATTTTTGAAAATGCTCATCATAATTCATTAAATGCATGAAATCTTATAGTAATTTTCAATCCTCATTCCACTCATCTTCAACAAGCAATTCTTTTCCTAAAGTTCTTTGATAGGCTTTAGAAACCCACTAAATAATCCTAAAAATGATCTCTAGAATCCTTCTCTAATTGAGTGAAATGCCTTTTATACTAACCCAAAAACAATTACAATTGCCTAACTATTTGGCACATCGACTTACTATATTTATTTATGTCACTATTCCTTTGCCATATTGACATGTTGGACCTATGGACTTGCATAACATTGCTATTGTCATCTCAACTTGTCCTCCACTTAGACTTTCTAACAAATTGTTCTATCATTTTAACTTGTCTTACATTTCAACTTACTAAGCATACCAACTTGCCATTAACATTTCCCTTTACTAGAATGCCCATGTCATTTACAACATGCTTGTAGAACTATAAATGAATTTGATATCACAAGACTTGTCCTATATAGAAATGATGTGATGCATAAAATTTAATTAAATCATAAAAACACGTCAAAATAATTGTTTAGTCAAAAAGAAAATAAATAGGAAGAACATTGAAGATCACTTGTTGTGTAACACTTTAAGTGAATGCAAATCATAATGAACAAGAAAAAAATATGTGCATGCCCAAACATAGAAAAACTCAAGACAAAAAATGCTCCATCAAAAATCACAATCTACGTGATAAAAACAAAGTTCTCCACAATTATAATGTTTTCAATTTTATGGGCGACCTTCATTCTTGTTTTGTGTTGAAAACACAATTTCATTGGATCATTACCAAGCTCATTACATGCTTTCACATTTGCTCCCTCTTGCCCTTTGTGCATATAACTTTCACATAATATTTACATAATTATAAAAAATCACATAATTTATGATTTACCCAAAAAATAATAAAATTGAGTGCCATGCATAATATCAATATGATTCTTTCGTGGTTGTTTTCACATGTTTAATGCAAAAGCATTTTTCCATTCTCACATTTTGCAATGACATTTGTTTCTTTGTTAACAATCTCTTGAACAATGTAATATCCAAACATAACTGAGCTAACCAACAAATGTTCATGTGTGAATAACATGATATGTTGAAATAACTTTGATATAAATGAATCTCAACCAAAGAATAATGCTGATATGATGCAATATGTAACATGCAATAAATTCTCGTTATTTGCATCAAGACTAGAAGCATTGAAAAAAAATAAGAAAAAAACAAATGCCCTTGTGAAATATAAAAATTCTCAATGTTCTTAAAGTAAAAAACATTACCTCACACCTGAATGAAATTGAAGCATGAACAACATTTCTAAATTGAATCGAATTCAAGTATATTGAATGGAATTTGAGTTCAACTAAATCCAATTCAACAATTAAATTCAAATTATATTGAATCAAATTCAAAGTCAATTTTTTAAAAATGGAATGAAAATTGGTGGAAAATGTACTGAATTTTTTTCTTGTGAATACAATGTTAGAAAAAACAAAACTTTAAAGATACACAAATCTGAAAAGACATCTTGCCTCTTCACTTGAAAATGGACTAGAGAAAAATCCATTTTGGAACTATTCGACATTCGACCACTTACGAAACCCAAAGTTGTCCTCCCTTAACCAGCTCCAATGAATTATTGCCACAGGACTTTTGCACATGACATCTGGTGCAGTTAGACCACATCTATGAAAGTGCAGAAAAGTCTCTGCAATTCACACTTCCAAAGCTTTACCATTGTATCAATTCTAGCGACACCAAACTGCCACAACAAGAATGAGTGAAAGCATAACATTACCTCATGCACAGGGTACCAACTTCACCATGAATGGCATTGACTAGCTGCAATTACCACCTACTGGCTTTATCAGGTGCCAATGGTGGGCATAAGTCATCTGCTCCACATTTCAGGCAAATACTTGGACCACATTTTCAGAAGCAGTAGGAGATCACATTCATGCTGTCAGCTGGCAAAGAAACATTGCTAGTCAAAGCTGTCAATCATTCAAGCCTCAACAAGCTTGTGACCACAAGTTACAAGCCAAACTGGATGAGCTCTACTCATGAATTGTCATTCAATACTGTGCGTGTTGATATACATCTGAAACAATTGCCAATTACAAACATCAATTCTTTCCACAAGTACTTGTCAATTGCACATTCTGAAAAGCTTCAAATGATACAGTGCAATGGCATCTTCTTCAGTTTGTATACAGCAATCCAGATGGAGGCAAGCATCAAGAAAATCACTGCCTATGGCTCCTGCAATGTGCCCAACCAAAGATACTCTATACCTACAAACTGAGTCTATTGTTCCTAAGGATCTACCAGGATTATGAGTGCTCAAACACAGGATTAATATCCATTCTGGGTTCTAAATTGCCTGCCGCTCTCTAAAGCTCATCTTTGATGTCCTCTTCAGAATCTGTGAACTGTTCGACGAGGTCTGCCTCTGCCTCTGTCTCCTCATTGAAGTTAATGTCCTCCTGTGACAGGTGAAGAACCATCAGTTGAATACTACACTTGCACCCTCCTTGGAACCTTGGAAGGGTGCAAATAAAAAATATCAGAAATCATTTATTGCTCCTACATGATTGAAAAAGGACTGCCATTATTCAATAGCTTTACTAATTATCAAGTAGATTCCTTTTATCAGTGGTCAATTCCAAGTAATTTGATTTGGGATTCTCCTTAGTGCATGAAAATTGATTGCATCTCTTACCTCCTGGGGCTCTGGGTTCCTGTTAATTTCCTCTGTAGGTGTCTGTGACTCTTCTTTCTCGATCTCATCCTCAGTTTCATCCTCCTCTTCAATCTCTGCATCTGGGTCAACATTCAAGGTTGATCTGATGACAGAATATATGCGGGTAGCAAAGTCCTTGGGATCTTCTAAGATGAAGCCACTCTCCACCAGCGCTGTCTCATAAACCAGCTTCGCAACTTCCTTGGCACCCTCATCCTGTGAAGCAAATTCATTCAAGAATTAGGCATTTAGTGACCAGACTATCCTACAGTCATGTCATATTTCAAACTGGATTGCCTGACAAATGTCCAATGTGTAATGTGGAATCAAACACCAAACAACACAAAAACCCAAAACAAGTCAGAGGGAAAATAGGTTTGTGCACCTCAGAACTCAATGCAACTTTCTCCCTAAGTTCTTTGATGATGGGATGCCTAGGGTTGATCTCTAGAATGCGCTTGCCACGCATATATGCCTGTTTGCTGGGGTCTGCCAGTGTCTGAGCTTGCATGATCCTCTCCATGTTTGCAGACCATCCAAACTTGGAGGTCACAACAACACCAGGAGTGTTTGCAAGGCGCTTGCTCACCTACACAAGCATCCCAAGACAAAGATTGCTTTCAATGACATGATAGGTATACTCTTGCATATGACTCAAATGTCTCTAAGAAGTGCCATCATCTACTACAAATGTTTGTGCTCAGAAAATACACCATCATATGGTAGAGTGCTGAATGGCACCTTCACAGATTCAACATTTTCATTAACAAGTAAGTCCTTCCACCACTTGGTAAGTTCCTTGTAAGACTCCTTGACTTCCTTGAACTTAGCTTTCTCATCTTTGCTTCCAATCTTAAGATCATCTTTGGAAGCATTCTGAAACTTCTTGTCATCGTACTCAGTTAAGTTCTGAGTCAAGTACTCATCAATTGCATCTGTAAGATAGATAACCTGCATAAGAAACAGACATTTCAGACAAATCCAAACCACGAACAACAACACTAGAAGACATTAAAGATATTGAAGACAAATCTCACACTGAATCAAATCCACTATTACTAATGCATCATGTAGCTACAACATTTGCGTGTTTCTCATACATGAAAGTGAGGTTACAATCAAAGAATCAAGGGGATAGCTTTCAAGTCATAGAGACCAAATTTCACAAGACAGGATCACTCAAGTTTGCTCTAAGTCCATGTGGCTCCCATATTCCAATACACCCACTACTTCATGTTCAATCTGTAACTTTCCTTAGTAAAGAAGGTGATTAAACAGGAGACATTCAAAAGAGAAGAACCATACCTCATATCCCTTGTTCAACAGTTTTTCCAAGAATGGAGACTTCTCTAACTGTTTCCTGTCTTGACCTGTGATGTAGTAGATTTGCTTCTGCCCAGGTTTCATTCGTGAAATGTATTGGTCCAGTGAAGTTAAGCTATCACCAGACTTTGAGCTGTACATAAGCACAACATGGCCCCAACAAGTTGGTAAGACAGTACAACGATCAAAGAAAAAGGATAATCAAGCAACACAAGACACATAATATTCTTGACATGCAATTTTCAAATATGGCACCTGAAAATGCCATGAAAGTTCTAGTGCAAGTTATAGTGATACCTGTGGAACCGAAGAAGCTTAGCAAGACGGACACGGTTAGTTGCATCTTCAATAATACCAAGCTTGATTGCCTTTCCAAATTCCTTCCAGAACTTGGCATATTTGCCCTTCTTCTCAGCAGAAACCTCTTCGTTGTCCTCACCTTCATCACCTTCCAGAAGAAACAAACAAATCTGATTATTCTGCACAAGAGAAGCCTAAGAGCACAGAAAAAAGGTTCAAGATGACACCATTGATTTGTAACCGGCTTGGTCTGACAATTATGCAATTAACACCATGTTTGACAAGCCACACAGTCGGGAATTTCTCAACCACACGACATATGCAAAGCAAGAAGCATCACTAATTACAACAAGCATATGCCACCCAAGATTCTCCACTTTTGATTGCACATGCCTCTCCAAGAACTCTCAAGGTCATGAATGTCACACCTAAGAATAGGGGGCTGAATCTGGGACAAAGAATTCATAAGCTTACTTGACTCTTTTTCTTCAAACTTTTCGTCTGGGTCTTCATCAACAATGCGACGGATCATATCCAAGGCTTTCCGAACCAGCTTCTTCTTGATTGTCTTCAAGCTACTGTGCTGTTGTAGCATCTCTCGAGACACATTAAGTGGCAGAGTGTCTGAGTCAACAATGCCCTGCAATGCATACCAGTGTAGATATGCAGAGAGCACAGGTGTGGGAAAGTCAGAAAGTGGACAGTGTTGCACCATTAAGTGGACTTACCTATATCTAGACCCTTCAATCACCAGTGTATAGCATGATGATGGTACTACTGTACCTGACTATCTGCATAAGTTTAATAGTAAGGACTTCATAACATGAAATCTGCAGCAAAAGGTTGCCAGTCCAAACCTTTAAGAAACTGAGATACTTTGGAAGAAGTTCATCAAATTCATCCGAGATGAACACACGTCGTACATACAACTTGAGCATTGCCGTATTAGAGTAGTAGTTCTCAAACAGGTCATATGGGGCAGTGGGTGGGATAAAAAGGACCGCCTTAAATTCAACATCTCCTTCAGCATTGAAATGGGTCCACGACATTGGCTTCTCAGTGCTGAAGTCCTGCACAATTTTGAAAGCATAAGAGTGGCTGCAATTAGGACCAGGACTTCACCATAGCTTTACAACTCAAATGAACATCTGTGGGTTAACCACAACTTTTCAACTCATCACAAAAAAACTTCTTGTTGCTACACCAGTCGTATCACAGGTAGCAGCCTTGAGAAGACTGGTGAAGAAGAGCTTCCAACACAAGGCATGAAGTCTAAGAGCTCTTCACAGATTATTTACCTTCGCAAGAGAATGATAGAACTTGTCATATTCCTCTGGTGTCACATCTTTTGGGTTTCGAAGCCAAACAGCCTTCACATCATTCAGAAGCTCCCAGTCCCACTTTGTTTCCTTAATTGTCTTTGTTTTTGGCTCTGCACACACATAGGAATACCATTCGACCTTAGCCTGTAGGAAACATCCTATCAGCTTGTGTCCAAGCCCATGACACATCCAATAACACAAAAGGGGGAAATGATAACAGGGAGTAAGAGTCATATGTACTCACTCTTTTCTTCATCCTCTTCATCCTCCACTATTTCTTCCTCCTCTGTTGAATCTTAGGTCACAACCAGCAGAACCCCCAAATGAGGAAACTAAATCAGCTATTTTGCCAATATGTGTTTAAAAAGCAGGAAATTTGACTTTGAAGATCTCACATGACACAACATCAGAATAGCAGCCACACAATGGCTGAATGCATCCAATCATGTCACTAACATAAAGCAGGATGCAATCATGGAATCCAACATCCAATTGTTACAAGGGAAAATGATGCATTCTAGGAGAGACATGCATCCTGCAAAGAGCAGAAGCACACTCGACAGGTCTGCATGAAAAGTTCAAAACTGCTGACCCAATCTCCACCAAAAAGTCTAAGCAGAGGACCCTACCAGAAGGTGTCTCCTTATCTGCCTCCTCATCCTCATCAACGGGCACCTCAACATCGACTTCTTTGCTTGACCATAAGTAGATGGGGAAGTTGATGAACTCAGAATACTTCTTCACCAGCTCCTGAAAGAGCAATATACAGACAATTAGCTTGGCTCTCAATAATCCCCACAATTCTGCACACAACTTAGGGTAAACAGGTTGAGAATACTACATCCAGAGCCTAAACCCTATCTTCCAATACTTACTCGCAGTTTGTCTTCCTGTGCATATTCACTAGCCTCTTCCTTGAGGTGGATTCTAATTTCTGTGCCACGACCCAAAGGTTCATTCTCTGTGTCTTCGATGACTGCAAAGTTTCCATCAGCTTTTGACTCCCAAATATATCTGTCAGAGGAGACAGAGCCCGTCGTTAGTTTCAAGAATAGCAATCAGGGTTATATCTCCATCCAAGGTAATGCAAGACACACCAGGAAGTAAGAGACACGTGATGAACATTAAACAGATAAAGCATGAACTTGCAAGACCATGCTGTTCCTGGCAGATAAAATGAGCTTATTCGCCGGGTGATTAATCACAAACAAATTGAAGGGGATGTCAAAGCTCCACCATGAAGGAATAGACAAGAATGCCATCAATTGACTTACTGTTTGTCATCATTGTGCTTTGACACAACCTCAACATAATCTGCAACCAAGTACACTGAATAGAATCCAACTCCAAATTGACCAATGAGGTTCAGATCCCCTCCTTTTTGCATCTGCTCCAAGAAAGCTGCAAATGCAGCACACACCAAAGAGGCCATTTGTCAGGTGAGCTTCACAGTGACACGGTAATGAGCACTAATATACAGATTGCAGCATGTGTATATAGCAGCAAACAACCAATCTTGTTTGCACATGATCCACTTTGTAGATGACAAGTTTGGCTTGGATATAGAAAAAGCTGAAAAGCAAAACCCAGATCAGATTCAGATGGCATCAAGGCCTGGCTGGAGATACTTCTTTGGAGCTGATCACACACAATAGAAGGTTGCAGTAAAAGTTTGCAGGTTCAATTAGGAGCCTTTGAACCACATTGAGACTGAAAACTTTCACAATACAATTGTGTTTTCACAGACAGCAGATCACTGACTGAATGAACTAAGGCTTACCAGATGTTCCTGACTTGGCAATTGTGCCAAGATTCTTGATGAGGTCCTCTTTGGTCATACCAATGCCTGTGTCTCGAATAGTCAATATCTTCTTTTCCTTGTCCAGCTTGATCTATCAATCATAAGCCACGTGGTGATTTTTGTGTACATTCAGGGCAACACATTAACATGAGTTTCAGGGAAGGTTTGCATTGAGGCAGAGGCCAGAATACAACTGTATCCAATGTACAAGCAAGTTGCAAATAGATTACAAGGCACACTTGCACACAAGGCAGCAGTAGTGTCATCAGGGCATCTTACATGGATATCAAGTTTGGACTCATCTCCTTCACCAAGAACAGTCTTATCAGTGAGAGAAAGAAACCGAATCTTGTCCAATGCCTGCACACAACAACACAGACCAAGCAAGGTGAAAAGTTTTCTATCCACTACAAAGAGGGCCAATCCAAACTTGCATTCTTGAAAACCTCTGCCTGAAATACAGTCCAGAAGAACTGAAATACAATCCAAGTACCACCATAAAGAATGACAGTAGTAATGCAGGATGCATACATCTGAGGCATTGGAGATGAGTTCTCGAAGGAAAATATCCTTGTTGCTGTACAGTGAGTTGATGATGATGTCCATCAACCTCGAAACCTCAGCCTGGAACTCAAACTTCTCAGCATTGCCTCTCAATGATTTTTCAGAAATGGATTCTGTCTCTCTGCATTGACAGGAACTTTCCATATTAAGGTATGATGTTCCAGTGGAACTAGGCCACAAATTTATATTAACAGCCTTTATTGCAATCATACCATCATAGTCTTACCCTTATTGCAACAGTGATCCAAATCATGATCGAGCGTCCATTTGCTATTTCTGGAATGCCATAAGATGAACAAAAGGAGAGGAAGAAACCTAATACCTCTGCACAACCTCTGAATCGGTGGTTAAGCCACTGGGTATACCCCCAATGTTCTCCTCGATTTTTGGTGCATCAATGCCATTCTCCACTGCACCTTCCTCAGCCTTCACCTGTGCATGTGGACCTGATAAAAATCCAACATCAGGAAAATCATCTTGTCACCACCATACAACAAGACACCATCCACACCAAATACAGATTGTATAGAAAACAGAAAATCGCAGCCATTTCCAATCAGGACACCTTTATCAAGTATCTCTGAACCCCATCCCCTTCTTCAGAGCTACTCCCTCCTTCCCATAAACACAAACACACATACACACACACAGACTTCCCTTCTCAAGTTTCACCATCCCCGAAGAACTCGACTATTCTCCTAACTTTTCCAGACTGCAAATGACGGCTTATTTTACCCGATCTAACTCCGATTCTAGCTACAAGCGCACATTCCTCCTCCATAACAACCATCATCTAGCATCCACAACCCTAACAAACCACAAAACCCGCACACTACAACTAGTAGTTCCAATCAACCCGCCATCATTGCAACGGAATCCCCCAATGCATCACAAATACATATCCAGAACTCATCAAAATGAGGAAGAAGAAACAAACACACACACAAGCTGAACGATTCAAACGCTTAAAAACCCTGGATCTAAGTGAGAGAAACAGGTACAGAAAGAGAGAGAGAGAGAGGGAGGGAGCTTACTATGGAGCTGAAGACAAGCCAATGATATCAGCACACACAGTGCCACTGAAGCTACAAAACGGGACATGGCTCGATGCATCAAAATCCGACGCCGCAACTGCTGCAAAACAGACAATCGGTGCTGTGCGCTGAGCGTCGCCTCTTCTGTCTTCTGTCTCTCTCCCTCTCGCGCGCTCGCCCTTCTTCCTTCTTCCCGGACCTTCTTCAGTCGTCGTGCTTTTGAGATGCCACTTCGAGGGGCCGAGGATATGAGGGGCTAAAAAAAACGATTTGAGGTGCCAATAAAAGGGCCACATTTGACGAAACGACCTTACTTAGCTGGGTTTTTTATTTTACTATTTACCAAACCAAAATCAAAAGTAAAATATTTTTTCCTCTGGCACCGTCAGTCCGAAGCACAAGTTACTACAACCTCCCCTGCTCCCCCTCCACCAAAACCCACCCCAATAGGACACCACCGCGTCATTTTCCAACTCTCCTCCAATCAGAACTCAAATTTTAGTTTCTACCCAATCTCTGATCGCCACGCCACCAACTAATACGTGCTCTATGACTCACTCCCCAGGACCTCGCGGATATTAATACCTATTATTGCTGGTAAATCAATTAGGGTTGACCCCCCCCCCTCCCCCCCCTCTCTTTTTTTTCCCTCTAGTATTTACCTATTTTTTAAAATTCTGCCCATGGTTTCATTAAAAAAGGGATTTTATGATGTAGCCAAAGTGGCGATCATCCATAAAATATTTTAGCCCAATTTGGCTATATGCCACATATGAAAGTTGGGTTTTAAAAAAAAACAAAAAAAAGGATACTTCTATATTCTTGGCTACCTCCTAGAAACTAATCATGAAAATATGGCGATTTGGGATTCTATTTTTTCCTTGAAATCCGGCGAATTTGAGCCCATTTATTTTTTCCATGAAAAATGCTTTTTTTTTACTTAGGTAGAATTTCGAAATCATATTTTTTTCAGGTACGAAATTTGGCTAAAATTTACCAGTAAAAAAAATAAACACTGAAAAAACAATTCACTTTTTTAGCCAGCTAGATGGATGGATGCGACTATCCCATCTATCCATACCAACCCCATCCATCCATCCTCTGGATCTCGATCTACACCTCGGTCAACCACAAAACGTCATGACAAGCGTAGCCAGCCAATGAGAGCGAACAAACAAAACAGAACTTGGCACGTCGATGATCGTATCAAAGATAGCCACGTGTCAGGTGTGAGTGGGAGCGAGTGAGCGAACCCCAGGTCCCGTGTTCAGCCCGTCGTTCATGTGCAGAGGAGCTGCTGCTGCTGCGTTGGGGGTATTTGTTCTGCATGCGCGCATAACTCCAGCGACGCCGCTCGTCTCTCTGGACAAATCTCTCTTTGTCTCTCTCTCTTCCTCCCTCTCTCGCTTTTGTTTTAAGGACCTTGTTCTAACCACTGCTGAAAGATCTTTTTGCATTTTTTTGTTTTACTCTTTGGGTGGGTTTTGGATCTCGCTCTAGGTCGCGTTTTGTTTTGGAAACTATCCGTAACCGTTCAGATCTGTTGGCGCTTGAGCAAGAAGGAGGGTTTTGTGGTGGTGGTGACGGAAGCTGTCATGATGCGGCCGTCTCTTCTGTTCCTCGTCGTCCTCTTGGCTGCGGGTAAGCCGTGTGTTTGCGTTTGTGTTTGTGGGCGCGGTCCGACGTTGTTTCGGGCTTTGTTTCCTTTTGTTTCACATTGGACGGATGCAAACTCGCGTGACTCGCTAGGGTTTTTCCGGCAGTGGTTTGTTTGTATGTGCTATCTGAGGGGCTGTGTCTTTGTGGTTGACTTACTGGATGTTAGTGTAGAGATGAGGGGGGTTTCAGAACAAGGACTCCATTTGGTGATAAGACGGTCGTTTGTGAGTGATTGGGGTTTTGCCTTTGAGGCATTTTCAAGTGCTTTCTTTGAGGTCGAAGCGTTTGTTGTTCGGTTTGTATGGTGTTTTTTGGGAGAAAGGATGTCGTACTTTTGTGGTTTTACGTTCCTATGATATGGGAGCATGGCATGGATGTTGTCACAGTGGGATGGCACATTTGTGGGCTCATGGTGATATGAATGATATCATGGTAGTGGGTTTTGTTTATTGTATTCAGAGTTCCCAGAGATCAGCAAGTCTTAGAATGTGGGTCAGCATTTTGCTAGGTGATGAGATCTGAGGATGTGCCTTTGGGTGTGTAATGCCAGGGATTGCAGCAACTTTCGTAGCTGCTGACGAAGCTTCCAAGTTAGGCACAGTGATTGGAATCGATTTGGGTACGACTTACTCCTGTGTAGGAGTGTATAAGAATGGCCATGTTGAGATCATAGCCAATGACCAGGGTAACCGAATCACGCCATCCTGGGTGGCATTCACTGACAGTGAAAGACTCATTGGAGAGGCAGCAAAGAACCAAGCAGCTGTCAACCCTGAGAGGACTGTATTTGATGTGAAGAGATTGATTGGAAGGAAGTAAGTCCCATTCTATTCTCTTGTTCCTTTCTCTAGCCCTTTGATAATCCTTTAACTCAACAATGTTCATCACATGCTGGCAGATATGTACATCAAGTGCTGGTCAGGGAGGAAGATTAGGTGGTATCTTTGGCCTATATGATGATGTTGTGGATACTAGAAACATTAATACTGCAAATGTAGAATGTAGTGCTCTCTAGCACAGACAGCTTCTTTTTGCAGAGATACTAAGCAATTCGTTGAATGGAGTTGCAGGTATGAGGACAAGGAAGTTCAGAAAGACATCAAGCTGTTTCCGTACAAGATCATCAACAAGGATGGAAAGCCAAATATCCAGGTCAAGATCAAAGATGGTGAGACCAAGGTCTTCAGTCCTGAGGAGATCAGTGCAATGGTGCTGATGAAAATGAAGGAGACTGCTGAAGCTTTTCTTGGAAAGAAGATCAAGGATGCTGTTGTCACTGTCCCAGGTGAGCAAACACCTAGGTAGTTGGAGATCTGGCCTTGTCACACAGAAATCACATGCAAGATTGATGGGTTTTTTTAATATGGATTTCTCTATGTAGCGAATTGGAACAGACAACACCTTTACTTATACATTCATTGTTTGGTTATGATTTTCTTTTCCAGCTTACTTCAATGATGCCCAGCGGCAGGCTACCAAGGATGCTGGTATCATTGCTGGCTTGAATGTGGCCCGCATCATCAATGAGCCCACAGCAGCAGCTATAGCATATGGCCTAGACAAGAAGGGAGGAGAAAAGAATATCCTTGTGTTTGACCTTGGAGGTGGTACTTTTGATGTCAGCATCTTGACCATTGACAATGGTGTATTTGAGGTGTTGTCCACCAATGGTGACACTCACCTTGGAGGTATGTTCCAAGATATTGGAAGGATTTGCAATGTATGCAGGTTGTTTGGCAATATCCCCTTTAGGTGGATGTGTTTGTTTTCATATGTTTTGCAAGGTGGATAAATGGCAAACTTTCTTGTCCTGTTCTCGTTCACCTATGATGTTATGCAGATGTGAAATGTGACACTGCAATAAGTTTCTTTAACGGGAGCATGTGTCTGGTACAGGTGAGGACTTTGACCAACGGATCATGGAATATTTTATCAAGCTCATCAAGAAGAAGTTCAACAAGGACATTAGTAAGGACAAGAGGGCAATTGGCAAGCTGAGGCGGGAGGCTGAACGTGCTAAGAGAGCTCTCAGTAACCAGCACCAAGTCCGAGTGGAGATAGAGTCACTCTTTGATGGCGTTGACTTTTCTGAACCTCTTACTCGTGCCCGCTTTGAGGAGCTCAACAATGATTTGTTTCGCAAGACTATGGGACCTGTGAAAAAGGCTATGGATGATGCCAACATGCAAAAATCTGATATTCATGAGATTGTTCTAGTTGGTGGCAGTACTCGTATCCCTAAAGTTCAGCAGTTGTTGAAAGAGTACTTTGATGGCAAAGAACCAAACAAGGGAGTAAACCCAGATGAAGCTGTGGCTTATGGAGCAGCTGTTCAGGGTGGCATCCTAAGTGGAGAGGGTGGTGATGAGACCAAAGGTACTATGTTTAAGCTGTGATGATCCATCTTGTGGGGTGTTTAATATGTCCCCTGAAATTTTGTTGTGTGAGCTTGATTCACTGATGGTGTATCTAGTGTCTGTAAAACAATGTGCTGGTTTTGGCATGGTTATTTAAGAATGTCCTCCAGCATGATGTGTTTGCAGTGCAATTTTTTATCCTTGCAGATTTAATTGACATATATGGCATTGGATTTGCAGATATTCTCTTGTTGGATGTGGCTCCTCTGACCTTGGGTATTGAGACTGTTGGCGGAGTTATGACAAAGTTGATCCCTAGAAACACTGTTATTCCCACCAAGAAGTCACAAGTTTTCACAACATACCAGGATCAGCAATCAACAGTATCGATACAGGTGTGTAAAGATGTGGACCCACAGTTTTCTGTCTACTCAACTGAGGTCTGTTGTGTGATCTCCTTCTCATTGGCGGTTGATGGGGAAGAATGTCTGTGACTTGCCTTTTATGTGTGTGTCTGGGGAAGAATCTCTATGACTGGCTACTGTGGAAGAATGCAACTATGTTGCACCTCTTAGAAGCAATCTTCTAATTGTTTTGTTTGGTTGTTCCTCAGGTGTTTGAGGGTGAAAGAACAATGACTAAGGATTGTCATGAACTGGGAAAATTTGACTTGACTGGCATTCCACCTGCACCTAGGTAAGAGGGACGATTGATCATTTTCTGGAAAATTTTGTGAAACAGGATGGTTAAAGGTGTGAATCAAAGCTGGGTTTATTTCATCGCAAGGTACATTGTTTTGATGATGTATCCAGCCAATAAATTCAATGCAATGTGTTCTTACTTGTGTCTTGTACTGCAGGGGTGTTCCCCAAATTGAAGTCACATTTGAAATAGATGCCAATGGTATCCTCAATGTGAAGGCTGAAGATAAAGGAACTGGGAAGTCGGAGAAGATCACCATCACCAATGATAAGGGTCGGCTAAGTCAAGAGGATATTGACCGAATGGTTCAAGAAGCAGAGGAGTTTGCTGATGAGGACAAGAAATTGAAGGAGCGAATTGATGCTCGCAACAGCTTGGAAACTTATGTGTACAATATGAAGAATCAAATCAGTGATAAGGACAAATTGGCGGATAAGATAGATTCTGAGGACAAAGAAACAATTGAGACAGCTGTGAAGGAGGCTTTGGAATGGTTGGATGATAACCAGAGCGCTGAGAAGGAAGACTTTGAGGAGAAACTGAAGGAAGTTGAGGGTGTTTGTAATCCTATCATCACAAAGATTTACCAGGCATCTGGAGGACCTGGGGCAGATAGTGAGGATGATGAGGATGACTTGCATGAGGAGTTGTAGGCATGATAAAGATGTGTAGCTCAGTTGACTATGTAAGATTGTGGAATGAGGGAGAGGAGGAATTTTCAGCAACACTTGAAACTGGTTAGGCATTGTTCAATGCCTACGGAACTGAACTAGCAGAGATCGGTAGGGAGTGAACATTAGATGGGTGGGGGTAATGATCGATTGTTCCCTGAGAAGCTGAGAATGCAGCTCTGACATCTCATACATTTCAGACCAATTTTTCAGATGTCTTATAAGTAGGCAAGATCTAATGTCTTTCTTTCAGTCAGTCTGCACTGACAGCAGCGACCGTTAATCAAACCAATGCAAACTGACCAGTGGTCATGATTTGCAGTTTTCCTCAATTTTGTTATTGAGTATTATCTTCTCATGAATGCTTTTTTGGCATTGTTCCATAAAGGCAGTATTGGAACTCATTTTGACGATATAGGGGCAAGCGATCAGCGATCTTGCTAGGGGTGGAATGGATAATGCAAGTGTTGGTTAAACTGTTATACATTTTGAACAATGTTATCTCAAATTTCTTCATTGTGTTTAGAGTTTAGATCACCACTTTTTCTTTTAATTGTTTTGCTAATTGATCTTACCTTCTCCTTCAATTTTCTTTGTTTGGCCTAACTTCTGTGGGTTGGTAATCTTTTGGTATGTTAGCAAAATTCCGAATGTTTCACATTTGACACAACAATTCATGGGTGTAATTAATTCACACCTAAAAACTGAATTTTAGGTATGGCAAGTGTCAATGTAAGTTTGAGACACTATTGACTTAGGATTCAAAATCTAGGTTGGTTAAGAATAGAAATTCTACTAAACTAATGAGCTGAAACAAAAAAAAGTTGAGCAAAATGGAACAAAAATATTTGTTACAATAGTACCACAATTTGTCTCATATCCTTTGTTCAAAAATTTGCTCTTGTATTGTATATAGATGACTAAAGTGAACTACTACCATAATAATCCCAATGTCATAGAAAATGCTTTTATTGGGGGAATATTAAAAAATCAATTTTTTTTGTGAAGGGTAAATCAAAGTGGTACATTGCAAAAAAAAAACATTGAGCTTTGGGATGCCCTCACATTTGGATGTACCTATAACCAATTAATATGGATTGCAATAACGTATAGTTATTAAACATATATAATATGTACATTGCATGCCCTAAAGTATTTACATGGCACCATGTAAATATATAAGTATTGACATTCACACACACAAACACTAATTTGTACATGTTAAATGCGGCTTCTCTTCTTCTTGTGAACCAAAGAGTGGGACAAGATTGTCAAACTCAGCAACAAATTCCAACACCTTGTCTTTGCATCTTTTAATGAAGATGGTCGCAATGAAAACCTTGTTGCAATTGAACAACAATCACAAGCAGCACCAATGTTGAGTATGACACTTCCTACGATTACTCCCCTTACTACAACACAAGGCTCACCAAAAGATGTTGCAGAAGCTAACATGGAATGGTCACAACTAAATTAAGCAAGGCCAAAAGAACTTTGGAAACAACTTTCTCAACTTTTAGTTGGTTAGAATTAGAACTAGATTGTGAAGATGAAAAGGTGCAAGTTAATCATTTAGAATTATATATCATCTACCAAGGTTTCAATCACATGTTTTAACAATAATTAACATCACTTCTTCCAATACGTGTCAAATGTTAATGACATTTCCAAAATAATCACAAGCTATAACTAACAACCAAACTTAGGTACCCCATGTGAATGACATTGTTTGAATCCTTCCATCCCCTACAAACAAGAAGTTGGATGTGGTTAAGGAAACACATGATGTTTTGAAAGCACCAAACACAAAGAACTACATTAGTCAAGCATCTCACTAGCCACCAACTATCATTAAAGTTATGGAACAATCATAATCTTATTTGCAAGTGCCCCTTAATCAACATGCAAATATGAAGGTTACATGAATTGCAATAAATGTTAAAAGAGAGAATTTCACAAGAAAGTGTTGATAGACATTAAGGCTACTAGTTACATCTAAGAAGATGCAACAAATAATAGACTTCTCAACTTACCCCCTAGTTCAAATGTCAAGCACATGGAAAAGATTATTCTATAACATCTTGATGAAATAATTGGACATACAAGTTCAATAGCAGGATCCCAACTTGCTACCCCAAATTTGCAAGGCTTTCAAAAGTCAACACCCAACCATATTCAAACTATGGATGAAAACATAGTCCGGGCGATAAAGCTTTGGCTAGTCCACTTTTCCTTTTGTTGACCCATGAAAGTTAAGATCCTAACATAATGTTCAAGGGCTCAATGACCCAAAATAGTTGTTGTAGTCAAGGTTTTATATAAAATAGTAAAGTCCGACTATTGATTTTTTCTTGACTCAAAAACATAAGTTGAAAGGTGACATAATTAAAAGTTATAATCTAAAATGTGGTTAGGAGCTTTAAGCTGGACTAAGGAAGCTTCCGTAAGGCACAATAATGATTATGCTTCTAATGGAATTAGTAAAAGAGGAGTTAACATTTTTGTTCATAATAAATGGAAGTTTTTTATTAAATTTTTTGGTTTTTTTCAAAATAACATAATGGTTTGGGT
>Ga0209208_10002709_pt1 | contig 25441 bp, 12 predicted proteins | sample S1TSphfallax_3_FD_187694 | JGI IMG/M metagenome (GOLD analysis project Ga0209208, IMG submission 187694) | Host-associated microbial communities from peat moss isolated from Minnesota, USA - S1T2_Fd - Sphagnum fallax MG (SPAdes) (version 2) | ecosystem: Host-associated > Plants > Peat moss >...
AGAACCTTTGGTTCAAATTCTAAAATATAAATTATGATTATTTTAATTCAAGTTCCAACTTTAGGTTTTGTTTTCCAAAAACCTAAAATTCTAGTTTCAGTTCCAAACATGAAACTTGGTTTTAATTCCATTCTTATTAACAAAAAATGAAATTAATGATTAACCCTTGGTTCTTGTAGTTTTTTTCAAAAACATCTCTATTAACTTTTTTTTTGGTTCCAATTCTACACATAATTAAAACCAAAACTAATAATTTTGTTCTAAGTTTGGTTCTCAAAAACATTAAATCATGTTTTAATTATATTTTGAAAATTAGATCCAAATCCAATTTAGGTTTTACTAATCAAAACCTAAGGGTCTTATCCACCAAAGTGGGCACCCACCCAATGTTGGTCTTTAGCCTACATGAAACTATTTTCAATAACATATTTCAAGGAGTAGGGAGTGTTAGATGTATTTTTCTTTTTCAAAGAAAAAATTGATGGGTAAAGGTAAAGTATGTGGAACCTTGATTGGTGGTTCCCACAAATTAAAAAACTAATTTTGAATTTTTGTAGATGGTTCTCCAAAATTAGAATAACCAATTTTGACCTTTAAACACAATTATCACAAAATCCAAGTACCTACCTAAAACCTCATGTTGTTTTGTGAAACCCATTAATTTGTTTGCAAAAGTTTCAAAAAATTTGAACCAAAGGTTATTTTATTTGAAAATTTTCAAAAAGTCAAAATGATAGGTTTTTTGATTTATGAACTTTCCAAATAACCAAAACTAAAAGTTATTAACAAAAATAAACAAATTATCAAACATTATAGTAAATTAAAACCTATTTATTGATGTTCTTATAAACCATGTGAACATGGATAAATGATTATGAAACCTTTGTACACCCTTGATGAAAATCATGGGAAGCAATTGGACCTTATTGATTCCATTATCTCCTTTATATATCAAATGGTAGTGATTTTCTTATGCACAAGGCTTTATCTCTTGATCCTTTCAAAAATTTCAATATCCTACACTCCTATATTTCAAACTTTTCCTAAGGAACTTTTCAAATTTGGTATTTATATTTGAAAACACATCCTTTGATAGAATTTCACATTGAATTGAAGGACCTTATGACAATGAAATATTTTTAAAAATGTCTCTTCCATTTTTGCAAGTTTTTAATTCAAATTTGAAGAGTTTTTTAATGAGAGTAGTTCCACCCATGCTCATTATTTGGGCCTCCAACATTAAATTTCACATCCAAGATGATTAATTTTTAATTTATCATGCCCAACTTAGGAACATGAAATTAGGACTATTAAACATAATAAACTACTAATAATAAACCACATGGAGTAGTCAATCAATCTAACCAATCAATAATAGGTTTGAATTATGCAATGCCTTTTCCCAAGCCCAATGTCTTTTGCACAAATGTTAGCCCAAGTTAGCATAATATTGATTTTTTTCATCCAATGTTGTGCAATGTGCTAGTGGGGATGTTCTACTAACGTCAAGAATGAGTTTGAAGTCTTATTAGATGTGAAGACCCAATCAAGAAAGTGATTGAAAATGAATGGAAATTTTTTTAAATTTTATTTACATACCTAATAAATGAATATCTTGTTGAATCAATATTTTGGTAAACTTTTAGTGTTATGTTAATGTAATATTGATAGGTTTTTACCATAGATCCCAAGATGAATGCTTGCATGTTAACCTTATTGCTAAGATTCCCACATCAATTGTCACATCATGAGTAAAAGCTTATTTACCTTATATAACATTTCCATATTTTAATTTAAAAACATGATTGAATAACATGCAATAACCAAATATTGATACCCATTTTGAGCAAAAATCCAAAACTATTGTTAAACAATTAAAAAATATAGTTTTTTAATTATAGTATATGTAAAGCCCCATTCATAACTTTGAGTGTATTCGTGTTCAACATCAAACTCCCAATACTTTTGTTTTACTTTGTTTGTTTTAATTGTTAATTGATGTATTCCATATTTGATTTTTGGGATAATTATATGGATTACCCAACAATCGATTGTAATATGAGAATACAATGCATGAAACAAGAATGAAAGCTCAAAAGTTACTTACATTTGGAATAAAATATGTGCATGGAAAAAAAGAACCCACAAGCATTTCAAAGGTTGCACCTTTTCAACATTGAAATCTCTTCAACGATTTTTCATCTTGATCAATTGTTGTCAACTATGAAAGAAAATCCCATCTTCTTAAATATTTTTATTGAAATGAATTGTTTTTGAATTTGCTTTGAATGTTTGCCTCAATGGACTTGTATGGAAAGTGATCAACTTTTAAATTTTTTTTGAAGACTATTGGTATTTAATTTATGAACATGTGGGAACAAGACAAGACAAAATATTCATAGAACAAGCTCGGTGGATATTTCTTATAGTTGCAAAATAAATCATAGAATTTCATCAAAAGTTTATATAGAAGTTGGCTTGCAATATACATAATAAACAAAAACAACCATGGCTCATCGTGGCAACAGAGTAGGAGTCAAATTAGTTATTAAAGATAGAGCACAAGTATGTCTCAAAGCACCTAATGAAAGTAGACTACCTCGACCTACTATAAACCTTGCTGCATTTCCTCAATTACAAAAATTGGAAAATGTAGTAGAGAAAGTGATGAGCCCCACTTGGTGGAATGCATGGTTCAATTATTTGAGTGAAGACCAAAAGGATGGGAATAACATACGAGATATCATATTGTCAAAGCTTCCTATTGCCAAGTTCTATGCGGTAGGATGTGTACCTATGTACAAGAAGGCAATGTTCAACATGTCCCTCAACCCAATCTTGCAAAGACATCTTTCTCATTGCAAAGAATATTTTCTTAGTTCATTTTGCATCATAGAAAAGGATTTAAAAATAGGAAAACCTTCACAAGCAAATCAACAAGTGGGTGTAGATTTAATTAAAGAAGAATTTGACAAAGAACAAGATGTTAGTAAACATAAAAAACTTTCTTTAAAAATGCAAGATGTGAAAGAATTAATTAAAGGAAAAAATGAATCGTCCCCAAATGAACCACTTGAACATACATACATAATACTCCCTACTGAAGATGAATCTTTAAAAGGTGTTGTTAACCTTGAGGATCAACACATACAAATTGAATTAATACAAGGTGAAAATCAAGTAAGACTTGGATTGTTCAAAGTGAGAGGTGAAAATGACAATTATTCAGGACTTGTAAAACAACCATATGTACAACTTGAGCTTGTAACGAAAAATGATGATCTTGAGTTTGGGTGTGCAATCCTCACATTTAGGGTAGTGAATGTTAATGACCTTTTCCGCCAAATACATGCTTACCACATTGCCAGCAAGAAGTGGGTGGTAATGCCATCATTGAATTTTCTCCCACCAAAAGTAAATGGCATGCTTGCAGGGGAAGGTGGTCTTTTACTTTTGTTTGGAGACATAGTACCTTATGAAGATCCAATGGCTATTAAACCTAAGCCTTTGGAAATAAATGTTGATGATGGAAATAAACTTATTGATGAAAGTAAACACATTGATGGAGAGAAACCTATCCATAAAAAATCCATTGAAAAAAATCTTGGAAAGGATGATATAAAACCTTCTTTAAAACCAAAACCTAAAAAGAAAATATCTCTACAAATAGACAAGTCTCTCGAGGAAGGAGTTGAAGGGGTTGACAATGAAGAAAAACCTAATGATGATAAATTATTGAAAAATAAAAAAAAGATAGTGGATGAAGAAAAAAAACCAAAAGTTAAAGTCATTGTTGAATTCCCTCCACAACACCTTCTCATCATATGTAATCCAATTGCAAGAACATTTCGAATTCTCCCACCCATGCATTGCAACTTAGAAAATATGGTGGCTCGATTGGTTGTAAACCCAATGTCTAATTCATATGTTGCATACATTGTTGGGTTTCATCGTCGAATAAGAGAATGCCTAGACCCAGAAGGCATGAGACTTGCAATATATAAATCAACTCATCAAATTTGGAGGATTTTTAATCTTCCAGCTTGCAAGCTTTTTCGTCCTGGCCAATCAAATTATTCAAGAGCACTTCCACTTGTGACAAAACTTTTTGAAGGCCCTACACTATTTTTGGGTGCGGAGGTAATGACCCAAAAGACTGGTGTTTATGCTCCAGTCATTCTTAGTTATCGATTGTGCACACGCACTTGGAAAGCATATGAATGGCCTTCAACATCTGTGACAGAATTCCCACAAGTTGTAGAATGCAACAATGAGTTGTACATTGTAGCACGAGGAGTTGTAGAACCATTAACAATGAACATTTGGAAATTCATACCCCATGTTTATGATATTCCAAGTTGCCAACTTGTGACAATGATGCCACCAACTCTATTTGCTAGTTGTTTCACTAAACAATATAGGAAATCTGAATTTGATTGTGTATCTAGCATGGAATGCATCTCTTTCATCAGTCGTGAGAATGCAATTTCAATTGTATCTTACAATGTGAAGACCAACAAATGGATGGATCCTCCTCTTCTTCGATATCCAGGCTTTAATAAAGGCCAAACATTTTTAGGAAATTGGCATTATGAGCCATCTCCATATGCACAAGTTTAATAAATTATTTGATTTGTTTGTAATCATCAAGGTATATCTTAGATTTTCCATTTTGGAATTCAAAACATTAGTGGAGACTAGTTTTACTATGTAATTAAATGTATGCCCAAAACAGGAAGGGTAAAACATGGAGGTTGAAGGGTTATCATCGTGGGATGGTTATGCACACAATCATAACACCAAAACATGTCTTTCATGAGTTGGACATTTACGACTAATGTCCTAATCTAGTCATGTAGTCATATGTCTTTAATCATATACTTTTACTCAAATTTGTCACTACGTTGCAATTGCATTATGACTACATGACTAGATTAGGACTATTTTGTGACTACATAACTAGCCTACATACATTAATAACCTACCTATATAAGTAGTTTAACTAGGTGCTAGCTACCTACTAGCTATTTACAAGCTACCTATAAAGTAGCTAGTACCTATGGGCTACTACTACATATTATTTACCTACCTACTATGTACTACACACGTACGTACCTACTAGAGTGGTATTACATATATACCTATTACTAGGCACCTACCTACCTACTTACTACTACCTCTAGGTAATACTTACCTATTACCTACCAAGCTAGGTACTTATTGGGTTACTAGGTAGGTTTTAAGTTGTTAGGTAAATACCTCTAGGTACCTAACTATAAAGTAGGTTAAAAAAAATGTTTATAACAATATGGTGACAATTTTTGTCATGTAAAAATCATGTGGTGCAATGGTTAAGTGGGGGTTAAGGACTTCTTCCCTCATTATGGAGGTGACAAGTTCAAGTCCTCACACTTGTAACTTAGTGAACCAACTTAACTAGCTTAGCTTGCTAGCTAAGTTAGCTTACATTCCTAGGTAGGATAGGGCTTACATTCCTAACATATGGGTTGGGTTTTTAGCCTTTACACCATGTGTCTACATGACAAGGGTGGAAAACATATTTAATTCACATTTAATGAATTATATCCAACGGCCATAATTTATGGATTTCATCAAACACTGATGACCTCCATGACTTTATAGTCACAAAAGTCATAGTCGCAAATTGTTTTGTGACTAAGCCACTCTAGTGACTAGGTGTTATAAACAACATTTCTTATTCAACTACATAGTCATGTAGTCATAGATGTTTTCCATGACTAACAACTTAATCATAAATCAAGTCACAAAAGACAACTTTTCTTGTAGTGAATTAAATCCTTTGAACATGTTGTTAATTGCCTCGGAAGCAAATAGATGTTTGGTGAAACTCATCAATAATTAGTAACTACCTATTGGTAATATTAAATCTCCAAATATGATCACAAGGTCACCATTCAAAATGGAATCTTCCATTGTAATTCAAGATTGCACCACAACTTTCCACAAGGATCATGTTCACATACAATTACTTTGTTGGATATTTTTTAAACTTACAAAGATGAATGGTCAAAACACTTATGTGGACACTAATGAATTGTACATAGAATTTTGGGTCATGGGAATTGAAAGGATAGTATGGTGTTTTCCATAGTATCCAAGGCCTTGTTTACATGTTGCAAGTATGTCCAACATTTCCTTACTTTCTTTGTATAACACCAATTTCAAACTATGCTAATTTGTTGAAAATAATAATAATGGGAAGCCATATTCTCCACAAATATCTCACTTTGGCAAGACTTGTAGTTCATCACCTTCATAATAGTTGAAGGAGGGTCAAAATAAGCATTGGTGTTTTGATGTTTTTGAGAAATTTGGTTAAAAAAGTTTCAAGTAATATACCCAAAGAATTGTAGTCTTAGTGGTATTGAACATGAATCACATTTAGCTAGCTTGATTATCCTTATTCCATTTCCAAGGTTTTTTGTTGAAATTATAAAAACGATTGCAAATGCAAACTTTTAAAACTTGTGATGATCTTATACATCAAGAAAAAAACTTGTAAATCTTTAAGATATTTCACATTTAAATCAACAAAGGACTTATGAAGATGAAATGCAATGCAACACATGAGACATAAATGTTGGATGTGGATTACTAAATAAAATAGATTAGTAATGGATGTAGATGAATTGTCATTAATGTATAAGGGTAAAACTGAAAAAAAAATGTTTTTGGGTAATATGAAATAAAGCTAACTTGATAGAAAATAAATTGGACTACAATAGGTTGAAAGGTTTATATTTTTATAAAATTGAAAACAATTTAATTGACATGGAAAAATTAGTTGTTTGAAGAATGCAACTTGCTATCACATTTGAAATCAACAATTTTATGTTTTGACCAAGAATAAAACATTGTACCAAAGGAAGATGGATGTGTGATTTTTAAAAATGTTGTTTTAAGATAAAAGTTGTCAATCCTTTTTGTTTTAGTGTATTGCATAAAAAACTCAAAACTAAAAACACAATGTTATTATGCAATCAAACAAGTTGTATTTTTGGAGCTATTCTTTAGTTTGAAAAAATGTCTTAATTACTTGGTTGAATAGTAAAACAAACATTTATTTTAAAGTGGTAAGTTGAACTTTGTTTCAAATTAGAATGTGCACATCATGGTTAGAAACAATAAAATATTTTAAATTAGCTTTGAAAAGATATAAGTTTTGAATCATTTTCTTTTTTTTGGGAAATCAATATTTGATGAAGATTTGATGTCTAAATTGTGATTTTTTTCATAGTTCACCTTATACGACAATCATAGTTGTGTTTCTAGTTGAAAACGTCAAATCAAATGTGGGACCATAGCTTACAAATATTTTGTTAAACAACAAAGATTGTACATAGAATGTTAGTGAAACAACAAACCAAGGAATTTATTGTTATAAACCACATATGGATGAAAGAAAAATAGACAACAAAGGATTTATTATCACTTTTGTTCATTTTGTAATGATGACAATTAGACAAATAGAAATGCTTATTTACATGCATTTCTTTGAACATATTTCCACATTTATTTAATATTGGATGACCTAATTGAAGCACCTATTTGATGAATTACATAAAAGGAAGGTACATGAGAGGAATGATTTACTTCACATCTTCAAGAAACTAAATAATATATTTGCATACAAATGTAAATTTTACCAAATGCCACTTGATGTTAAGTGTTGTGTTATAGGCTATTAATTATGGTAAACAATGAGGAAAAACAATGGTAAAACAAGGAAAAGGAAATATAAATCTAAAGTTGGAGAGAACATTGGTGACAAACAAAATAAAAACAAGTAAATAAAAATGACGACAAAATCAAGTTGATGAAAATATCTTTGTTAAAAACATTTCTATTTATATGATTACTCAATCAAATATCAATTAATTATGGTTCAATGAATTATTATGTCTTTTTAACTTTTCATTAATGTAAAGAATTTAAAAACCTAATTGACACAATGAAGGTGGAACTTTGTTTTATTAACTTCCTAGATTCATTCACCCTAAAACTTGTTTGTGATTATTTCTATAATGTTTTGTTGGTGTTATTGTTTCCATCAAGGCAAAACATATTACAAGCATTAAATTCAAAACAAGAACATTATTTTTTAAAATAACAAAAGCCCTATGTTCATGAAGTCTAAAGATTGTATGGGACTAAATATTGTAAAATAATACATTTTATGTGATGTTATATGATTGATTTGTAAACTAACTTTTTGTTAGTTTCACACAAAGTAAGCCCACATTTGCTCAACCAATTTGCTAGGTTTCCATACATTACATATTTTTTCACATATCAATTGATAGATATTCAATCTTATGGGCCCAAAAAATTAATTAATTTTTTTTTCCAAGTTAAAAAAAAAATTCTATGTCTTTCTAACTTTTCTTTCAACTTAATGAACATAAATATATAATGCATTTTGTTATTATGGTCTCCTTATTTGCATATAAATATATTTTTGTCATAGATGTTGTATAAGTACATGTTGTAATATTTTTTAATGCATAATTTGGGGTTTAAAATAATTGTTTTTAAGACATTAAAATGAAAAGTTTTTTCTTGTTCCATTATATTTCAAAAATGTTTAACATTGCAAATTAAGTAGATAATTAAGGTTTCAATAGTTTGGATAAGATTCATTACCAAATTGTTAATGTAAAGGTAGTTTAGGGTTTTAGTTCATGTCTAAACTAGGGTTTGTGAATAAAATGTTGGTTATTGGAAGTTAGGTAGCTAATTAAAGGTTTGAATCAATTTTTGTGGCATGGTTAAATGAAATGTCAATTTTTTGAAAGTGAAATAAATCATCCAAGTTTTTCATTAGCATCTTGATCAAGATTTGACATAAATTATTGAAAGTTCAAAGGTAAATTAAGGTTTTAATTAGTGTTTTAAATAGGGGTTTGGAAACCTTATTGAAAACATTAATCCTAACTATGTAATGTTTATTTTAAGACATGAATGAATACTTCCATTATATTTTTCAAATTGTAATTAACATAAGCTATGTACAAAGTCACTCAAAGCTTTAATTGGTGGGTTTCATCTAGTTTCAAAACATTCAATATTGAAAGTTAAACTTATGTAATTTTAAAATTAATATTCTCCAAAGTTTAAAAAAAGGAACCCAATTTCAATTTTTCATATACATAATGCATGAATTAATGTTTCCAATATGGTTATCAAAACCCAAACTACCAAAAGTTATATACTTTATTTACAACTTTGGTTCATAAAACCCTAATTTGTTATATGTACTTTATTCAAGGCTTTCATCATGGGGTGAAATTTCCAAAACAATGATTACAAAAAATTAGGGTTATCAAAACCCTAGTTAGCAAAAGGTTTATATTTTATTTTGGGTTTTAATTTGTGGGTTTCATGAAGGTTTCAAAAACATTTATCGCCAAAAATTGGGGTTATCAAAGTCCTAATTACAAAAAGCTATGCATTCTATTAAGGCTTTAATTTGTGGGCTTTATTAAGGTTTCAAAAACATTTATTACCAAAATTAGGGTTATCAATATCCTAATTACCAATTCAAGCTATGTATTTTATTTATAAGGGCTTGGGTTGGTGGGTTTTTATTAAGGTTTGGGGAACATTGATTACCAAAAATTACAATCATCAAAACCTTGATCATCAAAAGCTATGTACTATATTTAGGAAAATTTTTAGGGTTTCATTAAGGTTTGGAAAACAATCATTACCAAAAATTAAAGGGATCAAAACCCTAATTACCAAAGGTTATGTACTTCATTTGATGGCTTCCTAAATTTTTTATTTTCCATTAAGGTTTGCAAAACATTTATTACCAAAATTTAGGGTTATCAAAATTGTCCTCATCATTAGCTATGTACTTTATGTGGGGCTTTAATTTGTGGGTTTCATTAATGATTGGAAAACCATTTATTACCAAAAATTAGGGTTATCAAAACCCTAATTATTAAACCTATCTACTTTAATTTTGGGTTTTAATTTATGGGTTTACATTAAGGTTTAGAAAACATTTATTATCAAATTTTAGGGTTATAAAAAACCCTAATTATGAAACTATGTGCTTCAATTTTGGGTTTTAATTTCATGGGTTTACATTAGGGTTTAGAAAACATTTATTATAAAAAATTAGGGTTATAAAAAACCCTAATTACTAAAGCTATGTGCTTCAATTTTGGGCTTTAATTTAAGGGTTTACATTTAAGGTTTAGAAAACATTTATTATAAAAAAAAATTAGGGTTATCAAAACCCTAATTATTAAAGCTATGTGCTTTACTTTTGGGCTTTAAAATTTATGGGTTTAAATTAAGGATTAGAAAACATTTATTATAAGAAAAATTAGGGTTATCAAAACCCTAATTATTAAAGCTATGTGCTTTACTTTTGGGCTTTAAAGTTTATGGGTTTACATTAAGGATTAGAAAAAAATTATTACCAAAATGTAGGGTTATATAACTTTAGGACTTTTAACTTAATGTTTTCACCAAATCATTCCAGAAAAAAAAAGGGCAGGCAATTAAACACATTCTGTTTGGTTTTGGTTCCTTTTTTCTTAAAGGAAAGTAGGATTCCAAAGCAAATCCATCTAGAATGGAGCATTATAGGCTCGTAATAGGCATTATAGGCTCGCAATTTTGTGAACTTGGGGATTCCAGACTAAATTCGTCATAAGAGACTGTGCATTCTAGGCCCGTAATCAGCAGCAACCGGTGAACTGGAGGATTCTGGACCAAATCTGTCCCGAAGGGACCTATCATTCCAGGCTTGTAATAAGTGGCAACTGGTGAACTCAGGAAGATTCCGGGCCAAATCCATCTAGAAGTGACCCAGCATTCCAGGCTACAGATAGCGTTCTAGGGGTTTGTAATAAGCAACAATTGGCGAACTGGAAGATTCTGGACCAAATCCGTCCAGAAGGGACCCAGCGTTCCAGGCTACGGACAGCGTTCCAGGCCCGTAATATACGGCAACTGGTGAACTCCTGCGACGGTAATGGCGAGTGCATGGACGGGACGGAACAAGCAGGACTGCCGCATTATTGATTTGGCTACGTAGCTTGTGTCTTGTTGCGTCGCGAGAGCGAGCGAGCGAGCGAGAGAGAGAGAGAGAGAGAGCGAGCGCAGAAACAAAGAACTCGAGCGCGTCGACGACGAGGTCGAGGGAGGGAAGAGGGAAGAGCCGCGACGGAGCGCTGGTTTTGCAAGGTACAGATCTACAAACAAAACATACATATTGTCACGGATGTTTTAAAAGGTTTATATCTGCTCAGGAAGAGTCTAATTCGCAAGCTTGACATTTAAGAATTTGGAACTCTTTTGTCGCGTAAGAAATTAGGTACAAACTCCTCTCTCTGTGTCTGTTCGGCACTGATCAATCCATCTTCACAAAACTATGTAACGCGGTTTTGCAAGAATTTGTTTCTGATTTTTCTGCTCGTGCTATCATCGATGATCGGCCGCTGGAAAGGCTGCGTCCGCTGGACGAGTTCTTAAGGAACAGTTTTTGTGGATCTGGTTTGCAGAACTTCGCCTGTTTGCATCGTTGACGATGGGCGGTACAGTCACTGATCGTCCTCATGTCTTCATGGTGAGCGGGCCAAAAGCTGAAGGAACAATGCCTGCGCCCTCGTCGCCTTTTGGCTTAAGGACTCATGACTGTAACAGGGACAATGATTCTGGTAGTGCGGTTTTCTTTTCAACGACGGCCTCTAGCAGTATTCAACAAGCTGAAGCAGAGAAGCTTTACTATGTGCAGACTCCGGATTTTCCTCACAGTTGCTGTTCTGAAGACGCTTCTGGTGTGACAATAGTGTATACGACGGCGGCCCCTGGATCAGGTGAAGGAGGTGGAATTTCATCTGCATTGGTCTCTTCTTCTCACATGATCCAGGAGCAAGGTTTCGTTCCATTTCTACCAGCGCAGGTTTCGCATGAGACGCATATTATACGTGATCTTCAAGCAGCCATCCCGGTTTACGCCGAGCAGCGTAGTGCCTCCGTGTCTCTGAAAGCATCCACCGCAGCAGCAGCAGACCAAGCCTATGGTAATTGGTGGAACGGAAGGAACGTTGACAACGATGAAGTTGATCAAGCCGGTACTGCGGATAATGCTCCAACAGCAGCGCGTGCAAGGTTATACGACCTCGAGCAACTCCGGCATCGCGGAACCCTAGTAGGCGACGGAGTACAGGGACTGTCTTTGTCTTTATCTTCCCAGTATCAGCCACAATTTTCTGAATCTCTGCATTTGCAATCAGGTTGGCATGTGCTGCAATGTGCCGACGTCGAGATGAACAGTGCCGTTTCAGCTAGTATCTCTCACGCTGCAACAGGTGGAGTAGCTGCCAATAACACTAGAACGGAGTTTTCGAGCAGATTGTGTACTGCTACTGCAGGTGAGCCAAAGTTTGCAAGAGCAAGTCGTTTTCCAACGCCAGTTCGGAAAGGTGATCATGCCTCCAAAGCTGCAATTAGGTACGAATTTGAGCTTGGTAATTGTGGCTCATCAGCAGGCAGAGCTGGAGAACAGCTGCCTCCTCTCCATGAAATCGAGTTTTGCAGCACCGGATCCAGAAGTAGTAGTCCGGCAGACACGATCTCAAGGATAACAAATTGCTTTCCAACGTCGAAGTTTTTGAGAGCTGCCCAAGAGCTTCTGGTCGAAGTATGTCGCGTGGTTCCGCCGCCCAAACGTCAAAAGACCGTCCACAACGTGCAGCAGCAGCAGACGGACTGTTGGAATATGCAAGCTCCAAGAAATTATTACTCTGCTAACATCAGTGTCCCTGCTGCTGGACAAGCTGCTCCTGTGGTTGAGTTGGCATCTCAAGAGCCGGCACAGATGTGTCAGGGGATATCATCACCCCAGGTGCCTCTGATTTCCTATCATGCACAATACATCACCCAAAGCCCGGTTGATGCTGCAAGGAAGGAAAACAGAGAAACCCTGTTACTGAAGAAGGATGACCTAATGATGATCTTAAATGAGGTGAGAGCAACATCAAGCTCATCTTACTGCTTTTTTGAGCTGAATTTTTTCTAGTTATGTTGTGATGGAAAGAACTGCTCAGAAATGTTCAGAAGATGTTCCTTGGATGGAAATTGCACGGTGTGAAAATTGAAACTTGTCCTTTCAAATCAGTATTTATATGTGAAGCATTGGTGAACTGGACTTCACCAAGAGCTCAAAGCTGATCCTGTAGCCATTCAAAAGTTCTTTGATTAAGATTGGAGCTTCTGTCAGGTGTTATGATTTCTGTACTTACAGACCATGTGGCAACCACATGGATGTGGGGTCTAAGATGTCTCCTGGAGACTCTTTTACTGTGTACCCTACTGTAAATTGTTTAAGATGTAGTGGTCGTTTTGTTCTCTTGATGATTCTCTAATACAGCAGGTACCCTTGTGTAAATCCAAGTTTCTACCAAGAAGTGGTATTTTGTCTAGTGTGCATTGCCTAGTGTCAGCATCGGATCTTGAGCTAGTGCCAGCACAGTTCCCTGTAGATGTAGATCTGCATGCCATCTGTGATGTAACTGACCAGTATCACTTGCAGGTGGAAGCAAGACACAAGAGGTATCGTGAGCATTTCCGTGTGATGATGAATAACTTCAATGTTCATGCCGGAGCAGAAACAGCCACACCATACCTTGACTTGGCTTTCCAAACAATGTCATGTCAATTCAGGTACTACATCCTCTCTGCACCCTTTCCCATTGCAAGAAGCACTGTCAACTTTGTTTCCAAGGGTGAGTACATGGCTTGCATCATTTGTCTTGTGTGGATACCAGCTGTCCAGTTGCTTACACAGATACATATGTTCTCAAAAGGTGAAGTGTTCCTGGGCAGGTACTCCCCTGTGATTTCCTTCTCTTGGTTTAGAACCACTCTGTCAATGAAAAAAAAAAATTCTCTTCAAATATAGAATTTTTGTTGCTTGTAAGCCAGCATCCATGACTAGTGTGAGGTTTGAATACGATTTGAGCCAGAAGACTATGTCTGGCAGCTCCAATTTGTTAAATGACTTCTTCACAAAAAAAGCTTGCAACCACTTCTTTGGAGTCAGTGAAATAAACTCTGTTAATTCATCACTCACTATGGATAGTATTAACATGTCGAAATGAAGTTCAATCTCTTGTCTTGAGTTGAAATTATTGGCATGTAAGCTTAGTATTCACCAGAGGTTTACAGATCTATGCAATTTCAGTCTCACAAGAATCCAATATGGGCCTTCTTTGCATGTTATATTTGCAGGGCTGTGAGGGATGCAACAAACAAGCAGCTGAGGATGGTAAGAAGAGCACTTGGAGAAGAGCATGTGTTCAGGGCAGGAAGTGGAGAGACATCCAGGCACTACCAAATTCCTCATGATCAGTGGAATTGCCAGCAGCAAGCTGTCCAGGTGATGGGCACTCCTCAGCAGCACCACTCATGGCGTCCACAACGAGGTCTTCCAGAGCGTGCAGTCACTATTCTCCGAGATTGGATGACCAAGAATTTTCTTCATCCGTGAGTCTTTTAAGCATACACCATAACCATGAGTGAAGCTTTGTGTGGCATGCCTTTAAGTAAAATAGTAGAGTACTTGCGAAGGAACTTCAAACAATAATTGTAGTGGTTGTGTGATGATCTCATCACTTAATGTATGGTGCTCAGTGCTTATCATGCATGTTCAGGTACCCGAATGATGCAGACAAGCTATTACTTGCCAAGCAGACTTGTCTAACTAGAAGTCAGGTATTCATCTTACTTATATCAGGTGACTAAAAAATACAGAAAAGTTACATCAACTACATACCCTAATATGGGCCAAGCTTGCAGTTGATCAGTTGGCTCAGAGATTCTTGCTACAGATTTGTTGTCTGTGGAGTATTTCTGTGTCCTTGAACTGTGTCATTCTGCAAATTAGAAAAATGTGAAAAGGGCCTCCATAATTCACTTTGGGCTTGATATGCTATTCCAGGTTCATGGTTTATTCTCTAGAGAGTCAAAAGTGCACAGGGGGTGAGAAGGTTTTACAATTCATCATATGACTGAGTAGACATTCCTCATTCAGGCATCAAGAGCACTGTGTTGGTGCTGCAAAGCTGCATGATCTGTTGTGCTACTTTGTTTGACTTCTCAGGTTTCTTTGAGCTGTTTTGGCATATCAAGATTTAATTTCTATTGAGAGAGCACAGGGGGACCAGGATGACACTGTCTTTTGGCCCTTGCTATTTTGGATGAAAAACAGCTTTGTGTATGAGTCCACCAGACAGTAGATTGATCCCAAGTGGAAATATTTGAAGAGGCTGGAATCCAAAACAAGGTGAGATCACTTTTCATAATTCAAGAATTTGGTAGTGCAGGTGTCCAACTGGTTCATCAATGCACGGGTCAGACTTTGGAAGCCAATGGTTGAGGAGATGTATATGGAGGAGCAGAGGATCGCAGCTCAAGAGGTCAATGCAAGAAGACAATTGGCAGAGACTTCTGGTGTCCCAAGCAAAAGCTTGGAGTTGTTCAGAAGAAAGCTCTACTAGAGCAATCTCCTCTGCAGCTTGCACTCAGTGCCCAGTCAAACTATAAATGAAATTGATCTTAACAGTATAGAGATAAAAGATATACAATGCATTGTATATGCTCCTCAATGCTTGTAACAGATGTAGTGAAAACTGTGTTTCTGGTTTCAGTGTCTTAATTAGCACAAATTCAGGGATTTCTGATTACCTGCACTACTGATTTTTATTTGGCAAGATGTCTCAAGTAATTTAGAAGGTGATTTTTGGATGAAGAGCTAGGTGCTCATTTTTTCAGTTTGGTTGAGCTCTCAGTTTAGTCAATATGCCACCAACCGGGTGAGTAGCCATTTAATTTGTGTGTTCAGTGTCAGTTTGGCTCAGAAGTATGTATGTGTAAGGAGAGAGAGTAGCACATTCATCAGTAGAGCATTAAAAGGGTAGCACATTCATTGTAGAGCATTAAAGATTTGCAATACAAGGTTTGATGAGACTTGAGTGTATGGGAGATTAATTCATCTACCTTTAACTTTGTACTTGGGGAATGTGGACACATAGCTTTTTGATCTGACATTGGAGATACCATAGGATGTGTTTGATGAATTCTGTGCTTTGCAGTATCTATAGATTCGGTGTCTTGGTTCTAGACCAAACTTCAAGAGTATCATAGCAGAATGGAAATCAATAATAACAGTGTGCACTGACTTTCAGGTGGTATTCAGGGTTGAAGGGGCTCTGAATGGAGTATCATTATGCAGTGTCATCTGAAGGAGATGATGTCTGCTGGATGGCTCAGGTACACACCATGTTTGAGGGAACTACAGGAGTCCCTCAGAACAGATTTTGGTCCGATAGGACTACTAACAATAGAATGGTGGATTTGTGTATACTGAAGATGTCCAGAGGTGTCCAGAGTATCATGCATTGGAGGTGAAATGCAATCTTGGATCAACCTCAGGCTGAATGTGAAAGATGCAACTGTCTGTTGAGAGTGCAAGAGTTTGATGACATTAGCAGGTAATGTCAGCCCCCTCTATGAAGATAACAACATTTGGATAGTTAGTTTTGCAAATGTTCAGATTGTTGGTATTGAAGATAGTACCAGGTAATCTCAGCCCCCTCTACAAAGGTGGTTTCTATTTGGGGTGCACAGAGTGTTACTCCCCACCTCTGCACCCCAAACAGTGGGACTCAGTTCATGCATTTCTTCCTTTCATTGTTGTATATCAGGATACCATGTTAGCTAGGTCAAAAGAAAGAGAAAAGTTGATTCCTCATGCTGCAGATATTGGGATATTGGTAATAAGGGAAATCAAAACATTGTGCCAAGTTAGACATATCTTAGTTTGGGGGCTGTTTCCAGCTAGGAGTTGATATGTCTAGGGTACATAATTGAGGATGTCATGCCAATTTCCTGTGTTGGGGTGGAAACAGAGTGTAGTTGAAGTGTGGGCATGTAAAGTGGCATTTTGACAGTTCCAACTAGGGAGATACAGGAGGGTCCAATAGACTGAGATGTGGTATGAATGGTTGTAGTTGTGATGATCACAGGAGAGTCATTTTGGGGTTTTACTCATCCCATGTGACTCCAGAGCTTGTTCAAAATTCAAACTTATACCATGCAATGTGCCTGACTAAAATGTCCAGGGAGCTCAGGAGATGAAGTCACAGTTGCCTGCCTGTCCAAAGGAGGTAATGATCTATGGGTGAGAATGATGGGTACCCACAAATCTTGCTGTTTTTCTTTAGACCCGTTTTGTAAGTAAGGCTCACATTTACTCACCTCCAAACTTGTTTGTGTCTTTTAATCTCATGTTCCAGAACTGTCAGAACTTCTCTATCTAATATGTGTGTCCTCTATGCAGGTCAATAAGCTGCAAGAACCTAAGCTTTTTTTCTGTTCTCCCACAGTAGATATAAATTCAGGTACTGTGCATTTGAGCAAATAAAAAAATGAAATTATGCTTCAATGAGGGACTATGTATTTATATATGTGCAAGTCTAGAAAACTCTCAAGTGAAGAAGGTTTTACAACAAGCTTGATGACTTGTTGAGCAGGGTATGCTGCAGATTTACTAGCTAAAGTTCAAATATGGCGACACAATGACTGTTGCTTCATTGTTGCTTGTGGTGTGCAATGCAGAAGGTGCTGGAGAGCTTGTAACACAATCCTTTCCCAACAGCAGGCACTAGCTAAACAAGCACAGAAACACACAGCATGTCTGGAAGCACATGACCAAATGCAAAACTACTCCTGTCTTTCTGTTTGGAGTGTGTACTTTTGTCTCACACCTGTTTTGTGAATCAACAGAATTGTCATTACAAGCCGTGACCCGTGAACAAATACATCCTTTGCTTACATCCTTTCTCAACTCTAATAAACCCAGGAAGACTACTACTGAAGAGGAACATGAACAGCATGATACCTTTTACACTTGAAAATTACACTCTTGGATGAGTTGGGTATGCAAAAAATTGGCTACACATAATTCTACAAAAAGTTCCGGGTGTGTCTGGTCTGCTTCATTCCTGGATCAAGAATGTCCTGGAAATGGTCACTGACTCAAACCTAGTTCACTTCCTTTAGTAAAACTATTGCAACAAGGGTATATACTAAACTTGAACCACTCATGATGTTATAGCCAAAGAAGCAGAAGATTGGAATTACTTGATTAATCATCTGAACCATAGAAACCTAGTTGTGGACATTGATTGCTTCCATATAATGAAAGACAACAAGAAGAATATTGGAAACATTTGGCAACTCATCGAGATCATAGAACACCAAAAAAAAAGGCTCCAAAACCTACCACCCACCATGAAAGCCAAAAAGAACTTTGGAATGATTCAACAACTCATCCAAATCATGGAAACCTAGGGAATCCCGAAATGCTGCCTACCCACGATGAAGGCCAAGAAGAATGTTGGAATCAGTTGGCAATTCGTCCAAATCATGGAAACCTAGGGGGCTTGGAAATTATGTACACATGATGAAAACCAAGAAGAACTCCCGCATTGTCCAAATCATGGAAACCTAGGGCTTTGGAAACTACTACTCGTGATGAAAGACCAAGAAGAACTTTGGAAAATATCACTTCACAAATTGTCTAAAGCATGGAAACCCTAGGCACTTGGAAACTACCACTTACAGTGAAAGCCAAGCAGATGAACATTGGAAGATCGCTTGACAGATTGTCCAAATCATGGAAACCCTAGGCACTTGGAAACTACTACCCACAGTGAAAGCCAAGATGAAGAACATTGAAAGATCACTTGACAAATCATCCCAATCTGGAAACCTAGGGGCTCTGAAACCACTACCCATGATGAAAACCAAGAAGAAAAACATTGACAAACAATCCAAATCATGGAAACCAAGGAGCTCAGAAACTACTGCTCATGATGAAAGCCTAGAAGAAGAACATTGGAAGATCACTTGGAAATTGTCCAAATTGTGAAAAACCCTAGGGGCTCCGAAACTACTAACCATGATGAAAGCACAGAAGAACATGGGAATCACTTGACAAGTCATCCAAATCATGGAAACCCTAGGGGTTCAGAAACTACTACCCATGATGAAAGCCAAGAACTTGGCAAATCGCCCAAATCATGGAAACCCTAGGGGGCTGGGAAACCCTAGGGGCTTCTGAGCTCTCTGAGGCAAGGGATTGGTATGGATTCATGTTTTCTGCTCCTCCTCCTCCTCCTCCTTCTCCTCTTTTTCCTTCTTCTGCCTCACAGTTGAATCATGAACTCACAGTTGCTCAGGAGAGGTAGCCAAGGAAGTAGGAGAGGATTGCAAGAGCTGCAACAACAAGAATGATATTGAGAAAGTAATTGGATTGAAGAGGTTTATCAGGACTGCCACCAACTGCAAGATACTCAGCTCGAATTTTGTCCTTCATGGATTCTGAAAGTCCTTGACTGGTGTTGTCTTCCGAGGAGGAGGAGTACTTGGCTGCCACGAATTTCTCTGGCTTTGCTCCTGCTGGTGCTTCTGCATCAATGTAGATGCCTTCAGGAGGTGAGAATTCAGAACCAAGCTCACTGAGTTTGGCATGAGATTGAGCATAGTCTTTGAAGAAAGCAGCTTCATCCTCGGCATACTTCTCTGCAAACTCCTTGAATCCTGGATCCTCGAAGAGTGCAGCATCTGTTGGCAGAACCAGAAGGTCCTCATCCCTCTTGGCTTTGATCTCACGGAAATAGGAGTTGTCGAATTTCAACCATTCAGGTGTCCATGACTGGCCTCCAGGAGCTCCAGGTCCATCTTTGGTGTATTTGGTCACAGCTTTTCCCCAGCCGCTGCGCTCCGGCCTTGACCTGCCAAGAGTGTGAGCACCTGACAAAGCCACAATATCTTGATCGGACAAACCCATCCGGTAGAACACTTTACGAAGATGATCAGCCGGGGATGGAGGTCCAGCATCCGGGAGATTGCCTTCATTGACACAATCTTCAGGTCCAGCAGTATCTCTCCGACCGTATCTCATGGGAATCTTAGGACCTCCGGCATCTTCAATGGCTGTAGCACTAGCAAGCTGGAACAAATCCGCATAGCTGATGTCAGGAAACTTTTCCTTGACTGGCTCCAACAGCTTTAGAGCGCCCACAAGCCCAGCATTCGCGGCATGATCTAATTCAATGGAGAATCTCAAGCTTCCATTCGCTCCTCCTCGTCTGGGCCATTCTGCCACGTTCTTATCATACGTTCCTGCGTCGTGCCATCCTAAGCGAATCAGAATAGGGTGACAATATTTCTCCTGTAGCAGCTTCTTAATCTCCTCCCTCGCCCCTTTCAACTGCTCCGGCTCAGATGCAAAACTCTTCACAACAGCGGCACTTGCCGTTTCTGCTGCCGAAGAAGAAGCTAAACACACAAACTTCCTCCTCCTCCTCCTCCTCTGGCTTCTCACCCCTCGCACTAACTCAAATTCCAGCACCTTGAGAGTACTCGTCGTCGATACAGCAGCAAAAGATCCACCACCGCCACCCTTCACAAACCCAGAGATACCCACACTTCCACATGCAACACCACCACCACTGGAAGAAGAAGAAGAAGAAGAAGAAGCGGAGCATGAGGATTCAACTCTACTTCCTGAAACTTTGGGTGATACCACGGCCACCACTCTCTGAAAATTTGATCCCAATCCCATCACACAAGCTGTTGCCATCTCTCCCCTCTCTCGGTCTCACTCTCTCTCAGAGAATCTAGTGCAAGCTCGCTCTCAAGCTAGTGCAGTGCACACTTGGAAGAACATACAATGCAAGTGTTTCTAATGCTTAAGCCAAAAAACACACAAAATTCAATATAATAATAAATATACATTACTAAAACAAAGACTCTCTTTGGACTCCTCTTTCTTTCTTTCTATAAAAATAAATAAATTATTATTATTTATATTTTTAAATAAAAAAGAAAAAAACAATGGCAAGTGAGGTACTCACAAAATAGTGATGCAAATTGCTATATTTGTGGAAGAGTTGTTGTGAAGGGGGGAAGGGGAAAGTGGAGGTGGGTGAGGGAAGAGATTGGGTTTTCAGAACCTTTTTTTGGTGTGTCCCAAAAGCCACTTGTCAATCTTCTGGGTGGGTATCTTAGGATCTCTCTATCCCCAATTTTGTTTGGTGCTCTTTTGTAGTGGCCAGCCTAGCTAAAGGGAATACCTAAAAGCTATAGTTAGAGATAATGGGCAAATGCTCATTATCATTTGATTCAAATATGGCAATTGATTTTTGCATACCAATAAAAAAGCACTTCAAGAAATTTCCTAGTGCATTTGGTGGGCACCTTATATATATATATATATCCATCTTAGAAAGGAGAAGGGTTCTATTGAAATTATTCTAGGATTTTCATTTTGGATTCATTTTTCTGTTAGGCGATTTAAGAATTTCAATGGATTTGTACAAATTCATTTCATTATGGTTCAAGAAGGCATTAGAAATGAATGGGACTCAGTTCCATCCAAATGCAACCACTAATCCAAATTGATCTTAAGATCCGGATAACATACCTGATATGCCAGCTTGTGTTTCATCAATCTGATTAGTTTACAGAGTCTGACTGATTCATCTGCTTGGCTTGCAATGTCTTGCAGACTTAGATTTCAATAAAGGGTGACATTTAGCTTTGCAATCAAGGTGTCTTTGCTTGCCCTCACTGTCTGTTTGCTTCAGTATATTCAGACAGTTTGGAGGTTTAAAAACTGATGTTGTATGCAGATGAGTCAAATGTTGGGCAGACTTGGGTGCTTCTCTTTGCACAGGAAGGAATCTGCTGCAGGTCAAGACATTTCAAGGTACATAGTCTATCAGTTTGCAAAATCCAAGAACAACCAAGGCTGTTGAGGAGATTGCCCCTCATGGAAGCATGATTGTCTCCAACTTGCCTTGTTGCAGCTTCACCCCTCACTTGTGTTAAGGAGCCAGCCAGGAAAACAGCAGCCATTAATGAAGAGAGGTAAGCTCCTGTACATTTCAAGTGATGGGGTCCAGGTCAGAAAGTGAATTCCAGTAGCTCTGTTTTGAAGCAACAAGCTACTGGAAGTTATCTTACACTGAATTTGAGTAACTTCATTGGACCCCAATGCTGGTAAAGATGCATGAATTTAGCTACATGACAAAACAAGAGATTTCAGTGTAAACATAAGATTCAAGTTTTGATGGCCAATTCTGTTTTCAACTCTGATGGCTTTGATGTGCATATGCTCTCATTCTGCGGAAGTAACAGTCAAAAGATCATCTTAATACTCACCTCTTGAAGTGGCATAAACCTATTCCTTTGTCACAAGCACCAAATGGTCAGATGTATATACAAGCAGTAGAAATACAATTTGCAACCATCAGTTTGATGAAAAATGAGAAAAAGTAGAGGGCGTACTCCAAGCTTGCATGTGCAAGAATACACCCAACTTCTTCATTCAGAAATGTACCTCTGGCTACCTACAGGCCATGATGATCCCAACACTGCTCTCGGGTTTCAGCTGTCCCAGCACCACCCTCATTCCTCCAAATGCCTGCTATAAACACAAAATTGAATCATGATACCTCCACCAGTCTGCTGCAAAGAAAACTGTTTTCTCTGCATAGATATATTAGTTCAAGAACAGAAAATGACCATGAACTACAACACAAGATGGTCAATCCAATCTAAGGTACATACACCTGTCAGGGTTTCTCAAAACTACACTTTTAGCAAGCGAGAGCTACAGAGTCAGTAAGCTGTCAGAACTTTGTATCATGTCCACACCAATAAACAAAACCTAGTCTAACTTGACAACTACCCATGCTAGTATGAATCTGTGAAATGGCAAATGGCAGCCAAGTTCTCAACCAACCCCCCACAAGCAGTAGCAGGAACTCTCGTGTACCCAGCATTGCTCACAGAAAAGAAAGAGACTTCAGGACTATCTTGCTTGGCAATAAAGAGGACAACTCAGTATAACCTGGATGGTAAGGAAGATACTGTCTGCCCAACTTGTGCATCATTATGGTCTGGATGTGCATATTCTCAATCAACCCAAATCGTATGGCATTCTGGAGAGTCTTGCTTTGTCTCTGCACTCCTGATATGCAGGGGTAGTAAGTTGCAGACCTGATGTTTAGACAGCTATCAACCATGTTAGTTCAGTAAATCTTGTGGTGATTCCATTCCCCAAGGACTCAGAAACCCCTTACCTAGGTTCTCACACTTTATGTGACCCATTTCACCAAAGAAGCCCCCTTTACAGCTCGATTGACCGCACTGCCAGTTAACTGCTCAAAGCAAACACCTAAGAAACATTTGAACCCATGACCACTTCCAAGGCAGCCAGGATCCAGACTACAAAAACCACAGCCACAATCCAAAAGGAGTTAAGCAACCTCTCGAGGAGCAACCAAGAAACCTTCCAATCTCACAGGATGCAAAGCATTGCAATCCAAATCGCACTTGCACGTGGCTGATCACATCCCAAGAGACCCAGGATCTTGTGTTCCACATCTCAATTTGCTGACAGAAGGAGACACCCAAAGCAAATCAGACATTGCATTTGGCATAAACACCCAATGTGGACCTCCCTTAATACTGACCCAATCAGAACCAGTAAGCCAATCACAGTAGACACTATTTAGTTCATTGTACTAATGATCACTTTGCCCAGAGATAGTCAGTCAAATTGATGCACTACACTTGCTGCACTCCAGTAAATTACAAAGGTCACACTACATAGAATTCACTAGAGATCAAATAACGTGTAAGGATCCTGTCCCAACACTACAACAGCCCTGTTGGCAATATCCCCAAAAATGCAATATCTTGCAGATTTTCTTCTCCTCATAGAGATCTGGTGTCTGAAAAAGTTGGATTAGCTTAAGTGAACTGAATTAACCTATTGTAATTTGACCTAGCTTGACATCTTAACTGAAAAAAAGCTACAAATGGTCTCATAGCAAAGAAATTTACTGAACAGTCACTAGGTGCGATCACCAGTGGCAGGATAGGGCCTGAAGCGGGCATCAGGACCTCGCTGTGTCTGCCTGCCTGTAGCACCATAACCTCCCCCATAGCCTGCTGTTCCATTCCCTGTCGCATCACCAGCTGCTGCTGCTGCTGCTGATGCTGCACCTCCCATGCTGTACCCTGCACTGCCTGCAGTCCCAGTTCCTATTGCTGCAGTATTGTAGGAGTCTGTTCCTGCTGATCTCCATGTATTATCTCCATAGCCTGCAGAATAGGAATCCCCATATCCACTAGATCCATAGCTCCCACTACCAGTTCCTCCCCCTGCTGTGCTGCTGTAACCACCTGCACTGTTCCCATAGCCACCACCACGTCCTCCTCCATATGCAGCACTGGAGCCATAACCACTTTCACCACTTCCATAGCCATAGCCAGAACCAGCATATCCAGCAGCACTTCCGGCAGCTTGACCAACTACACCAGCACTTGAACCCCAGGCTGCTGCTCCATACCCTCCCATGCTGCTGCCACCACTGGCTCCATAGCCTGTTGAGATTCCTGTATTTGTATATCCAGCACCTCCACTCCCCCAAGCACTTCTTCCCCCTCCAGGAGCACTCACTGGTCCCCCACTACCACCACCACCTGGTGTGATAGTGTATCCAGCACTGCCATAGTCACCTCCTGCTGCATTCCCATAGCCACCATATCCATTGCCACCATACCCATTCATTCCGGCACTGCCATAGCCTCCACCACCACCACCATAGCTTGCAGCTACATAACCTGCATAACCACCCCTGCCCCCACCAGTAATTTGCCCATAGCGGGTGTCTCCACGGCTGCTGTAAGCACCGCCGCCACCACCAGGACCCGAGTAACCTTGGCCATAGCCAGAACTGTAGTTACCTCCTCCACCTCCACGGGCACCACCTGCAGCTCCAAAGCCACTGGAGTTTCTGCCTCCAGTGCTTCCAGAAGAGAGTTCCTTGGGAATGGCTCGCTTAACTTCCACCATTTTCTCGTTGAGCTCATGGAATGATTTTAGCATAACGTTTTCCACAGCGTCCTCAGAATCAAAACTGACGAAGCCAAAACCACGAGGCCTTTGAGTATTGTGGTCATACATAACAACCACATCTGTGATATTACCAAACTGCTCGAAATACTTTTTGAAGTCATCCTCAGTTACTGAAGAAGCTAAGCCTCCCACAAATATCTTCTTTGTCCTAATTGGGGGATGCTGCTGCGGGGATGATGCTGCTGCTGCTGCTGTTGGCCCTTGGCCACTGCTGCTGCTCCTAGCCACATTCTGAAGCTGCTCATCCCTGGGCACAGCTTTTTTCGCTTCCACCTAAAGAACAACAACGTCGAGGAAAAAAAACGAGAGAGACAGCTACACTAGTTATAACATGCTGCTCCATCCCACACCATGCCCGTCTCCTTCCCCCCCCCCCCCCCC
>Ga0209208_10002710_pt1 | contig 25434 bp, 15 predicted proteins | sample S1TSphfallax_3_FD_187694 | JGI IMG/M metagenome (GOLD analysis project Ga0209208, IMG submission 187694) | Host-associated microbial communities from peat moss isolated from Minnesota, USA - S1T2_Fd - Sphagnum fallax MG (SPAdes) (version 2) | ecosystem: Host-associated > Plants > Peat moss >...
CCCCTCTGATCTCATTTGTATCATTGAATCCATCAGAGACATGTCTGTGGACATCAGTTGCAGAAAGCGTCCAGGTGCTGAAGAAGTATGCCAGTGATTTTGCAGCTGCTGCTAGCTTGTTTATCCCTCCCCCCCATGTAGTAGGCTAAGTAGTATTCAGTTTTCTGGGCAGCTTGGTCTACAACGTTAGAGAACAACGGTCTGTTAAGATCCTGTAAATAGTCCAACTGTTCCAAATTAGTACTGTTCTTTTCTCCAAGTCTCATACTGTGACTAGCAATCATTCAGTGTGTTTGTAGTTGCTGGAAACAACAGGCTATGTGAAATTTTCGAAGTCCTCACCTCTTCTTAATAGGTAATGAACTAGGTAATGTTTGCAAAGGAAGAGTGTAATATCATCATCCGCTCTATCTGTGTTGACTCTCTCTACTGACCGAAGCTGACAACGTTTAGGTTAGTGCTGCAGGAGCAGTACCACTCTACTTGAGAGAGAGACGGACAGATGTAGTCAATAAAAGACGACGTTAGGCCTACCTCCATTCCAGGTCCCAGAAGGGACCAACTAGTTGCTATTAAAGTTCAAAAATGATTTGTAAAACTTCAGGTGGTGCTTGTGTAGCATTTTAAATTGTTTAAAATGAGTAAAAAAGTTATGAGGTTTGAAAGTAAAGGGGTCAAAATGAAGAAAAATGGAAAAAATAATAATTTGCAATTTGAAAAAACATGTTTTCTTTACAGCCCTTTTTCGGCCAGTCTCTTACTTTGCATTTCAAAGATGATTTGTAGAGCTTGAGAAGGTGTTCTTATAACATTTGAAATCACTCAAATGGAAAAGAATTGAGAAAGATTTGCCAATATGTTCGATCATAGGCACATGATTGGTGATGGGTCAATTTACCCTAAGGAGTCCTTGACATTAGTTCATCATTGAACTACCCTTTACACCAAAAATGCCCCTAGCTCACCTGGAACATCATATGACATGGTGATCTACCAACAGGTCATTCAATTTTTCATTTTTGAATTTTAAAAAGTCAAACCACATTCCCTCAAACATCAAGCATTAAACAATATCGACAAATTAAATGCAGCTCAATCTTTGATGTGAAAGTATGCATACATGCCAATGATGCCCAACATGAAATTAATCTTCAAAAAAAATTATTGACCCCTAGTTGTGATGACATTCTTGAGTATGGCTGGGATAATAAATTTATAAATTAATTGATGTGAGACAATTGTCGACCACTTTCACTTTAAGTGAGAGATCTTGTGTTCAAGCCTTTTTATTGTCTTTGTCAATTTTGTTGAACTACCTTCGATTGGTGTGTTTTTCCTTTGAAGAAATGGTTATGTTGCTTTAGGAAATGGCCTTTCCCTTAGTCAAAGGTGAATTGCTTTCAAAAATGGTTACATTATCCTTAGGGAATGACATTTTCATAAGGCAAATGTGTTGTCAACCAATTGCCCTTACGCATGGCCCAACCATGGAATGGTTGGGAAGCACTTGTTCTTCATAGATCTTTACCTCAGGATAGTGGATTTCATTTATAATTTGTAATTTTCATTGATAATCAAATTATGTGAAATGTTTAATTTTTTCAAAGATTTCAAAATAGGTGAAAAATTATGGAAGAAGGTTGCATAATGGATGAAAAGATGAAAAGAAAACATACATAATGGATGAACATTTGGGAATTAAAGTTGCACCATGGATTAAATACCGAGGAAAACAATTACAAAATGGATAAAAAGTATATTCAATTTTTCATAATGGATGAAAAGTTTAAGTTTATACAATGAACAAAAAAACTAAACATGAAAAATGAAAAATTGAAAAAGAAAATGACACATTCATTGATTGTGCAACTCCTTCCTTGAGCAACTTGATCGGGAAAGTGACAATAAGTTGCACAAAGAATGCATCCCAAGAGCCACCTTCTTCCCTTGATGATTTCCACAGATAAAGAGATGGAAAAAAAGTTCATTTGGGGAAGAAGATGGTTGTTGGGGAAAATATTTTTGAATTCAAAATTTATTGCTTAAATAATTGATTTTAACCATTGCATCACAAGCCTTCACCAAAAAACTAAGCATCCTATCAAATTTCATGGGGTTAAAACAAATCCCTGCATGGCGCCCACATGATTCTATCATAGGGTTGACGTGAGGTTTTCATTAAAAAAAAACATTGTTACAAAACATATTCCCATTCCACTACACATTCCACTCACATTTTATCCTATATATATATATATCCAATAAATGTTGGACATAATACAAGTGAAATACATAATAAAGTGGAGACATGTTTTGTTATAATGACAAAAATTGCAATATGGTCCTTGGAAGTAGACTACTGGTAAATAATTGCTACTGCACCAATGTGATGCCATGCTTGAATATAACACCTTGCAACATAACATAAATATTGAATTATTTTTCCTGCAATATAATGTAAACATGCGTTTTTTTTGGTAGAGCAATTGCCCAACTATGCACAATGCCACATTGAGACCCGTCTTCTTCTTTTTTGGCAAAAAAATCACCAACTGGCAATACTGTCTCAAATTTCTGGCGAAAATATCTTTTTTTCTCAAAATGTGTTAGGGGAATTAATACTAGAGTCCTTAACACCAAGAGTGAATGCACCATAAGAAGGTTTATAATGATTGGGGTTACAATTATTTTTTATATGGAGGAAACACTTTTTATTTGGGCATTTTTTCATGCAGGGTGGCGCATTTATTTCGTGGTTGCTATTTAGTCTCGCTGCTTGCCCGCCATCAAAACATTCAAGCTTGTAAATAATTGTTTTTTAGTTTTGTTGTGTTGTGGTAACTCTGGCAACTTTTTAGTTTTATTTTGGTGATCACTTCTAACACACAGTAACGCTAGTTATTGGCCTATACTTTTTTATAAGGCATTATGACATTAGCACTTATGACGTCGTGAGTTCTCTACACCCAGAACTTTTACAACATAGGAGTATACAACTATGGGTGGGTGATTCCAAGAATATATAAATATATTGAGAAAACGTGAAATCAAGCTCCTCGAATGTAGTGAGATTTGACATTAGCCAATGGTTTCTCATTTTGAGTTTGTGGAATCACTTTTGAGTCGCTTGGCTGTTTCTTGTTGGCCCACCCTCGTAATGCAGGGAATTTGTCTTGAGAATCATTAGAATATAGTAGGTTAAGGGATTTTGCCCCCTAGAAAGCAGATAAGATGATTCATCCTAATTTGGTTGTAAAAAGATTCACTTTCATGTTTTGACATTTTGTTTTTTCTGCCACCTCCTCAAATGTGCAGCCAACCTCTAGTCACTTTGTCATCAATCCATATCCATAACCCACAAAATTAAATGTGAAATTACTTTTTCGAAACATGGTTATGGCACTCATTATACTCAAAAATTCATGTAATTCTTGCAAAATGTGACAATGTGATTGAAAACATTCAAATACACATGTCATGATGAATCTTCTTTTTTTTGTTTCAATTTTTTTTTTGAAAATGGAATATATTTGATACTTTGTTTTGGGAGAAAAAAATCATTATATTTAAAAAAATGAAAATCATGTTGCAACATTCCCCTATTAGTTTTGGTTTGGTAACAATTCTTTAAATGTTTAAATGAGTTTCTAGAACATGCCATTATTTAATGTGAGATTCCTTTTGGGTTCCATACAACTAATTTGATGTTAACAAATGAAAAAAATAAATCATGACAATTTTATTTTTTAAACAACATGATGATATACATTAAAATAGATTTTTTAAAAAATTCTCTCAATTTATCATACAATATCAATTGTTGATATTAAATTAATGATAGGGCCATTGTATATAACATACCTTGTTTAATGCATGAAAAGGGGGTTTATCTTTAGACCCTTCCCCTATGTAAAGAAACTAGATTCTCTTAATCCATTTCTTGTGTCATTTCTGTTCTTTCTAGAATTTACATGAAAAGAAGTACATTCCTTCAAGTAGTGCAAGCAGGATCTTGTGAGATTCCTGCCAGACCATGCAATGTTAGGCCAGATAACCGACCTTAACTACCCTTTTTTTTAAATCCCCAAGTTCTTTCAGTGTTATAGGAGGTTACCTTCAGTTATGTAAGATTGCCTCTTCGAGGTGAGGACTCAGGAGGCGACTCAGGAGGCACCTTATGCTTTGTAAGGAGTACCATCAATGCGGGGTGCAAGTTAAATAGTAAGTTAAAAACTTAAAACTAAACATGCCCCCCATTCAAAATGCTCATGTCACTCTTTTCTTAACATATCACCCTCAATGTAGCCCATCAATAGCCTTGTGCTTTACCTTGGGTAAGGCCACCAGCCAAGGCATTCTCAAAATATGAGGCTATTTTTGGTTACCCCTTGCTCCAGGCCCTTATGTGGGAATGCTCTCACCCTTGGGCATTGCCCTACCCTTAACTATAGTTGCTCAAGTATAGTTGACATATTTGATCAAGGCCTGAGCTCTCACATATCATGCAATATTTTCCAATGCTCAAAACACAAGGATGTGACAAACGTGAAGCAGTGGACCCAGTAAAATTACTCATTGCACCATATGAGGTTTTACTACGTTTTTTAATGAGTTAAAATTCATCAAATTGCTATAGAAATCTATGCCTAGCTAAGGACCTATTGTAAAATGAAAGGTGTAAGTACAAAATATTAGCCTAAAAACCAAATGGTGACTGGCAATGTTAGCTTTTATACTATTTGATAGATGAAGTCTGTATGCAAGTAAAAATAATGGGATTTTTCATATGTTGCAAAGTGGTTACATTTAGACTGCAAACATTTAGGTTTATCCCTAACTTGCTTCCATCCTATAATGAGGATTGCTAGCCCTCCTACACACATTCATATTTCATGGCCAACATTGCCACTAAAATTTGCATTTTTCATCACTAGCAATCACTTCACAATCATAGTTTAATTAGCACTAATTGTAAGTCGCAACCTTTCATGGATACATGGCACTGCCAAGCATTGTGTATTGATGTGTTTTGAATATTTTTGGTTGTCATGGCACATTGTAACTCTATGAATGGTTGACAACCCCAATGCTAAATCTAAGGAACCACTTATGACTTACAATTTTGCTTCAGGTTTCTTTATTTATGTAGCATGGAGGCTATTCAATGCAAGGGACCTCTGATCAAATATTTGTGTAATTTGGATGATTGTAGCCAACAAAAGCTCCTAAAAATTGGACAAATTTTTCAGGTTTGAACTATTAACAGCCTTAATCCTTTTACTCATTTTGGACAAGCATGTATAGTCATGTTAGTAATATATTTTTAGACACATTTGTGTCAAAAATGATTGGTCTGTTGGGTGAAAGCACACTATGCAATCCCTTTTTAAGTGTTGCACCTATATTTTTTCTTGCATCTCTTTGAAATTTAAATATAAAACATTAATATTTTCATCGAAATATCAAGAAAGGAACTCACATATGTAATGTTAATAGAGGTGGCATTTTAAAAATGCAAAAAAACATCAAAATCGTAAATATTTAATGAGTAATGGACTTTTGAATCTTGGCAACAAATTTTGTCACACCTTGTAAAATTCATGGATATGAACATTTATCTTACAATGTGTTAGTCTTGTGTTTGAAACTTTGGGGTATTAAATGAATTACGTTTAAGAAACTAGAGATCCATTGAATGTTTGGAATGTGATTTTAATTTATTATGTTATGGACATTTCAAAATCTCAAAAGCTGTAATTATTTTAACATCTTTTTAAAACATTTAAAAATAATATTTTAAATAATGGTTTTTTGTGATTTTTAAAAATATGTCTTATAACATCATGACTTGAAATTTGAAATGAAAAAACATATACTTTCAATATAATTTAAATATTCATATTTTAATAGTTTTCAACTACACTATAAAAAGAATTTGAAAATAGTCTTTAATTCGTCAAAACTTAACCACCCTCGTGTGCTTTCAACCTATTATGACTACAACCAATTTTGTCCATTGTTTAACATGATTAAAAATATGACAAAAATTAGTAAAAAAAACTAGCTTAAAAACACATATATGTAGTAGTGTTAAACTCAACATTGTAACATTTGATAGTTTAAATTAGATTTCCATATTATTCATTAGACACAATTTTCCATGATTTACATATCATTAAAGTGGCAAAACATAGGCATATGTAACAAAGATTGCTAAAAAATGATATGATTTGACATGGTTTTTGGTTCATTTGAAGTCGTTTTGACTCCAATGGTAAATATAATGGTTGTAAGGGATTTGGTTGGAGATAGGAAAAGGAAATATTTGTAATTTGTTATTTCTTTTTAATTTCTATAGCAAGGTCATCCTTTCATTGATTTTGAAGCCATGAAGGTTTTATTTTAGTTCTTAAAGGTTAAACACATTCCCCAAAAACATTGGAATGACAATGTTGGATGGGAAATTGCAAAAGTTATGCATTTTATTGTCATCAATGCAACAAAAGAAATTATCCATGTAGCAAGGTACATTGTTGTTAGTGGTGATGAAGTGACAACGATTGACAATAAATCTTGGGTCAATTTTCATGTTTACCTTATGGATGGATTTAAACACATCCATGTTTTGTTGAATTTAAAAAGGTTGATTGGTGGTGGCACAACTGGTAACATGACCAATGTGATCCTCAATTCTTATTAGTTTATGGTGCGTTAACTATGGGAGAGATCAACAAGTTGATATATTTTGGGTCAAATGGTGTTGTTATTTTCATTGGTGCCCATAGGCGTGTGACCACAAAGATTTGTAAAAAGGAAACTCCTTTCATGTTAGAGCTTTGTCTAATATGTTGCACATATAAGACTAACCTAGCTATGTAAACAATTTCAAAGTAGACCTTAGTGTAGAAATTGAAGGGCTCTTTCAATTCCATATACATTTATTTATCTTTTTCACCCAAGAAATACCTTGATCAGTGCAAACTTGCCAAGTTGTTACACAACCTAAAGACTAGGTGGATGTCTATGTTGTTTCCTACCAAAAGGGTTCTTGAGGAATACAAGCCATTGATTATGAAAATGAACAATGATCTCCATGTGTTATCACACCTGTAAAAAAAACTTTCGAGTTTTTGTGTGATGTTGAAGTTGTCATGGGTTTCAGATGCATCATGCCCATGTTGGAGATAGTCCATGAGCTTATCAAATTTGTTCGAAGTTGTGTTAGTTTTGTTTGTAACTTTGTGGGGGGGGCGGGGGGGTTCTAAAGATGTGTTGTGTAGATTTGTACACCCTGTAATGTGATCCAAAGAAAAGGTATTTTGGTTTATTGTTCAAGAAGTTTAAAGTTTGGTGGATTGCACAAATGATGGGTTGCTAACAACTTGGTGGATTGATCCATCCACCAATATATAATATGCCATTTTCTACTTTTAAGGTCATTAATACTAGGTCCATTGTAAGTGCCCTTCGACAAAGGTCTTTTCCACATTGTGCACCCATGATGTTGTTGTCATGGTAGTGAAAATATAATGTTTAGTTGCAGTTGTCTGCTTCATTGATGAATTTCCATGAAGGTTTCCTAACCAAAAGTTCATGAATGTTGTTAGAATTATTTATCCCTAATACTAGTTGAACTTTGATGCAAAGATTACATTCTTTGGCCAATTAACCTTGTTGAAGGCACAATATTGTTTTGAAAATGAATTTGGTGATGAAGGCTTGGTAGTACTTGCTTAGTTCAATGCATAGAAGGTGGACATGGGAGCTACCCTTTTCAAGTTGATTATGTAAGCAAATAATTAGCATGCTTTGGAACCTCCCTTGACATGTAATCCTATTATTAAGTTATGGCTCAATTTGTCTTCCAATGTTATCCTAAAACATCCATTGTTTGAACCTTTCAAGTTGGTGGAAATTTCTATTGTCATGGTTCTAAACAACATGGAGGACGAACAATGTTTTTCCATTGTATCTTTCATGACATTTATGTTGAGAAACAAATTGACAAATAATTTTGAGTTGGTTGTCAAGATGTTTGCTCAAGATCAATATTCTATTAATACTTTTCCATTTGGAGATGCAATCAAGGCTTGGTAGGATAGGAAGCAGAGCTATTTAGTTGTTGCTTATTATTTTCTACAACTTTAATGTTGTAGGTTGCTTTTGGTTTGCATAGTAAGAAATATTGAAGGCAAGTTTTGATTTGTAAAGTTTGTAGTTAATTTTTTTCCCAACTCTTTTACTATGTTTTTTTTCGTGTGATTTGGATCTATACATAAATCTACAAGACTCAAGTTTGTAAGTTCAATATGTATGTGTCTTTAACCTTGTTGGTTTTTTGTTTCAATTTGATTGGTTTTTTTATTATGTGCTTTTTGATTTTTGTTTCAAATTAATAATATGCACCTTGTTGTTTTTGTGTCGAAAAACACTTCTTGCGTTTTTTATTCTTTGCTTGAATTAAAGTGGGAATGCAAGGAAGGTTTTAACAGGTGTTGCTTGTGCAAATCTGACATGGGCTACAATAAGCAGGATCCAAGAAGATTAGGGTTCAATCCCTCCTCATGCCTTCAATTTTTTCATTAGAAAAAAAATTGATTATTGCATTTTGGATGTAATATTTGAAATGCTCACCAATTGACTTAGATGTTTTTTGGAAAGGTTGCCAAACTTTGTACTTGTGCCCATGTAGCCAATTTGCCACACTTGAAAATTCTCTTCGTCACAACTAATTGCTAGTTCAAATATTTATTGGATTCCATATTCTTCCTTACACCTGTTGCAAATTACCAACTGCACTTATAAAAAGTGTAAAATAGATGCCAACACTGCCTTAAGATGTATAGCCAACTTTGAGACCTCGGCCAATGAAAAATACTCTGGTTCTATACCTCTTGATCTTTGTGCATTTTGTAGGAATGGGAAGGGAGAGAATCATGTAATCTTGCAAGCTAGAAGATTCCATATTTTTAAGTTGAGGAAAATGCCAGATTACCACCTTGCAGGTAGGAATTTGGTATTAAATCTCAGTGCAGTGGATGGAAGGGACTCCAAATTCCTAGTGTTTTGTTGTTTGCAAACAACCTTAGCCATGCATTACTGGCAAATTTTCACTGAATTTTGGCCTGAAGGATATGATTTTGACATATGCAAAGGATTTGTCATGCAAAAACTGGTCGAAATTCAAAAGATTTCAAGATTATAAATAAGTAAATTGCCAATTTTTTATGATAAGTTCCAGTAGGTAGCCAAGAATATAGAAGAATATTTTTTATTTTTATGTTTATATCTGGTATATAGCCAAATTTGGCTAAGTTTTTACTGGATGATTGCCACTTTGGCTACATGAAAAAATTGGGAAAAAAGGAAAAAAAGCATTGCGCCACCACCTTTTTGACTCTTACTAAATTTGTCAAATCTGCTTTTCTCAAAGTGCTCATAGCTAACTCAGTCAGCGTTCTTTTTGGGTACAAAATTTCACACAAATGTGAAAAATAAAAATGAGAACGGAATATTGTGTCAGATATTCCCTTTTTTGGGGGGAAATAGTTGTTTTTTTTTTTAACGCCACGTTTCCACTTGGATTTGGAGAGGTGGGGGATAACCAACATTTTACATTTTGTACAGGTTCTACAAACCCATTGCCATTTAATGCTAGACACTTGCATATGAGGCAATATGGGGAAGTTGAAAAAAAAACACTGGACCCTGTTATCACCACCTATCTATGGACTTAGTAATTATTAGATCCCTGGAATAGATCTACTCTTCCCTTGTTTTTTTTGTGTTTCTATTTCATTATACTTCTTACATTGCAAACATTGGAGGTGTTTTTTGACCGCTTAATTATCAGTTTATTGAACCAATTTACCACATATTTACATGACATATTGGAGAAAAGATGCTTCAAACGTTAGAATGCTTAATAAGCAACTTGTGCGTTGGCGCCTACCTTTGGTATAAACTTGAACAAAAGTTAAACCACTGTTGTACCTCTGGTTTAACTTTTGGTATAAACTATGAAACTTGACTTTGTCCTGGAGATGTTGATGAAATAAACCTGTGTGACTTTACTCCCATAAAACAAGAAGTCCAGAGGAGCACAAGGGACTAAAAGAAAAGGCAGGGAGGGGCTACACAATTATGTAAACTATCCTGTCTACCCGGACCACAATGTGCTTTATAGACCTTTGGAAGTCCGCTGCGTTTTCCTATCGTTAGCTCCAACAAAAAGGATGGGCTTCAACTTGTGTGTATTCTATCATTTTGTTAGAAGAATCTGGAATTATGCAGAATTGTCACGTGAAATGCATTTTCCCACACCTAGCACTACGTTCTCTAAAATCAAGAGCACATTCTTCTCTCTTCTTGCCATATCTACCCAAAAAACAGTGTTGCTCAATGACGAAGGAATGTTTGAATGTGGTGTGCAATTCAAGGAAGCAGATTGATCTCTAAAATTGATATCTGCTAAGACAAACTTCAGTACAGAAAGGCCTGAGTATAGACCCTTCAGTGATTTGAGACCTGTGCCCGAGGCCGGTACTCAGACGGTAAGCGGTGGGAACAGGTTGAAAATCACGGAAGGGCCTGTACTCAGGTCCTTTTCAGAGCTGGGATTTTTTCACTTTTTAGAAACAGTGACAGGCTGGCTGGTACCTTCCACCACAGAAGATCCCGTTTGCTGAATACAGGTTTCTTCAGGCAGGTAAGGGAGCTGAAAACACAAAGGAAAAATCCAGGCAGTGCTTTATGTAATGCGAAGCAACCGGTTATTGGTTTCGTTTCACAACAAAAACTAGACCTAAACTAGAAAATAAGACCGGCCATAGATTGGGGAACATTCCTCTATGATTCAGTTTCACTTTAGAAATGCCATAGTGCACAAGACGTCACATTCTTTCCGATAAAGGTCGTTGAGAGGTTCAATCAGCAAACTGGCACGCTCTTAATGGCCAGCTACAGATGCCTATGCAATTGAATCGGTTACCAAAAGACTGCAGCAGGGAAGGTTGGGATATCGCAAAGTTCAGGGTTTTCGGAAGCGGAAGATCAACTTGCTGACTTGCAGATCCAGGGTTTTTGTGAAGCATGAAGGTAGATCAAACCTATAAGCAAAACATCAAAAAAGGGTACTATCTGACAAGTGATTAAGTAGATCCCTCTAGCACGCCAAAGATAGTGGGCAGACAACGAGTTGTTTGAATTTCTTTATTGCAGGATGTGCTACAAAGCGCTTGGCGGTCTCTTGGTTGATAGAAAGATAAGAAGAATAACTTCTTGACAAGGATTTCAGTGCGTCGCAAAAGTTGAAATCTGAGCAAATTTCATTTACTATGATCCTCGCTATCATGAACATGTTAACCTTCGCACTGAGTTGGGACATATTACCAAATACAATACATTAAAAAGTACCACAACTAGGTAGAAACCTCTCTGCACAACTGCTTACTTGCGCACAATATCCCAGCTAGTCAATCTCCCATGGCGGAGATTGTAGTGCATACCATGGATATGGAGACCGCCGCCCTTGACACGCTCCTTAACGTATGGGTAAGTCAGCAAGTTCTTCAGTGAAACATTCACGGCTTCCTGTGTAGGCAACAAACATTAAGGCTACACAAACAAAATTTGGATCGGACCTGGGATCTTCAGTATTCAACTTGCTTCACCACTTCCATCGAGGTACATTATACATCTTTGCCAGTTGCTTCAAGATCCTTATGTGTTGGCACTTCAACATTTCAGAACTCCTGGATTATCTTTAAATGTTTGAAGGGTTACAGGACATGAATAGGTTTAATATTGAAAACCACAGGTCCAAGGTTCACAAATTGTTCTTTATGTTATAGGGTACTCTGGTATAGGAGGGAAAGGATTGGCACCTTCTCGCACAAGCTCACTTGTTCATCAAATGGTAATTCGGGGTAGAGCTCTTTCACCTTCTCCTTGGCTGGAAGTCCAACTTTCACCCAGTTTGCCACAAGGCCGCTGCCATCAGAGTGTACAAGTCCATTAATAAAGATCCATTATCTTCCAACCAAGATGTCACACCCCAAACTAAAAAACACATTATCGTGTTGTCAAATAAAGCTTGCATTCGAAAAGGAAATCTTGAAAGATATCAGTCCTGTGAAGAAAGGTACGTTGTGAAATCGTCAAGTTCCATAAGAGCGTTAATACCACCACAGCTACTGTGTCCCACCACCACGATGTGTTTGACCTGTAATCAAGGATAGTCAAAATGGTCTCTTATGGATAGCAGAAACTGCTGCATATAGTTGAGATGATTTATAGATTCCACAGAAGAAAATATTAAAGTTGGAAGAAGCTCGATTGACACACAATGTGGAGTTTAGTCACGAATTTAAACTTGGGTTGGCCGTACCCATGAGATTCTTAGAAACTTACATCCATAGCAGTGACAGCAAACTCAATGGCGGCTCCGACAGCTGCATTCTCATGTGCCACATGCTGCAGTGAGAGCCATAGCGCATATGGCAAAAACATCAGACACATTGGAAGCACATCGTAGACCAACTATCGACATGTTGTAGACAGTGCGATGCCTAGGAAATGGGAATCAAGCACGTAAGCATGAATCGAAGAAGCTGCAAGCATTCATGATTCACTAAAGTCAACTAATAACCTTGTCATTGCAGCGATAGCTCATCAAGTACTTCAACACAATCCATATATTAAGCGAAAGAGGAATGATGGGTATACATGGACCTGTCCTTCGTAGGGGTGAACAAAGTTGGCAACATTACGAACAACGAAAGCTTCCCCAGGTTCAAGTCCAAAGAGCATTGTTGGGTTACAGCGAGAGTCGATGCATGTGATCAGCATCACCTGCAAAGATTCAACTATGATCATTGCATAATTAACTTATGTAATTGCTTATAACTGACATGAAAGTCTTCCTAATCTCGAGTGCCACACTACTCCTTTGTCAATCGTAAAATTCTTCGCAAAGGATCCTGTCAGTGTAGTAATAAGAAGTTGATTAAAACTATGTCAGGTCAACTCCATTTTGTAGTGACAATTTCGACCAGAATGCAAGCTCATCTAACTGGAATTTCTGAAATTGTGGGCACTTACTACTCCTATTTACATCACCAGAAGAAGAGGAGTCATCAAAGATTGGGGCTACTATAAGAGAGGAAATCATAATTCCACCTTTGGTTCTTGTCCTTCTGCGAGCTTCTCGAACAGCTCTCGGTTAGCCCTACAAACACAACACAGGGTTGGAATGTCAGTTACATAAATTACTATTATCATGACATAATAGTTCCTTGTTCTTGTACTAGGTTCAAAAGTTTTTCGGCTGGATGACAACTTGATCCATTTGAACATTTGGACAGTGGTTCCAAGATCTGAGATCTAAGATCATATGTGATGAACAGGATCCATAGGCCTAGATCGAAACTCGAGGACATTCAAGTTAAACTGACGAGGAGATCTTCAAAACTATGACTGAAAATGTTGGTACCAAGCGCCGTACCGGGCTATTCACGACATTTGTCCAAGTGGCGATTACAGCTTCAAGATGCACATGCACGTTGTAATCAAATTTAGAGCACCAAGCAGTAAATTACTAGTATCAAAGATGTCTAAACTCACAAAAACACCTCGATCTTGAAGTCCTTAAATTTGGCTTTGAGTTTGTCGACGACGCCCTGTTCGGAGGAGTCGTCGGGTTTGAAGTGCTCATCCACCACAACGATATTCGTAATCTCATATCCCTCTGGCAGAATTGCAGGTTGCTTCTCACACACACAAATTAACCACAAATTTAGCACCAATTAAACCCCACAGAAACGCCGCCTCAAAAAGAAGTTGGCGCCCAGGTTAAAAACTTGAAAACCCGAGCACAAACCAGAATACAATGTTCATTGCAGGGCCTTGAAACCCAAAGAAACATCAAACGTCAAAACTTCCTCCATCCGCACGAACTGTACCAGACTCGCAATGACCAGAGACTAACACTCAAAACTGACTTTCCAATCCTGATTCCATAAAAAATCATCAAACAATTCAGCACGTTGTTAACGTGCGAATTCCAACCCAAATTTTAGTCGGATACTATCAAGATCCCGACTTCAACAAACGAATCTTGCGCACACATACCACAGTAGTAGTGCTCATTTTCACGTCCGGGACCTGGTCGAAGATCTAATTTTGAGAGAGGGAAGTTGCTTCAAATGACGAGCTCCGGAACCCAAATTTCTTCAGCACACAAAGGCGAATCACGTCGCTAACAAATTCACAGACAATCGATTCAATGGCAAGATCCATGAATGGGGAGACGTCGCGAGGGATTCTTATAAGAATCGTGCCAAAGGGGTTCATGCAAATAATTGCGTAACAAGTGTCATTGTTTTTGCCAATGACAAAGTCTCCAACACTGTTTATTAGGCCCTGCCCCGACAGGGACAGGCACTATCGCATTGGATCCAACTTTTGGAAGTTTTACCTTATTAGAACTGGTTTCACTTTAGGTGAACCGGTTTCTTTGGTGAAAGTGTTTAGACTGTTTAAATTGGAACAGATGTTTTTTTGGTGTTCAGAGTGTGGTCACAGTAGGCAGATGTACAACATCTTATTTATTGGCAGGGCCAGCATGTTTGTGATGCCTTGTTTTCTAAGAGTAGATCGGATAATATTTCTTTTTCCAATCAATTATTAAAATTCCTTGTGTGCACTGGTTGAAACTTCGTTTTGGTATATTAGAGTTATGTGCAAAGTCAGGAAAACTCAGAAGCAGAGAATCCTGGGTTTCCTGAAACACAGGAGGACAGTCAAAATACAGGATTGGACTGTGCCAAAGGAAAATAGCAGAGGAGCAAACGCAAATTTGTTCCTCAACCCAGGATGAATTGGGTTTTGTGGCTGCATCTACATGTCTATCCAGAGGTTTACTTATGTTATTGGATAGCTAAAGGGTTTACACAATGAGGATTTAGGGACTTACAAAGGGTTAGTTATGCATTATTACTTATAATTATGGGATAATTGAGGATTACTTAAGGGATTATCTAGGGAGACACCTCAGGAACTATGTAGGTTCTGAGATACCTAAGAACTATTTAAAATCTTATCTAAGGCCTATTTGAGAAATTCAAGGAAATGCCTAAAGATTTACTTAGGTTATTGGATACTTAAGGATTATTTAAAGAATTATATAGAACTTACCTAGGAGGCTACCTAGGGGTATCAAAAGCTTACATAGGAAAGCTACATACAATTTACTTGGGTTGTTACTAAGGAGACACTTAGGGGCCTACCTAGGTTATGGGATATCTAAGGACTATTTAGAGGATTGCCTAAGACCTACATAAGGGATTACCTAGAGACACCTTTGGATTTAGCTAGGTTATAGAATACCTAAAGATTATTTTAAAAATTACATAGAACCTACTTGTGGGGTTGGCTAAAAGTTTCTTAAGTTAGAGATACCTAAGGATGATTAAAGATTATCTAGGGTTAATTCATTAAGAACATTAAATAGAAACTACATAGGGGTTACTTTAGGACTCATTCATGACCCCTACATACATCTTATGTAACTCTTTAAGTAGTCCTTAGATATCTCCTAACTTTGGAAGTTCATAAATAAGACCTATGTAATCCCTAAATAATCCCTACATATTCTCCTAAATAATTGTTAATGTAACCTCGTAAGCAATTCCTTAGGTATCCCTTATCTTAATAAATCCCTAAATAATTTCCTAAATAGTTTGTAAATAATCATTAAATAACCTCAAAATAGTTCCCTAGTTAATCCTTAGGTAACTCCATAAATATCCCCAAGATAACCCCTATGTAACCCCACAAGTAACTCTAAAATATTTTTTTAACTTATGAAGTCCCTAGGTCATTCTTAAATATTACTAAGTAGCTCTTAAATAGTTTCTTAAGTAACCACTAAATAGCCCATGACCACATAGGTAAATAAGTGACCTATGGGTAAGGAAATAAGTAACCCCTAGGTAGGTAGCTCATGGGTAGGTAGGTAGTCTATAAGTAATTAAATAGGTAGGCTTAGTCCATTCAACCACCTATTAGGGAGCCCCTAGTCTATAGCCACGGTGTCATGGCTATTAGAAAAGTGACCATGGCAATTACTTTTGAAAACTTTAGCTCTTGTTCTCAGGACTGGTTCTCACTTTGCTGTATAGCTCAAAAAGGGAGGATGAGAACGGCAGTCAGGATCAAAGTGAGGATGAAACGTAGGATTACTTTATGGATAAGTTATTAGAGTTATCTCTAAAGCCACCCTGTTTTCACCCTGTCTTTGGGCCTGCCTTCACCCCCTAGCCCCTCGTTCAGTGGTATCCTGAAAGTAAGGAAAATTTATTAAATCTCAGTATGAAATGCTGAAACTCAGTTTACCACCAAAATTGGTAGAAAAACTATGTTGAAACTGCCGTTCTCGCCCCCTAATTGCCAGACTTTATGGATAACTCTATTGTCCTAGGGTTGCAATAATTTTATTATTTTGACCACATCTTGGACCTTTTGGAATGATGCACATGGAAAGTGAGGCCTCACTTAATTGACCTAGTGATGGTCACGTGTTCTCAATTCTAATGTTAAAAAAAAAGGTGTGCGCACAAATTTTTCTTTGTTTTTAAAAAAAGGAGCCATATTGATAGGACCATCAGCAATTTTTTTGAAACATTGGGCATGCCCCCAGTAGAAGCACCTCTCTGGACCCCAGTTGCAAAATACAAACAAATGTGTACACCTTGCTGTTACCTTTTCAGTTTATATACATGCGAGTTGAACTTTTGGGCAAACCATATGGGATAAAACGCAGGTGGTACTGGGAACATCTTGGGGAACGCATTCGGGAACTTGATGGGAACTTGATGGGAACAAGGAAAAAAAAGCTCCCTCCCTCCCCCCGTCAGATAAGGACCATGTGCGTGCATTTTGTAAAGCTGGGTAGCGAGTACTAAAGTGCTGAAGAAGATTCCAAATTGGTCAGAGTACTAAAAAGATTTCAACATGTGGTAAATGCGCCAAAAGAAATTTCAAGGCTAGGCACAAGATGCATGTAGGAAACCAGTTTTGTTTTGCCAAAAAACTTCCTAGCCTAAAGGTCCAATAATATGCAAAGCATATAGTAGTATGTCTTCAAGTACACTATTGTAGCCTGTGCCTTTCGCCCAAGTCTGAACACATTTTTTATTTTTTCACATTTTCATAATTGAAATTCTTTTAAATTCGGCAAAGTGAACACATTGGCAGCTCAACGGATTTTTCCTTTTAAATCCAATTTTTGCAATTTTTTTGAATTTCCAGCAAGAACGTCCACTCCAAAACGCACACCTTAGCTCTGAAAATTGTGAAATAAACTCTATTAAATCTGACTTGTCGAGGGCTTCCCAAGGACATCAAGAATTTCCCCCAAATTCCAACAATTTTTTCAGTTTCAATTTTTCTTCTTTTTCATTGAAAAAATGGTTCAATAATCAACAACTTCCACATCATAACTCCAAGCAGTTTCAAACCAAGTCGGCGCACCCTTACTTGTCAAGATCTTTCTGTAGATACAAAGAGCAAGGCATGAAGCATGTGATTTGTGAGATCTCAGTGTGACAAACAAAACAAAACAAACCACCTTGCTTCATAGATAGATATTTATATCAAATTCATGCCTAGTATTTGGTCCTACAACTTAGGCTATTGCATATTGGACTGAAATCTAAATTCCCTTTTTCTTAAATTGTCAAATTGCAATAAAAAACACTTTTTATGGGGAGGGTGTCACCATATTCATATAGTATTTAAGAGTTTTTTGAAAATGTGACATAGGAGGCAATATTTGGATGTAATATATGCTTTGATTAATTTTATAGGCTTGTACCTAACATGTGTTCCCACTAACCCTAGGTAGATACGGACCCAAGACAAAATGGACCAAGGCCCACGACAAGCCGCTGAGAGTGTACAAAACATGTCTCAGAGTGAGGAGGCCATAGGCTGTAATTTATTTAGGCAACCCCAACATGTACAGGACATTTTGGCAATAAACACTTAATCATTATCCATCGTACATGGACCAAGTCTTCTTCGGCCTTGGAGCTTGGACTATTATTTGAGGCCAACCGATAACAAGTCCTGCCCGGTTTACAATTCTAACCCATTGGTCAGGAAAATTCTATGAGCGGGGACTCCGGAGGCAGTGAGGGCAAATTTATAAATAAAGTCATTGGATGCTATGTGAATTAGTTCCATGTAAATTTTTTAATTTTGAGCATCTTTCTCAAGTATGTATTTGATTATGTACATCTATCATTCAAATATGACATACGTCTTTATGGGTTTCTTGGATATTTTTTAGAAAACCTACCTTGTATATTTAATTTTGACAATGCCATCTACCATTCATGTGACAAGTAAAGGAGTGGTAGAGGGGACTTGTAAACAAATGGTAGATGTACATAATTAAGTATGTATTTGAGAAAGATATTCAAAATAATTAAATTTATGTGGAACTAATTCACATAGCATCCAATGACTTCATTTATAATTTTGGCCTCATTGCCTCAGGTGTCACAGAATTTTCTTGACCAATGCGTATCACTATATACATAGTGATACCCAGCCTATGTATGTACAAGACAATAATTGATTGTCATGTTTTAGAGGTATTTCTTGTGCACTTATGGTATCCCAAAACATTTGCAAAAGGTGCCTGTGAGAGTGATAAAATTTACAAATACTCATATAACTATTTGAAAGTTCATCATGAGAATTATAATGTTTATCTTCCATAATGTAATGTAACCATTACTATTATTTCTCGATAGTCTTTTAGTTTTCATCATGCTGAAATAGACACACACAATCAATCACACCGACAAACACACACATATATATATATTTTGAACAAGTTTGTCAATCAATTACAATATGTAAGTTCCAATAATGTTAGAAAATGTTTGTTTCATCACAAATCACTCTTATTTATTTTCCATTTTACAAATGGTTATAACTATTCCAATTGATAGTTGATTCAGGAGATAATGTTTCAATGCTAAATAGTTTAACAACACGTTTGACAATTTATCAGTTTCAGTTAACTAATATTCAAATAATATTTTCTACCTAAGTATTTATAACATTGACTACTATTCATGCCAGGTACAACCTATTTGGCTAATAGTCATATCAACTATTAGTTATTTTTTACTGGCAATGTCATTTCCTAACATTATCTCCCATTAAGATTGTTAACAATATTCAAATTTTATTTAAAATTCTAAGAATTACCCATGGAAGAACCTCTTCTTCCAACATCTGTCAATATCTCCTTTTAACTCCAATGTCTAGCAAATGTGAAAAAAGCTGTTGATAATGCCAAAATCTTTGGCTCCTTTCGGAATTGTATTGTGAGTAATTTCATGCAAAATATCACAACTTACCAAGTATAAGGTTATTTTGGCCTTAAATGGGCATCATGACCCTGCCTTTTGGTTCCTTTAGTAACATACTACCAATATATGACACCCATGGCTTCTTTATGGAGGTCCTTCATCAGGACAAGCTCATGTAAGTAATCTAACATTTGTGCCTAATGTTACTTTTCACCCTTCACCCTCTTATCCACAATGTCTGGAATGGCTACATGTCTTGCCATTACAAAGTTAGGTCATGGGTGTTTGCATGTTACAGTGCACCCAAATGTAGTCAAAACTGTATGTACAAAAATTTGTACAAGTATCATAACTTTAAATTCATTTATTTTGAATTTTTTAAAAATCTTCATTTAATTGACTTAGGTCTTAAAAATAAAATAAATTAATACAATCTTGAATAAATTGCTTCGTGTTTTTTTTTTTTAGTACACCAATTAAATTTTAAACCAAGTATAAAACACATTTTTTGGCATTAGTATATTTTTTTACTTGTTTAAAAACTCAACTTCAATTTCATGGATAAATTTAAAAACACTTAAGGCATTTATATCTTCAATGGAAAAACATTTAATAACTTACAAACATCATAATCATCATTATTATAACATATCATACCACAAAAAGTTTATATTTAATTCAAATATGAAATTCATGATTTAAATCAATTGGAAAAAACTTCAATGGAAGCTTGTTCTTTGTACATATATATATTGATCTACAAATTTTTATTGAAATTTTTCAACTAAAAGAAGTCCTTCTTAATCCTTTTGTTAAATAATGACTTTGTGAGAACCAATTGCATGTTACAAATGTACTCCAAATGACTATTGCATCATTATTATTTGCACTAATTTCATAAGATAGATTAAGATGTGATACACCTTTAATTACACATTCTGACTATTAAACCTTTTCCATTATGTCCCCAAAATTTTCAAATTCTATTCAAATTACAAATTGCAAAATTGTGACAATTTTTTTGGTCCACTGTACCATGCAACACACCTTCATGAATTTGGAGCACTAAGATTTTTCTAGTAATACTTTTGGTATGTGACTTTAATCAGCAATAGTATCAAATAGCAAACACACCTAAATAATTAATTAACTCCTCCATGTTTCCATACCTACATTTGTTGTTGAAAACAATGTATCCACAAATGATTATTTGTCAAATATTCCCCAAATTCCAAGTCCTTGATCATCCACATCTACACAAAAATCTTCAAGCTTGTGACAGTTCCCAATAATGGTGGAGACAATCAAACTTTGAGACAATTTGTTAATTAAAAGATGAGATGATAAGCTTTTGGATTGGAAATTTGTGGTACCACGTATTCACTTCCTTGATTATACGCAACATGTCACTCAGAAAACATAGTTTCATGCCCATTATTTCAACATTTGACAATATAAGTATTCGAAGTATTTGTTCCTTACAAATAATGCATTGAAAGCATGTTTAATGTAATCTTTCATGTGGCATATTACTTTCACCAATGTTTACATACATTATGAAAAAATGGGGTGATTTGCAATTAGCCTTGCAATTGGGTTTTTGAGTTGCAATAACCATTTGCAACCCATTTGCAACTCAATGTATTTTTATGAGTGAGTGTTATTGGATAAATTGCATAAGTTGCAACATCAAATGCAATTTATCGTATGTGAAATCATGTACATATGCAACTCTTGCAACTCAATTAGAACTATAAAGGAACAATTATCATGTAATTCTAATGCAACTAATTTGCAACTACCATGGCAACATCATTCTAACGTCACATGGCATTATGGGGGATTGTGGATGATTTTTTTTTTAATATTGATTTCCACAATCCATTATGATCGTTCATTTATAATGGTCTTAGATTGTGACACATAAGGTGGTCAAAAGTTGCCATGTGGCATACTAATTGAATTTTGAAAACTAAAATAAATATATATTTAAGTAGCTAGGTAAGTCAATACATAGGCATAGGTAGGTAAGTAGGTAGGTGGTTAAAACTAAGTAGGTACAACATACCTACGTACATGCCCATTTACACTACATACCTACTTACCTAATTAAATAGGTAGGTAGGTAAAAAAAACAGTACTAGCTACTTACTTAGCTAAGTGGGCAAGTAGGTAACAAAGTAAAAGGGTAGTTAGGAAGGTAGAAGTGTAGGTGAACTAAAAAGCAATAATGGAAATATTTATTTTATTTTATGTTTAATCTTTAAGGTTTAACTAATTTATGTTCATCCCAAATTGACAAATGTATTTTAATGTGAGCACACAAGAGAAAACCTTTCTTTATATAGTCTGTGAAATGAGGTTCAAGCACAAAACTTATGGTTTAAATCTTTTAGTTACACATTAATTGAAAATTGGGTTGCAACTAGAGAAAATGTTCTCCCTTATGTTTATTTTTAATTTTGTAAATTATACTACCAAATAAATCATTATTTGATAATTATATATGTGAATTAATTATCTGAATTTTTGAATTGATGATTAATTATTTGAACTTAATATTTTTATGAATCAGTTAACTTTATAATTAATTAATTAATTAATTACTTATTCATAAATTAACTATTTGAATTAATTTTTAAAATATTTTTTTAATTTTAAATTGATTCATTCAAATAAATTATTAATTAATAATTAATATGTAGTACTTAATAATTAATTGGAAAAATAACTAATTGTTTAGCCGATGGTTTACCCAACTCTTCTTCTGTAATCTTCATTTCTTCTGCCTAGTTCACTTCTTTTGTTTTTTTATCACATGTGGAAGCTTGTAGTCCAAAACTACCAATTCATCATCATCATTTCTTCCTCACCATTATTTCTTGTTATTATTCCAACTCCTTGATAGGCATGGGAACTTCATTAAGTTATCTCACCATCTCTCCTTGTTGCTAATAATACCAAATCTTTTTTTCCTACTAGTCTATTTCGATGACAACATCCACCTCTTCATGCTTTGAATTATTACATTGGAACACTATAATGGGATATGTTTTCTTCTATGGCTTTGGAACCATTGTTGCTACAACAACACTTTGAAACATAGCCATTTCCTTTTGCACATTTGCTTCTTCCATGGATGTATCCCCCGCTTAGATTGGAGTTAACTGGGGTTCTTTTAATTCCCATAGAATTTTTTTTTGTTTCCCAATTGTTTATCATGTCTCCTTCTAAATAATCATAGGTTTCATCAAGTGCACCCCATTGACTGGAACTTTCAAAGGTCCTTTCCATTTGGTCTTTCTCACAATAAAAGATCCAATAGGCTATCAATCATTATCATTATTGTATTCTACCTTTGCATAATGCCTTGCTACCATTGTTAGAATAGGTCCCACTTTTCCTACTTCGTACCTTTCATATTTTTCGTTGCACTAGTACAATACCTTGGTGCAAGTGTTGTGTGAACCATGTTGCTTAGTTCACTTGTCCTTTTTGAGTAGTGTTGATGGCTAACTTTAACTAAAAGTGAAATTCCCATCACAAATTTGTTGTGTTATTTAAAAGTTGCCACCTCCACCAAGGCAATCAAGCAAATTTGCATCTAAGTTGTTGTTGTCTTGTTAATGATATACCAATCCTCCTTAAGGGGTAACACTAAACACCATTAAAAGAAAATAACAACAATAAATGCCAAGTTGCAATGTTGAAAGGGTTTTGTGCCAACTTAACCAAGGGGAGTCATATAGCTTGTTGTACTTCCCACTATAAGGTGGTGGGGATGCATGAATATATGCAAGTGTAGAAAATCTAAATGGAAGGCCCCAATGATGTTGAAATTTGAAAGCCAATCCTAGGTTGTGAGGGGAGGGGTAGGGATGGAGGTTGAAGCATGAAACTTTGGAAAGCATGTGAAAATAATATGTAGTGGTTGACATGTATGGAGGTGTTGAGATAAACCTTGATGGGTGAATTCATGACCACAAGATTGACAAGGTATTTGTTGCACCAAATATGAATCATGGGATGAAATGGGGTGTGGCATGGTTTGGGGAATGGAATGTAAGTTTTATGGATTAACTATGGATGAAATAAGGTTTGGGGCTATGATCTCGATGATAAATTGGGAATCAACAAGATTTGATAACTAGGTATCATAGGTTGGCATGAGGTTGGGGTTCAAAGAGGGGGGTGTATATGGGACAATAAGGGAAAGTAGCCATGGTGGTGAAGTAATGGGAAATGAAAACAAGGACATACTTGGAGAATGGGAAGTAAGGATAATGTCTATAATCATGTATCATAGAATGGTTTGCCTATGGGATGTAAGGGGTATAATATGAAGGGATGTGGTGGGGGATAAGGGGTTTTTGTTCCATGTGGATTAGTAATAGGGCAAACATAAAGGCAAAAGGAGGTGCCTACATTTGAAACTTAAATCCAACAACCATTATAAGCATTCAATGTTTTAGAATCAACTAATTTTTCCCACATTTATTAGTATCTTTTATAAAACTTCAGTAATGCAAATGACTTGCAAATTCAACTTCATATGAAGATGTGGTGGAAACTTCAAATGAATTCCATTTCAAATTTAGAAATCAATTCAGTATGCAAATTGATTAATTTGAAAATCACAAACAATTTAAAGAGTCAAAACTACCTTGAATTTAAGTCAATTCATGATTGATTATACAACAAATTTAGTTTGTTATAACTTATGGTCTAATCACGAATTATTGTTCAATGTTCAACCACATGTCCACTCATAAGGACAAAGATGACCATTGAAATTGTTGTTTCGTCTTCACATTGTCTTAAGTGATCTTGATGGATGAAACATGATTATCATCTAAATTATGGATGAACTAACCTCCACTTGGATGAAACCCTTAAAAAGCAAGATCACATTTGGTTAGTGCCAACTTTACTCGCTTGATAAATTTAGCCAAAGTGATCCCACTTGGGTTAATGTTGCCAATAAAATATGAAAACAATGATGGTGACAAGGGTTTTGATGGAATTTTTTAATTAATCTTTGGCATTCTAGCTTTAAACTTCAAAACAAAGCTAAAAATGGAAGTGCCTTGTTTGGGTGATTAAATTTGAGATAATCTTGCAACCTAAGGTTCAATGAGTGAGTAAAAGGGACATTCTTAATAAAAGGTTACTAGAGGTAATCTGCTATGACCATAACAAAATGATTAACATCAAGTTTTTAAGTTTATCAATGGCCAAGTAAGAAATTTTATAAAGAAGCAAAACCATTTACTTGGAGCAATGAAAAAAGAGCCAAAGAAACACAAGAAATGCTTCAAGAAAAAAGATAACAAATGACAAACACTAGGTGGACTTTCTCAAATGACCCTTGCCAAAACTATTAAAAAAATTGTTCAAACTAACTAGGGAAGCACCATAAAAATTTTAAAAGAAATATAGGATCACTTTGGAAAAGTTCCTAACAAAATAAAACTACTACATTATGTAGATGTGTTTGTGTTGTTTTTAATTTTTAATTTTAAAAATAAAATATAGAATGGCACATGGATTTTACGGTTGAAGCATTTATCCAATGTTGAGGGTTATGGTTCAAGTCATCTGCCTAAAAGACTTGGACCTAGAAACTATTGAAGGTCCTTCACTTTTAGTTTTTGTGACAATTCCATGTAAGCATTTTTGAAATTTAAGTGATTTGCCATACTTCTATGAAACTCCATGATGCCACTACATTGTGCAAGAAATTAAAAAAAATTAGTTCTTTGGATTACCATGTCTTTTGGATAGTAATTTCATGGAACTATCATTCATATTATTAAAATCATTAATTTTTGCTTGAACAAACTATGCACATACTCTTCAAACACTAGGATAGAATGTGGTTGATGGATTTCATACTAAGGAAAGTGAATTAATCCTTATATACCTAATCCTTGGTTTAAATGTGAAGGTTTCCCCCTTAAAATATGTAAAGTGTGAAAAGATGGGCCATTTAATGCATTGAATTGGCTTTGCACTATGGTGCAATACATTAATTTTTTTAAATGCA
>Ga0209208_10002711_pt1 | contig 25423 bp, 16 predicted proteins | sample S1TSphfallax_3_FD_187694 | JGI IMG/M metagenome (GOLD analysis project Ga0209208, IMG submission 187694) | Host-associated microbial communities from peat moss isolated from Minnesota, USA - S1T2_Fd - Sphagnum fallax MG (SPAdes) (version 2) | ecosystem: Host-associated > Plants > Peat moss >...
CCGAAATGGCCGCCGGGGCGCATGTGGCGCATGACCACCAGCCAGCGCATGCGTTTTTGCAGCAGGTCGTGCATGGAGGCGTAGTCGGAGACGGTTTCGACGACGTAGGAGGAGAGGTCGATGGTGTAGCCTTGCTCGGCGATGAGGCGGCCGACCAGGAGGTCGTCGCCGGGGCGGTTTTCGATGGCGGCGTAGCCTCCGAAGCCGGCCAGTTGGGTGCGGGTTGTGGCGATCGTTGGACCGAGGGCGAATTTGACGCCGTCCAGTTCGCGGGCGACCATGAGGCCGGCGTAGAAATCGGAGATCATGCCGACGGTTTGCAAATTTTCGATGAACGTTTTGTCGCCGAGCGAGACATAGAGGCAGGTGACCGCGCCGATTTTGGGGTCAGCCATGGGGGCGATGACTTGGCGCAAATAATCGGGCCGGACGCGCACGTCGCTGTCGCTGATGACCAAGTGTTCGTAGGCGGCTTCGCCCGACATACGAGCGAGTTTGGCCACCTTGTCGTTGGCGGCGACGCGGCCGGAGCCGAAGAGCACGCGGATTTTGGTTTGCGGGAAATCTTTCTTGATCTGTTCGATGATGGGCAGCGCGGGGTCGCCGTCATCGCCGACGCAGAAGATGATTTCGTATTCCGGGTAATCCTGTTTGCAGAAGCTGGCGAAGTTTTCGTAGGCGTCGGGGTCGAGGCCGCGCACGGGCTTCAGGTTGCTGATGGGCGGCGTGAAGGGTTTCCCTGTGGGCACGGGACGACGCTGGAAGAAGCGGAAGGAACTGAAGAGAACCAGCGAGTAGTAGATGAATGGGATTCCCGCGAAGGCGAGAAGAAAAGGCGTAAGCGACTGTAGATGCATCAATCCTCGGATCGGAAAACTCTCCAATCCCCGTTTGTTTCCCAGTCCCCGATCAAACTATATCAGAGTGCCGGGCGGGGATTGAAAAGCGGGTGGGAACGTGGTCCAATAAAGTGATCGGCCCTCCGATCTGCTGCTCATTCCTTGCAGCGTCCCCCAATCAGTCATTTTAGGAGCGAACTTAGTTGCAGAATGCTGTCCTCGCCTTGGAAGACGGAACGGTCTTCGAGGGGTTAAGTTGTGGCGCGCCCGTGGAGCGCACCGGTGAGGTGGTTTTCAACACCGCGATTACCGGGTATCAGGAGATTTTCACTGATCCGTCTTACACGGGGCAGATTGTGGTTTTGACGAATCCGCAGATTGGCAATTACGGCGCGAACCAGTACGATTCCGAATCGGGCGGGCCGTATATTGAAGGGCTGATTGTGCGCGAGATTTCGTCCGTGGTCAGCAATTGGCGGTCGCAAGAGAAGGCGGAAGATTTTCTGGCCAAGGCGGGCATTCCGGTTTTGACCGATATCGACACACGCAAGCTGGTGCGGCTGCTGCGCGAGCGCGGCGCGCTGCGCGGCGCGATTTCAGTGGGCGACGTCGACGTTCAGGAATTAATTCAGAAGGCGAAGAATTCGCCGACGATGGCGGGGCAGAATCTGGTGGCGCGCGTTTCGACGAAAGACAGTTATGAGTGGACGGAGGGCGTTGCTCCGGTGTGCTCCTCCGACAAGGTGACGGCCGCAGGCGGCGATGATTTTCATGTGGTGGCGTATGACTTCGGCATCAAGCGCAACATTCTTCGCAACCTGGTGCAAATTGGATCGCGCGTCACGGTGGTGCCTTCGACGGCGAGCGCGGAAGAAGTGCTAGCGCTGAAACCGGATGGCGTGTTTTTATCGAACGGGCCGGGCGATCCGGAACCGCTGGAGCAGCAGGCGGCGCAGGTCAGAAAGCTGATGGGGAAGACGCCGATTTTCGGCATCTGCCTGGGGCACCAGATTCTGGGGCTGGCGTTTGGCGGCAAGACTTACAAGCTGAAGTTCGGGCACCATGGCGCGAATCATCCGGTGATTCATTATCAGACCGGGAAAGTGGAGATTACTTCGCAGAACCATGGGTTCTGTGTCGATCCGGATTCGCTGAAAGATTCGGCAGTGGAAGTGACGCACCTGAATTTGAACGACAACACAGTGGAAGGAATGCGGCACAAGAGCGCGCCGGTATTCTGCGTGCAGTATCATCCGGAGGCCGCGCCGGGGCCGCACGATTCGCATTATTTGTTCAACGATTTTGCCGCCATGATGAAGGAGCACAAGCGCTAACATGCCGAAGCGAACTGACATTAAGCGCATCATGATTATCGGGTCTGGGCCGATTATTAATGGCCAGGCGTGCGAGTTTGATTATTCCGGCGCGCAGGCGTGCAAGGCGCTGCGGCAGGAAGGCTATGAAGTGGTGCTGCTGAATTCGAATCCGGCCACCATCATGACCGATCCGGATTTGGCGGAGAAGACGTATGTGGAACCGCTGTCGGTGGAGTTTGCGCGCGAGGTGATTCGCAAGGAGCGTCCGGATGCGCTGCTGTCGACGGTGGGCGGCCAGACGGCGCTGAACCTTTCGATTGATCTGGCTGAAAAAGGCGTGCTGGAAGAATTCGGCGTGGAACTGATTGGCGCGAAAATTGACGCCATCAAGAAGGCCGAAGACCGGCTGCTGTTCAAAGACGCGATGCGCAAGATTGGGCTGGACATGACGCAGTCGCAGCTTGTTAACAATGTCGAGGACGGGCTGGAGTTTGGCCAGCGCATGGGTTATCCCATCATTCTGCGGCCCAGCTTCACGATGGGCGGCACAGGCGGCGGCATTGCTTACAACCGCGAAGACATGGTGGAAATTCTGGAGCGCGGCATTGACCTTTCGCCGGTGCATGAAGTGCTGGTGGAAGAGAGCGTGCTGGGGTGGAAGGAATTTGAGCTGGAGGTGATGCGCGACAACGCGGGCAACGGCATCATTGTGTGCTCGATTGAGAATTTCGATCCGATGGGCGTGCATACCGGCGATTCGATCACGGTTGCGCCGATACAGACGCTGACGGACCGCGAGTATCAGATGATGCGCGATGCGGCGCTGCGCTGTTTGAATGAGATTGGCGTGGACACGGGCGGGTCAAACGTGCAGTTTGGCGTCAACCCGGAAAATGGCCGCATGGTGGTGATTGAAATGAATCCGCGCGTGTCGCGAAGCTCGGCGCTGGCGTCGAAGGCGACGGGATTTCCCATTGCGAAGATCGCGGCGAAGCTGGCGGTGGGATACCGGCTGGATGAGATCAAGAACGACATCACGAAGCTGACGCCGGCTTGTTTTGAGCCGACGCTGGATTATGTTGTGGTGAAAATTCCGCGCTGGCAGTTTGAAAAGTTTCCGGGCGCGGAGCCGGTGCTGAGCACGCAGATGAAGTCGGTGGGCGAGGCGATGGCGATTGGCCGCACGTTTAAGCAGGCGCTGGGCAAGGGATTGCGCAGTTTGGAGACGGGCAAGGCATCGAACGCGAAGCTGGACCCGAACTTGATTGCCAAGCGTTTGATTACGCCGAATCCGGAGCGGCTGGATTACATTCGCTTCGCGTTCAGCCAGGGCTATTCGCTGGAGCAGGTGCGCGAGATGACCAGCATGGACCCGTGGTTCCTGCAGCAGATTATGGAAGTGGTCACGCTGGAAGATTCGCTGCGCGGGCGCAAGCTGGAGACGCTGACGAAGCAGGAATTTCGCAAGCTGAAGCGCGACGGATTGGGAGACCGGCAGATTGCCGATGCGATGGGCGCGGAGCCGATGGAGGTGCGCGCGGCGCGCAAGGCATTGGGCGTGACGGCGGTGTTCAATCGCGTGGACACGTGCGCGGCCGAGTTTGAGAGCTTCACGCCGTACATGTATTCGAGCTACGAATCGGAAGACGAATCTGCGCCGACCACACGCAAGAAAGTGATGATTCTGGGCAGCGGCCCCAACCGCATTGGGCAAGGGATTGAGTTTGATTACTGCTGCTGCCATGCTTCGTTCGCGCTGCAGGAGTTTGGCTATGAATCGATCATGGTCAATTGCAATCCGGAAACGGTTTCGACCGATTACGACACCAGCGACCGGCTGTACTTTGAGCCGCTGACGCAGGAAGAAGTGCTGAACATTTATGACACCGAGAAGCCGGACGGCCTGATTGTGCAGTTTGGCGGGCAGACGCCGCTGAATTTGGCGATGCCGCTGAAGAAGCTGGGGCTGCCGATTATTGGCACGGACCCCAGCAATATCGACTTAGCGGAGGACCGCAAGTTATTCGGGCAGTTATTAAGTGACTTACAAATTCCTTCGCCCGCGCATGGCACGGCGACGAGCGTGGAAGAAGCCTGCGAAGTGGCGCAGGGGCTTGGGTTCCCGGTGCTGGTGCGGCCCAGTTATGTGCTGGGCGGGCGCGCGATGGTGATTGCGTATAACGAAGAAACCGTGCGGCGCTATATGCAGGAAGCGACGCTTTTTTCGGTAAAGCGGCCGGTGCTGATTGACCGCTTTCTGGAAGACGCGACGGAAGTGGACGTGGACGCGCTGTGCGATGGCGATAACGTCTTGATTGCCGGCATTATGGAGCATATTGAGGAAGCGGGCGTGCATTCGGGCGACAGTTCGTGCGTGCTGCCGGCGATTTCGATTGCGCAGGAGACGCTGGCCACGATTCAGGATTACACCGCGAAGCTGGCGCGGGCGCTGAATGTGATTGGCCTGATGAATATTCAGTACGCGATTCAGAACGGCAAAGTGTATGTGCTGGAAGTGAATCCGCGCGCGTCGCGAACGGTGCCGTTTGTGGGCAAGGCGACGGGCGTGCCGCTGCCGAAAATTGCGGTCGGCTTGATGCTGGGCAAGAAGCTGGATGAGTTCAAGCATTTGACGGGCGGCATTGTCAACGGCGTGCTGCCGGTGCCTAGTTTCTTTGTGAAGAGCCCGGTGTTTCCGTTTAACAAGTTTCCGGGCGTGGATCCGGCGCTGGGACCGGAGATGCGGTCGACGGGCGAAGTGATGGGCGTGGGTGAAAGTTTTGGCGAGGCGTTTGCAAAGGCGCAACTGGCGGCGGGGAGCCCGATTCCGGATAAGGGCGCGCTGTTTATCAGCGTGAATGACCGCGACAAGCCGGCGGCTGTTTCGGTAGCGGCCAAGTTTCACGAGTTTGGATTTGAGATTTTTGCCACGCGCGGCACGGCAACAGTGCTGAAGGCGGCCGGGATTCCTTGCAAGACGGTGTTTAAGGTGAATGAAGGTCGGCCGAATGCGGTGGATTTGCTGAAGGCGGGCAAGCTGAATCTGGTGATTTACACGACGACGGGGAGCAGCCATTCGTTCCCGGATGAGCAGATTATCCGGCGGAATGCGGTGACGTATCGGACGCCGTGCATTACGACGATGAGCGGGGCGCGGGCGGCGGCGGAAGCGATTGTTTCGCGGAGACGGGATCCGATTCGGGTTTGGAGTTTGCAGGAATTGCATGCGCGGCAGGCGGTGACGGCAGTTCAGTAGTTGTGTTGAGCTTGAAATGCGAACAGCCGAGGATCAAAACGAAAGGGCCGGGGGTTCCGGCAGAACTTAGGCGTTTTCGCTGCTCTTCTTTGGGCAGCCACCGATGCGCGATATTCGGACGCTTCGGACGCCGCAGAGTTAAAGAGTAGGGTCCTGAAAAAGGCGGATTCCGGCGATGCCTTCCGCGCCAGCGGCCATGCACTGTTCGGCGTTGTCCCAGGTGACGCCGCCGAGGGCGAAAACGGGCTTGCCCGCGCGGCAGGCGAGCTTGAGCTGGTCCAGGCCGATGCCGGGGGTGTTGTTGTGGCCCTGGAAAATGGGGCTGAAGACGACGAAATCGGCGCGGGCGGCGCGAACTTCTTCAATGGTGTGGCAGGAGCGGGCCACCAGCAGGCCGGGCAGGGTTTGCTGGGGCGCGTCGGCGGGGAGATGGACACCGTCCGCGCCGATGGCCAGCGCGACGTCGGCGCGGGTGCTGAGCAGGATTTTTGTCAGCGGGCGGATTTTCATTTCGTGGCGGACTTCGAGGACGGCGAGGGAGAATTCGAACAGCTCGCGGGCGGACAGGTCCTTTTCGCGGATCTGAATGTAGTCGACCGCCATGTGGAGCTGGTCGCGGATGATTTCGAGCAGCGGACGGAAGCCGCCGGCGGCGTTGCGGTCGGTGATATAGTAGCGCTTCATTTGGATAGGAACCCGATGTCGGCGGGGGGGATGTGGACGCGCACGGTGACGCCGGCGCGAAGGTCTCGGGCTTCGGTTTCTGAGATCACGGCCGCCAATCCGTCTTCGAGTTGCAGGCGGACGCCGCGCGAGAAAGCCTTTGCAGCGGCCACGGTTAGGGCGGGATCTTTTGGGTCGCGCGAGAGCCTGAGGGAGGTTTCGCGGAAGATGGCAAAGCCTTTGTCGCCTAGCAGATGGCCGGGATAATAAGAACCATTCCATGCGGCGCCGAGCATGCGCAAACGGCTCAGGTTGCGGCCGGGGTCCAGGAACTCGATTTCGGCGGGGACGACGTTGTAGATGCCGAGCGACCGGGCCACCTGCACGCTGGCGGGCTTGGCAAGGACGTCGTCTTTGAAACCAGCCTGGATTACTTTGCCGCTGTCGAGCAGGCAGAGGTATTCGCCGATTTCAAAGCACTCGTCCAGATCGTGCGTCACCAGCAGGATGAGGGCGTCGGTGCGCTGGCGGGTTTGGCGCAGCAGATCGAAGAAGCTGCGCTTCCGGCGCGCGTCGAGGCCCTGGGTGGGTTCGTCGAGAAGCAGCATGCGCGGCTCAGTCGCGAGCGCGCGGGCGAGGGCGGCGCGCTGCTGCTGGCCGCCTGACATCTGGGCTGGCTTTCGACTGGCAAGCTCATTTAATTCAAAGGCTTCGAGAATATCCTTAATCTTTTGCTTTGACCGGTTCCGGGAAACTTGGGCGGCAAAGTTCAAGTTTTCCATGACGGTCATGTGCGGAAACAGGGCATGGTCCTGAAACAGGTAAGCGCAATGGCGGCGCTGGGGCGGAACGTGGACGTTGGTTGCGCCGTCGAACAGCAGGTCGTCGCCGAGCAGGATGCGGCCGGAATCGGGACGGGTGAAGCCGGCGAGGCAATTCAGGGTCATGGTCTTGCCTGCCCCGCTGGCGCCCCAAAGGACAATGGCGCCGGCTTCGGCCTGAATGGCGGTTTCCAGTTGGAAGGCGGGCAGAGTCTTTTTGATTTTGGCTTCCAGTTTCACCGCAGGCCGCCCGCGCGGGTACCGGTTGACAGCGAGCCGGATGCCCAGACCAGCAAAATGGCGACGGCCGAAATGGCGATGACCAGAGAGCGCGCCAAGGCTCCGTTGCCGGCTTCCACGGCGTCGTAAATGGCGACGGACAAAGTCTGGGTGCGGTCTGGAATGTTGCCGGCCACCATCATGGTGATGCCGAAGTCTCCCAGCGAGCGCGCAAAGCTGAGCGAGGCCAGCGAACTCAAGCCGCGCCAGGCCAGCGGGAGGGTGATGCGGAAAAAGGTTTGCAGTTCGGATGCGCCCAGGCTTTGCGCCGCCCATTCAAAACGGTAATCGACGGTTTCCAGCAGGGCGCGCGCGGCGCGAATGTAGAGCGGGCCGGAATGAATGAGGGCGGCCACGACGGCGGCCTGCCAGGTGAAGACCAGCGGCTGGCCGAAAATTTTCTCGTAGATGACTCCGGGCAAAGACTCGCGGCCCAGCAGAACCAGCAAATAGTAGCCGAGCACGGTGGGCGGGAGCACCAGCGGCAAGGTGATCAGCGATTCGACAAAGGCTTTGCCGGGAAATTTTTTGTGCGAGAGCGCGTAGGCGATGGCGGTTCCAAAGATGAACACGGTGAGCGTGGCCAGCGAGGCGACTCGCAGGCTCAGAAAGAGCGGGAACCAGTCGATTGGGGCGGGCGAAGACATGGGAAAAAGTGATTATAACGACGAAACCCTTGAAATGCTCTTAGGACAGGCGTATTATCACCGCAGAAGAAGTTTTTCAACGCCTGGCAATGTTTGCCGGGCGCAGTCAAGAAGCAGTCAGGACCTCGATCGCGACTCTCCTTTATGCAGAGTTGTCCCTCGTTAAAACGGAGCGATCTTTATGAACCTCATGATTCACCTCAGCCTTTTTGGAGTGCTGGCCGCGCTGCTGGTCGCCGTTTATATTTACCGGCACTGGCTGGAAAATCACGACGATCCCTACATTCACCTGCACAACGATTCCCACGATGACAGCATCATCAGCACGCAGACCGTGATGGGTCGGCGTTTGGAGACGGTGGACAAAGTGAAAACGGGATTGATTGTGGCGGTTATTGTGTATGCGATTGCGATTGCCGCGATGGGCGTGTTTTCGGCGTGGAACAGCTCGAATGGCTAAAGAGGCAGGCGAAACCGCCTGCCCGACCTCACACCTTGAATTGAGACATTAGGCGCTGGAGCAGGGCGGCCATTTCGTTGAGCGAGACGGCGGCTTTCTGGGTTTCGAGCGCGCCGGTGGTGGTGCGATTGGCGGCATTGGCCACAGTCGCGATATTCCGGGTGATTTCGCCGGTGCCTTTGGCTGCTTCTGACACGTTGCGGCCAATCTCGTTGGTGGTGGAGGTTTGCTGCTCGACTGCCGCGGCGATGGTGCTGGACACATCGTTAATCTTGTTGATGAGGCCGCTGATTTCGCCGATGGCCACGACGGCCGCTTTGGTGTCGCCCTGAATTTTGTCGATCTTCCCGCCAATTTCTTCCGTGGCTTGGGAGGTTTTTCTGGCGAGATTTTTGACTTCGCTGGCCACCACCGCAAAACCCTTGCCGGCGTCACCGGCGCGGGCGGCTTCAATGGTCGCGTTGAGCGCCAGCAGGTTGGTTTGCTGGGCGATCGAGCTGATGACCTTGATGACGTTGCCAATTTCCAGGCTGGAATCTCCAAGCTTGGCGATGGTTCGATTGGTGGATTCGGCGACCTCCACCGCATTCCGGACGACGCCTGAAGCCTCGTTAGCGCTGCGCGAAATTTCGCGAATGGAGGCGATCATTTGCTCGCTGCTGGCGGCGACCGCGATGACGTTGGAAGAGACGCGTTCGCTTGCGCCGCTGGCGATAGTGGCCTGGACGGCGGTTTCTTCGGCACTGCCGGACATTTGCTTGCTGATGTCGTTCAGCCGCTCGGAGGCGCCGCCGAGAGATTGCGCGCTTTTTGACATGGTCCCCAGGCTGGTGCGCAGAGTTTGGAAGAAGGTGCGCAGGCTTTCGCCGACGCGGCCGATGGCATCGCTGCCCTGGACCGTCAATTCATTGGTGAGATCGCCATTGCAGGCGGATTGGACAACAGCCAGGATCTGATCGACTTTGCGCGATAACTCCACCGCTGCCATTTTCTGCTGCGTCGTGTCCGTGGCAAACTTCACCACCTTCATCGGCTTGCCCTTGGCGTCCAGGATAGGTGTGTAGGAAGCCTGGAGCCAGATTTCCTTGCCGCCTTTGGCGATGCGCTTGTATTCAGCGGTCTGGAATTCGCCGCGGTTCAGGCGCGCCCAAAAATCTTTGTATTCATTGGTGCCGCGCTCTTCCTCGGGCACAAGCATGCTGTGATGACGGCCAACCAGTTCGTCGAGACTGTAGCCGACCACTCGCAAGAAATTTTCATTGGCGCCGAGAATAGTGCCGTCCATGGAGAATTGAGTGACGGCCAGGGACCGATTGACGCCCACCATTTGTCCCTGGTAATCGACATTTTCGGCCTCCTTTTTGCGGAGTTCGGTGACGTCGGCCCACTCCAGCACGTTGCCGGCGTAGTTGCCAGCCGGGTCGTAGGCGGCGCTGACCACCAGGGCGAATTTCAGGGGCCCGACGGAGATGTCGGCGCGATGCGGCAAGTTGCTGGGATCGGCCAGCATTTTGCGCTGATAGCTGGGGGCCTTGTGAAAGGTGTCAATACATGTCCCCATGATGTTGTTTTCGTTGAAGTTGGGCCAGACTTTTCTGAACTCGACCGCATTTTTCTTCAACAACTCCCGGGTTGTTTCATTCACATAGGTGATTTTGAAGTCACGGTCCACCATCATAATGGCGGTGGTCACATTATTAATGGCGTTCTGCACCATGAGAGCTTGCGCCGCAGAAGCACCGGTGCCGATCTCGGCTAATGTAGATGTCATTTCTTGCCTTTCACTTACACTGTCGGCACCTGATGGCCGACACTTTATGCCTTTCCGCTACCATGTCTTCAATGATTCGACGGTTTTTCGTTTTTTCCGCTCTAGCGCTTTGCCTGGGCGGCGGTGTGTGCGTGTCGGCTCAGGACTTGGGCGAGCGGCTGCGCCGGATTTTTGCGTCGTCCGACTTTGCGCCGGTGCCGTTTGGGCCGGCGCGCTGGATTCGCGGCGGGGCGGCTTACACGACACTGGAAAATTCGAACATCGTCGAGCACGACACGGCGACTGGCGAGGCGACGACGCTGGTTTCGGCTGCGCAGCTTACACCGGTGAACGGATCGGCGTTGACGATTGCCGATTACCGCTGGAGCGAAGATTTCTCCCGGCTGCTGATTTTCACGGCGGCTAAGAAGGTGTGGCGGCAGGCGACGCGCGGGGATTATTGGGTGCTGGACCGGCAGTCCGGGCGCCTGCAAAAGCTGGGCGGCGACGCGCCTGCTTCCTCTTTGATGTTCGCTAAATTCTCGCCAGACGGGTCGCAAGTGGCTTATGTGCGGGCGCACAACCTTTATGTGGAGGATCTGGGCAGCGGGCGCATTCGGGCGCTGACTTCGGACGGATCCGAGACGCTGATTAACGGCACCTCCGACTGGGTTTATGAAGAAGAGCTGAATTTGCGCGACGGCTTTCGCTGGTCGCCGGATAGCAAAAGCATCGCTTTCTGGCAGTTTGATTCGAGCGGGGTCGAGCAGTTTGCGCTGATCAACAACACGGATTCGCTGTATCCGAAGATTGTCAATATTCCTTACCCGAAGGCCGGGACGACGAACTCAGCGGTGCGGATTGGCGTGGTGGCGGCGGCGGGCGGCGCGCCCGTGTGGATGCAGATTCCGGGCGATCCGCGGCAGAACTATATTTTCCGCGCGAACTGGACCGAGGACGGGCGGCTGGCGGTGGGGCAACTGAACCGGCGGCAGGACACGGTCATGATTTACACAGCAGACCGGCAAAGCGGCGCGGCGAAAGAAATTTTCCGCGACCATGACGAGGCGTGGGTGGACTTGCATAACCGGAGCGACAATTTCAACTGGTTCCAGGGCGGCAAGAATTTTGTCTGGCTGAGCGAACGGGACGGCTGGCGGCATGCGTATTCGGTTGTGCGCGATGGCGGGACAGCAGCGCTGATTACGCGCGCGCCGCAGGATGTGATGGATTTGAGCGCGGTGGACGCGGCGGGCCGCTGGATTTACTTCATTGGCGCGGGAAACAACGCGACGCAGCGGTTTCTTTACCGCGCGCCTATTGATGGTGACGGGCCGCCGGTTCGGATCACGCCGGATAGCGAGCCGGGCACGCATTCCTATGACATTTCGCCCGATGGGCGGTGGGCGTTCCACACCTGGGGGAGTTTTGATTTGCCGCCGGTGACGGAACTGGTTAGCCTGCCCGACCATAAGACGGTCAGAATGCTGGAGGACAATGCATTGCTGCGCGCCAGCGTGGCGGCCATTACTGATCCGCCGGTGGAGTTTTTGCAGGTGACGGTGGGCGGCGGCGTGACGCTGGACGGGTGGCTGCTGAAGCCTCGTGGCTTTGATCCGGCGAAGAAATATCCGCTGATTGTGAACGTGTATGGCGAACCGGCGGGGGTGACGGTGGTGGACAGCGGCGGCAGAAACTCGCTGTTTCATCGCGCGCTGGCGGAAGAGGGCTATTTGATTGCGAGCTTCGACAATCGGGGCACGCCTGCGCCGAAAGGGCGGGCCTGGCGCAAGTCGATTTATGGCGCGGTGGGGGTTTTGTCGACGGCCGAACAGACGCAGGCGGTGTACGCGCTGGCGCGGCAGCGTCCTTATGTGGATTTGAGCCGGATTGGGGTTTGGGGCTGGAGCGGCGGGGCGTCCAACACGCTGAACCTGATGTTTCGCTCGCCGGATCTTTATCGGGTGGGTGTGGCGGTGGCTCCGGTGCCGGATCAGACGCTTTACGACAGCATTTATCAGGAGGGCTATATGGGGCTGCCGAGCGAGAATGCGGAGGGATACCGGATGGGATCGCCGATCAATTTTGCTTCCGGGCTGCGCGGGAAGCTGCTGATTATTCATGGGACGGGCGATGATAATGTGCATTTTCAGGGCACGCAGCGGCTGATTAACCGGCTGGTGGAATTGGGTAAGCCGTTTGATTTCATGGAGTATCCGAACCGGAGCCATGCGATTTCAGAGGGTGAGGGGACGAGTTTGCATGTTTATTCGCTGATTGCGCGGTATTTTGAGGAGCATTTGCCGGCGGGTGGGCGGTGAGGGGGAGAGGGCCCAAGCAGGAGCTTGGGCTGCGGAGCGGGAGAATTGCCCTACTGTCGGCCTGAGTTTGGGACAGGCGGTTTCGCCTGTCGAAGCTGGATTCGGAACTGAAGTTGGATGCATCGGACGCCGATGATCCTGACGGATGCATTTGTTCTGGGCATGGCGTAGGGCGCTGCTGTTTAGTTGCGTCCTTCTTGCCTTACCCTTGCCAGGTCAGGAGTATAACTACCGCAGCTTCACGCGCGGGCTGGGGAACTTGACGGTCAATTCGCTGATCCAGGACCAGACCGGATATTTGTGGGTCGGGACGGAGAACGGGCTGTTTCGCTTTGACGGGACGCAATTTGTGGGCGCGCGAGGGCTGGCGGATGAATTTCTGGAGACCTTATATGAGGATTCGGCCGGGCGCATTTGGGCGGCGACGCTGGATGGGCTGGCGGTGCGGGGCGCCGACGGCCAGTTTTCGGTGGTTCAGTATAACGGCCAAAACCTGCTGCTGAATCAGGGGTCGAGCCTGTCGTCTTCGCCTGACGGCACAGTTTTGGCGGCCACGCGGCGGGGCATTTTCGCGCTGGCGACGAACGACCGTGGGCAGACCTGGAAGGTGACGCGGCTGCTGAAACGGTTCGACGAGGCAGCCAGCATTTTGTGGCGGCCGGACGGATTGCTCTTCGGCTGCGGGGACGGCTTGTGCCGCGCGCAGGGCGAATCGGTCACGCGCTGGGGGCCGGAAGAGGGCCTGGCGGCGGACACATGGCGGAATCTGCTGGTTCTGCGCAATGGCGATTTGTGGGTGCGCGGACGGCAGCATGCGGCGGTGCTGCCCAAAGGAGGCAGCCGGTTTTTGAACCGCGACGTTCCGCGCCCGTCCGCCTCTTTGCGCTTTCCCACGCTGGCCGAGGACGAGGCTGGCCATGTGCTGACGGGGTCGGGCAGTTCGCTGGCCATTTTTTGCGGATCGGAATGGAAGATTGTTTCGGAAGCGAATGGGCTGGGCGATGGAACCATTGAGGCGCTGCTGGTGGATCGCCAAGGCTCGGTCTGGCTGGGCACGATGGGGCGCGGGCTGAAATACTGGATCGGTTACGGCGAATGGGAGCATTGGACCACGCGCCAGGGATTGCAGGATAACGCGGTCTGGGCGATTCTGCGCGACGCCAGAGGGCGAATGTGGATGGGCAATTCGCTGGGCGTGGCGGTGCGGGAAGAGGGCAGCGAACGGTTTCACGCGCTGGCGATTCCGGGCGCGCCGTTTGTGGATATTCGCTCGATGGCGGAATCGAGCGACGGCTATATCTGGATTGGCAATGTGGGCGGCGAACTGGTCCGGGTGCGCGTTGCCGATTTGTCGATCAAGCGCTATCCGTTCCCCACGATTTACCGGATTCTGGTGGACCATCGCCAGCGCGTGTGGCTGGCGACGGAGGTGGGGCTGTTCGCCAGCTCCGGCCAAGGCAGCGCGCGCACGTTTGCGCAAATTCACGACAACGTTTTGGACAGCGTGGGATTTCTGGATGTGGCGGAGGGCGGGGATGGCCGCGTCTGGGTGGTGGCGGACGAACATCTTTATTGCTGGGACGGAAAGGCGTGGAGCAAACCTGACCTGAGCGCGGTTCGCCTGGGGCCAAACATGGGGAATGTGGCGGTGGACGGGGACGGCTTTCTGTGGCTGCACGGGCTGAACGGCGCGGCGCGCTTTCTGGTGGAGGGGGACCGGGCCACGCATATTGAGCCGCTGCGTTTGGCCTCCAAGAACATTTTGTTCATGGGCCAGGACCGGCGCGGGCGCATCTGGATTGGGGAAGACCAGGGCGTGGAGGTTTTTAGCGGGGGGACTGGTTTCGAGTTCAACCAGGTGCAATTTAACCAAGACAATGGGCTGATTTGGAACGACATGGATGCGCACGCGTTCTGGGCTGACGCGGATGGCTCAATCTGGGTGGGAACCAGCGGCGGGGCGTCGCACTATAGCGGCGTCACGATTCAGCCGGTGCCGCCGCCGCGGCCGGTGTTTGCCGATGCTTTCTATGGCAGCCATAATTTGCTGCTGGACGCGGAATCGGGAGAGGCTGAATTGATAAAAGCGCGCGGGCTGCCCTGGAGCAAGAAGCCGCTGGACGTGGAACTGGCGGCGCTGACTTCGCGCAATGCGCGCTCCATTTTGTTTCGCTACCGGCTGATTGGGCTGGACCAGGATTTGGCGCAGCAATGGGTGGATTCGGCGCAATCGAGCCTGCGCTTTCCGGCTTTGCGGCCGAATTTTTACCGGCTGGAGGCGATTGCGGTGGACACCAGCAGCGGGCTGCAATCGCCGGTGAGCGCGCTGGAGTTTGAATTGCTGCCGGCGTGGTGGCAAACGCGCACGGCGAAGGGCGCGCTGCTGGCGGCGCTGGCTTTTTTGGGTTATTTGGTGTGGCGCTGGCGGGTCCAGCATATTCTGGCGCGCCAGCATGAACTGGAACAGCTTGTGCATCAGAGGACCGAAGAGCTGGACCGCCGGCTGGAGCAGGAAGCGCGCATGAAGGTGGAGGCGGAAAACGCCAGCCGCGCCAAAAGCGAATTTCTGGCCATGATGAGCCACGAAATACGCACTCCGATGAACGGCGTCATCGGCATGGCGGCGGTGCTGGAAGACACGCCGCTGAACGCGGAGCAGAAGGATTTTCTGCGCATCATCCGGCAATCGGGCAGCTCGCTGATGGCGATTATCAACGACATTCTGGATTTTTCGAAGGTGGAAGCGGGCAAACTGACGCTGGAATGGGTGGATTTCGACCTGCGCCATCTGGTGGAAGACACGGTTTTGCTGATTGGCGAAGCGGCGCGGCAAAAGGGGCTGCGGCTGAGCGCGGAAATTCATCCCGACGTGCCGGCAAACCTGGTGGGCGATCCGGTGCGCATCCGGCAGATTCTTTTGAACCTGCTTTCGAATGCGGTGAAGTTCACCAAGGGCGGCTATGTGGCGGTGGAGGTTTCGCGCGTGGAGACGCCTGAAAGCGCGGAGGGGCGGACGGTGGCGAAAGTGACGGTGCGCGACACCGGGATCGGCATCTCGAACGAAGCCAAGGGGCGGCTGTTTCAGAGCTTCAGCCAGGCGGAGGTGTCGACCACGCGGCAATATGGCGGCACGGGGCTGGGGCTGGTGATTTGCAAGCGGCTGGCTGAAATGATGGGCGGCAGCATTGGTTTCGACAGCGAATTGGGGGTGGGCAGCACGTTTTGGTTCACGCTGAACTTGAAGCAATCGGCGGCGGCCGCGCCGGTGCTGACGCCGGTGGTCACGGAAAAGGCCGGGAGTGCGGGCGGGCGCGTGCTGGTGGCGGAAGACAACGTGGTGAACCAGAAAGTGGCGGCGCGGCTGCTGCAGCAGCTTGGGTACCAGGTGGATTTGGCGGGCGACGGCGCGGCGGCTTTGGAGATGGTGCAGCAGACCATGTACAGCGCGGTTTTGATGGATATGCATATGCCGGTGATGGATGGAATTGCGGCGACGCAGGCGATTCGGCAGTTGGCGTCGGGGGTTTCGGCGGTTCCGATTATTGCGCTGACGGCGAACGCGATTGATTCGGACCGGGAGCGGTGTTTGGCGGCCGGCATGGACGATTATTTGACCAAACCGATTGACCGCGCGGCGCTGGACAAAACATTGCGGCATTGGACATCGATGCGGCAGGAGGAAGAGGCGCGCACCTGAGGCTGGGCTAACATTGGGAGAAGGTGGCCATGCAATCTGCCGCGAAACCACAAAAATTGAGCCGGACGGACGATTTTGAATTGCTGACGCGGGCGGCGAAAGCGGAACTGGCTGACGACCGGCTGTGCGCGGCGATGGGCACGTTTCGGGAAGCGGTGAATTTGTCGCGCGGGCTGCCGGATTTGGAAGAGGCGGCGGTGCGTTTGGGGATGGAACTGGCCAGGCAGGTTCTGCCGCTTGGTTCCCGGCTGGCAAAATCACTGATTGAGGAAGCGGCGGCGGTGGATTTCGGCAAGATGATTCCGGCGGAACTGTGGCGCAGCATTGAGGAACAGGAGCGCGAGGAAGCCATTAGCGGCGCGCTGAACTATCGAGTGGTGGCCGTTCGCCAGCGATTGAGTGCTTTGCTGGAGCGATATCCGGGGGAAGCGCGTTTGCTGGCGGCGCTGCGAGTGCCGGAAAGTGCTCCGGCGTGCGTGGAAGCGGCAGTTGCGGTGCGCGTTGGCGTAAGGCATCGCTGGACACAACTGCTTGCGACCGCCGCGACGGTGATTTTTACAGTGGGGGCACTGGGCTTGGCGGGCGGGCTGATCTGGAATCGGCAACCTCACAAAAAAGCTTCGCGCGATGACTTGGCTTGGCTGGCTGTCAATCCGCGCAATGCGGATTTAGTGGAAAGCTATCTGATGAGTTTCCCGCACGGCGCGCACCGGGGACAGGCGGTGGAAGCGCTGACCGAGATCCGCATTGAGCGGCGAGAATCGGCCGAACTGCGCCAGGGTGCCCATTAGAAGCTCAGCCCGGCGCTACGGCATTGCGATTGTAGCCGTGGCGGTGGCCACCGCGTTTCGGTGGTATTTAAATCCCGCTCTGCACGCGCAGTTTCCGTTCGTGATTACGTTTTGCGCGGTCGCCTCGGCCGCCTGGTTTGGCAGAGGGCCGGGGTTGCTGGCGGTGCTGCTGGGCGGCTTCACCACGTGGTATTTTATTTTGCCGCCGGTGCTCTCATTCAGCAAGCAGGACGTCAGCGTGCTGCAGATTCTTTCCTATGTGTTTGCGGGCTGCTTTGTGGCGCTGGTAACGGGATCGCTGCGCCAGGCCAACGACGACATTCGCGACCGCGAGGCGCAGCTCCGTTTTGTGGCCGCCGCCATGCCGGAGATTTTGTTCACTGCCAATTCCGCCGGGCACATGGAAAGCCTTTCCGAACGTTTTGGCGAATACACGGGCAAGACGCTGAAAGACCTGGGCCCATGGGGCTGGATGGAGCTGATTTCCGACGGCGAGAAGGAGGAGACGCTGGCCAACTGGAAGCTGGCGGTCAGCCGGCAGAGCGAGTTTCGCTGCACGGCGCGGCTGCGTTGCAAGAACGGCTATCGCTGGTTTCAGTGCCGCGCCATTCCCATGCGCGACCAGCAGCGGCAGGTGGTTCGCTGGTTTGGCGTTTGCGCCGATATTGACGATTTGATGCGGCTGGAAGGCGTGCTGGAGGAACAGACGAATGCGCTGATCCGGTCGAACGAAGAACTGGAGCGCTTCGCCTTCGCCTCCAGCCACGACTTGCAGGAGCCGCTGCGCATGGTGGGCGCTTTCAGCGATTTGCTGGTGCGCAAATATCCGGCGCAGGATGGCGATGCCAATTACTTGATTGGGCAGATCCGGCTGGGTGTCCAGCGCATGCGGGAAATGATTGACGCGTCTTTGGAATATTCGCGGCTGGTGAGCGAAGGCGTGGGCGAACGCGTGGCGATCAGCCTGGATCAGCCGCTGGCGGAGGCGGTTGGCGCTTTGAAGCAAATGATTGAGGAATCCGGCGCGGCGCTGGTTTGCGAGCCGCTGCCGATGGTGATGGCGGATGGGCGGACCATGGCGCGGGTGCTTCAGAATTTGATTTCGAATGCGATTAAGTTTCGCGGGCCGCAGGCGCCGGTGATCAGGATCAGCGCGGCGACGGAGGCGGGCGTTTGCACGGTTTCGGTGAAGGATAACGGGATCGGGATGGATGAGAAGAGCCAGAAGATTATTTTTCATGCTTTTCGGCGGGTGCATCGCAAGGATGAGTATCCGGGATCGGGGCTGGGATTGGCCACGGTGAAGCGGATTGTTGAATTGCATGAGGGGCGGATTTGGGTGGAGAGTTCTCCTGGCGGTGGTTCGACGTTTTTTTTCACGCTGCCGACGGCTTAGTAGGCAGACTGTTGTATAGTCTGACTATGGCAGACCGATCTGAAATTCCTCCCGGCACTTTGCACATGCTGATTCTGAAGACGCTGGCGCGGCTGGGGCCGATGCATGGCTATGGCATTGCGCAGCATATTCAGCAGACTTCGGATGAGGTTTTGCAGGTGGAAGAAGGTTCGCTTTATCCGGCGCTGCAGCGGATGCTGATTAAGGATTGGGTTTCGGCTGAATGGAAGCAGTCGGAGAATAATCGGCGGGCGCGGTTTTATAGGCTCACGGCGGAGGGGCGGAAGCAGCTTGCGCGGGAGCTGAAGGAATTTGAAAGGGTGATGGGCGCCATCGGGAAGGTGATTCAGCCGGCATGAAGGAACTTTGGCGGAGATTGCTGTGGCTGCGGCATCGGGAACAGTTTGAGAGCGAACTGGATGAGGAGATGCGGCATCATTTGGCTTTGAAGGCGGAAGAACAGGGCGGGGCGCGGTTTGGGAATGTCACTTGGCTGAAGGAGGAGAGCCGGGCTGCGTGGAGCTTTGTGTTTTTGGAGCAGGTGATGCAGGACTTGCGTTACGCGCTGCGGTCGGTGGGGGCGAATAAGCTGTTTACCGCGATGGCGGTGGGTTCGCTGGCTCTGGGGATTGGCGCGAATACGGCAATTTACAGCTTTATGGATGCGATTATGATTCGGGCTTTGCCGGTGAAGCATCCGGAGGAATTGGTTTTGCTGAATTGGGAGGCGAAGGGTGAGGCTCCGGTGATCACGGGTCACAGCGGCACCGGGTACGAAGATAGCGGCCTGCGGAAGAGCCCTGATTTTCCGTATCCGGCCTGGCAGTTTCTGGGCCAGAATAACAGCGTATTTTCCAGCCTTTTCAGCTTTGTTTATGCCGGACGTTTGAATTTGCAGATTGACGGTCAGGCGGATCTGGCTGACGGCCAGTATGTCTCGGGAGGTTATTTCGACGGCCTGGGCGTTCATCCGATGGCGGGGCGCTTGATTGGTTTGGAGGATGACCAAGCGGGCGCTTCGCCGGTTGTCGACATCACTTACGCATTGTGGCAGCGGCGGTTTGGCGGAAGCGCTTCGGCGGTGGGAAAATCGATGCTGGTCAACGGCAAGCCGTTTACTATTGCGGGAGTCGTGCCGCCGGAGTTTTTTGGCGTCACGCCGCAGAGCGCGCCGCAGGTTTTCATTCCGGTTCGGCTGCTGGACGTGGTTGACCTGAATCTGTATCACGAAACCCGCTTTCAAGACGGCCATTTCTATTGGCTCGACATGATGGGGCGTCTTAAACCCGGTGTCAGCATGCAGCAGGCGCAAACAGAACTGGGAGCGAAGTTTCACCAATGGGTACTTGGCACGGCCACCACAGAGAAGGAACGCGCCAACCTTCCTGCTCTATGGACACAAAGAGGCGGTTCGGGCGTGGATGCGCTGCGGCGGCGGTATTCGAAACCGCTCTTCATTTTGATGACGATGGTTGGCTTGATTCTGACTATCGCGTGCGCCAACCTGGCGAATTTATTGCTGGCGAGGTCGGCGGCGCGGCGGCGGGAGATGGCGGTGCGTCTGAGTTTGGGCGCGGGACGTTTGCGCGTCATTCGGCAATTGCTTACGGAGAGTCTGCTGCTGTCGTGCATCGGCGGCGTGGGGGGAATTTTGGTCGCGGCGGTGGGTATTCGTGCGCTGACGGTGCTGCTGGCGGATGGGCGTTCGGATTTCGCCGTGCGCGCGGTGCTGGACTGGCGCGTGCTGCTGTTCACGCTGCTGGTCGCGCTCTTATCGGCATTGCTTTTTGGTTTGGCACCCGCGATTCAAGCCACGCGCGTAGACGTGACGCCCGCTTTGAAAGAGGCGCACGCGACCAGTCCGCGCTCACGCGGATTTCCGTTCGGTCTCAGCCATGTTCTGGTGGTGTGGCAGATTGCCATTGCTTTGCTGCTGGTTTCAGCGGCTGGTCTTTTTGTGCGGACGCTTTCGAACCTGCGCTCCGTGGCTGTCGGGTTTAATCAGGAGAATATTCTGCTGTTTCACCTGGACGGGGCTCAGGCGGGCTACACGAACGACTCGCTGCGAACCCTTTACACCGATTTGCAGCGGCGATTCAGCGCCATTCCGGGCGTGCGCGCCGTCACGATGACGCATATGCCGCTGGTTTCCACTTCGTGGTCCAGCACGGACGTAGAAATTCCCGGGCGGCCGGTGGCGGGGGGACGAGGAGACGACAGCGCCATCATGCAAGTGGGACCCAAATTCTTTGAAACCATGCAAATACCGGTCCTATTAGGACGTCCCATTGACGAACGTGACCACGCCGGAGCGCCGGGCGCAGCGGTTGTTAATGAAATTTTCGCGCGGAAATTTTTCCCTGGTGTTTCGGCCTTGCACCGGCATTTTACGCTCAATTCGCTGGATCTGGAAATTGTCGGCATCTCGAAAACGGTGCGCTATGACTCGCTGAAAGACGAAATTCCTCCGGTGGCCTACATTTCGTTTTTGCAGACGGAAAAGAACCGGCCGATCAGCGGGTTGTACTACGAACTGCGCACCGCTGGCGAGCCTTTGGCGCTGTCGCAGACTATTTATCGCATTGTGCATGAAGCGGCTCCGCGCGTTCCCGTGGCCGACATAACCACGCAGACGCACACTATTGAACACACGTTCTCGCAAGAGCGCACGTTCGCTGATTTATGCACATGTTTCGGCGCTTTGTCTTTGACCATGGCGTGCATCGGGCTTTACGGGATGATGGCTTATGCAGTGACGCGGCGGACAAGCGAAATTGGCATTCGCATGGCGCTGGGCGCCGAGCGCGGGCGCATTATCTGGATGGTGCTGCGCGAGGTGCTGGCGCTCAGCTTGGTCGGTCTCTTGATTGGTTCGGTCGCGGTTTGGCAGACGACGGCGTTCCTGAAATCGCTTTTGTTTGGGTTGCAGCCGAACGACCCGGTGACGCTGGCCAGCGCGGCGGTGATTTTGATTGCTTGCGCGGTTTTGGCGGGCTATGTGCCGGCTCGGCGGGCGTCGCGCATTGATCCGATGGTCGCGGTTCGCCACGAATAAACTTGAGTAAGTGAAGCGACGAACATTTCTAAAGGCCAGCGCGCTGGCACCGCTGGCCACTTTCCCGAAGACCGGAAGACCGAACATTTTGCTTCTGATGGCTGATCAGCATCGCGCCGATTGCGTGGGCGCGGCGGGGAACAGCATTGTCCAGACGCCGCACATGGATTCGCTGGCGCGCGATGGCGTGATGTTCACAAATGCTTATTCGTCGACGCCTTCCTGCACTCCGGCGCGGTCGGCCTTGCTGACCGGGATGTCGCCGTGGGGACACGGCATGCTGGGCTACGGGCAGGTGGCGGAAAAATATCCGGTGGAGCTGCCGCAAGTGCTGCGCGATGCTGGCTATTACACGGCGGGCATCGGGAAGATGCATTGGAGTCCGCAGCGGGCGCGGCATGGATTTCACCAGACGATTTTGGATGAATCGGGCCGGGAAGAGTCGCGGGATTTTCGGAGCGATTACCGGTCGTGGTTCTGGTCGGAAGAGCCGCTGGGTGATCCGGACGCCACGGGGCTGGATTGGAATGGCTATGAGGCGGCGCCGTTCAAGCTGGCCGAACATTTGCATCCGACTTATTGGATTGGCGAGACGGCGGTGAAATTTTTGCAGGATTATGAGCGGGCGGAGCCGTTTTTTCTGAAGGTTTCGTTTGAGCGGCCGCATAGCCCGTATGACCCTCCGGCGCGCTGGTTTGACCAGTATGCGGGGAAGCTGCCTGGGGCGTCCACCGGAGATTGGGATGAACAATACAAGCCGCGCAGCAGCAACCGGCGGGATATCTGGCATGGGGATTTGGGCGAGGCTGCGGTTCATAGCGCGCGGCAGGGGTATTACGGATCAGTCAGTTTTGTGGATGAGCAGATTGGGCGGATTTTGGCGGCGCTGGAAGCGCGCGGCGGTTTGGAGAACACGCTGGTGATGTATCTTTCCGACCATGGCGACATGCTGGGCGATCACCATTTGTGGCGGAAGACGTATCCGTATGAGGGGTCGGCCAAGGTGCCGATGATGATTCGCTGGCCGGCGCAGGCGGGGCGCGGTGTTCGGGTGGCGAATCCGGTGGAGATTCGGGATGTGCTGCCGACGCTGGCGGATGCGGCGCAGGCGGCGATTCCGAAGCAGGTGGAGGGTGAGAGTTTGCTCAAGCTGATTCGGAATCCGCAGGCAAAGTGGCGGGAGTGGATTGATTTGGAGCATGACTTGACGTATGCACCGGAGAACCATTGGAGCGCGCTGACGGATGGGCGGGTGAAGTATATCTTTAATGCTTTTGATGGGCATGACGAGTTTTTTGATTTGATTGCGGATTCGGGGGAACGACGGAATCTTGCGATGGAGGCGGGGCGGGCTTCGGAGGTGAAGGTTTGGCGCGGGCGGTTGATTGATCATCTTTCGGCACGCGGAAGGCCTTGGGTGGTGAATGGGGAGTTGGGGCTGCGGAAGGAGAGTATTTTGTATTCGCCGAATTATCCGCGCGCCTAAACGTCGCGGACGCAGCGGAAGGTCATGTTAGAGGTGGCGCTGTCGGGGGTGTTGGAGGTGCGGGCGGCGACGCGATAGCGGTTGCAGTAGGACTTGTGGCAGAGGTATGAGCCGCCCTTGATGACTTTGGCTTCGCCATGATTGGGGCCGAGGGGATTGGTTCGGGTGGCGTGGTTGTGATAGCTGGTGTGAAACCAATCGGCGCACCATTCCCAGGCGTTGCCGGTGATGCTCAAGAGCCCGTAGGCGTTGGGCGGGAAGGCGTCGACGGGAGAAGTGCCTGCGTAGCCGTCTTCGGCGAGGTCGAGGACCGGGAAGTCGCCCTGCCAGACGTTGCAGAGGTGACGGCCTTCGGGCGTTAAATCATCGCCCCAGGGAAATAATTTTTGCTCCAGACCGCCGCGGGCTGCGAATTCCCACTCGGCTTCGGTTGGCAGGCGCTTGCCGGCCCAGGCGCAGTATTGCTGCGCGTCGTTCCAGGAAACTTGCGTTACGGGGTAATTTAGCTTGTTGTCGATATTTGAGTCTGGACCCTCTGGATGCCGCCAATTGGCACCGTCCACTTTGCACCACCATTTTGCGCCGGGAACGGTTTCGTAATGGCCGGGCGGAAGGTGGCCCTGGAAGACGAAAGACCAGCCGATTTGCTCGGATTCCGTGCGGTAGCCGGTGGCTTGGACAAATTCGCGGAATTGGTTGTTGGTGACGGGAGTGATGTCGATGTGGAAGGCGTCGAGAAGCACGGTGCGCACGGGGCCTTCGCCGTCTTTTTCGAAAGCTTCAGGGCTGTCGGTGCCCATCAAAAAATGGCCGCCGTCCAGCTTGCGCATGCCGTCGAGCGAGCCGCTGGTGGCGCGAGTTCGCTGCTGGCTGGCGAGGCGCGAATTCAGCAGCAGATCTGCCTTGATTTTGCTGGGAACACAGCAGGCGAGGGGGTTTTTCATGCTTTTCGGATGTCCGCTTTGGCGCGCAGGCCCTCCATGACATCCATCACCAGGCGCCTTTTCGTGTCGCGCCAAATGGCCTGCTCGATGTCGTCCCGAACTTCGCTTAGCGGCTGCAAACCGGGCGGACGTTTTTCGAAAACTTTGGCGATGTGAAATCCGAACGGCGAACGGAAGATGGCGCTGGTTTCACCGGGTTTCAGGGCAAAGACGACTTCGTCAAATTCCGGCACCATTTCACCGCGCGCGAAGAAACCGAGGTCGCCGCCTTTGCCTGGACAATCGGAGTGGCGGTCGGCGACGGCGGCAAAATCCGCGCCGGCTTTCAGCTCTTGCTCGACGGCCAGAATCGCCGCTTCGGCTTCTTGTTCGGTGGTCTTTTCGTCCACATTTTTCACGATGTGGGCTGCGCGAATCATCTCCGGGGCTTGGAAGAATTGGGGGAATTTTCGGTAGTAGGCGGCGACGTCTTGCTTGCCCGGTTTTGGAACGAATTCGGTTATGCGCGAGATGGCTTCCTCGACAGACGAGGCGCCCGCAGCCTGCTGCAAGAGCATTCGGCCAATGACGTTTTCGCGCGCCAGTTCGCGCAAACGGATTCCGAACGCCAGGTCGTCCAGATCCGGCAGATCGGCGCGCAGGCGTGGCCGCAGTTGGTCAGCCTCCTGGCGAATCCATTGTTCATCCAGGATCTGGTTATTGACGAGAAGGGGCATAACTTACCCCTCAGTTTATCGTACATACCAATACAGATGGGGATTGACACCAATGCCGGTAGTGTGTAAAGTCGATAGGCATGATAGGTTTTTATTCAGCCAAACGCTTCCAGGGGTTGGCGCTTGCAGTTTTTCTTAGTTTTAGCGCGTTCGCGCAGGTGGATACAGGCACGCTATCGGGAACTGTCAAAGACCCGTCCGGCGGGGTGATTTCAAATGCGTCGGTGCAGGTTCAGAACCCCAGCACGGGCATTTCCAACCGTGTTACCACCAATTCCCAGGGTCTTTACACTATTCCTGATCTAAAAGCGGGTGTATACCAGATTTCGGTCAGTTCTCCGGGCTTCCAAACGGTCACAAAGACGGGCGTGGAACTGCGCGTGCAGGACCGTCTGGCGGTTGATTTCAGCCTGCCGATCGGGCAATCGTCGCAGTCGGTTTCGGTGGATTCGCAGGTGTCCGGGCTGCAAACCGAGACGTCGTCGCTGGGCCAGGTGGTGGGCACGACACAGATTCAGAACATGCCCTTGAATGGGCGAAATTACATTCAACTGGCCACGCTGGGCGCGGGCACTTCTCCGGCTTACAATGCGTCGGAACGCGACAGCTTCACGGCCAATGGGGTGCGCGAAATTCAGAACAGTTATTTGCTGGACGGGCTGGACAACAAGAACAAAATTGTGGGCTTCGACAGTTCAGCCGCGCAATCGATTGAGCCCGTGATTGATTCGGTGGAGGAGTTCAAAGTGCAGACCAGCACGTTTTCCGCTGAGTTCGGGCAGGCGGCGGGCGCGGTGGTCAACGTGACCACGAAATCCGGCACCAACCAGTTTCATGGCAGCGCGTTTGAATATCTGCGCAATTCGTTTTTTGACGCCGATCCGTATTTTCAGCCGGCGGGAACGGCGAAGCCGCAGTTTATTCAGAATCAGTACGGCACCACGGCGGGCGGGCGCATTATCAAAGACCGCACGTTCTTCTTTTTC
>Ga0209208_10002712_pt1 | contig 25423 bp, 17 predicted proteins | sample S1TSphfallax_3_FD_187694 | JGI IMG/M metagenome (GOLD analysis project Ga0209208, IMG submission 187694) | Host-associated microbial communities from peat moss isolated from Minnesota, USA - S1T2_Fd - Sphagnum fallax MG (SPAdes) (version 2) | ecosystem: Host-associated > Plants > Peat moss >...
TTTTTTTTTTTTTTTAAAAAAAAAAAAAAGAGTTGAAAAATGAATTACTGCCCAATTCTTTCAACTTCTAGTTCATGATCTGAAGTCGATCCAAGCTTCGTGATAAGAAGAGAAGCTTGGATGAGATGAGATGAGACGAAGAGAGCTAATTGAATCCAAAGCAAACTGAAGTTTTGGATCCAAGCTCTCAGAACTCATCATCTGATCCCAACCAAGTTCTCTGTCTTCTTCTTCTGATCCATGGACCATCCAAGCTTCGTGATAAGAAGAGAAGCTTGGATCAGATCAGATCAAAATCAGATGAAGAGAGCTAATTGGATCCAAAGCAAACTGAAGTTTTGGATCCAAGCTCTCAGATCTCATCATCTGATCCCAACCAAGCTCTCTCTCTTCTTCTTCTGATCCATGGATCCAAGCTTCGTGGTAAGAAGAGAAGCTTGGGTCTGATCAGATGAGATCTGAGAGCTTGGATCCAAGCTCTCTCTCTCTTCTTGTGATCCATGGATCAGAATATCAGAAGAAGAGAGAGAGCTTGGGATGGATCCCATCCATAGAGTGCATTTGTGTGAATTTGGTGCAATCTGGTAGCGAATTTCACACAATTTTGCACAAGAAAAACATTCTTGCTCAAACTATTTGATTTGTCTCACTACCGTTCCATCCATCCATCCGTCCGTCCATCCATCCATCGGGTGGGAACCGAGTTCTACAAGCTCTTGTTCTAGAACGTAACCAACGTTCCCCATGTATATGATTCACATCATTATATATGGTTGTTCCCACCATTGATCCATACAGTAGTCTCCCGCTTAAGTACGCACCCGTTTAAGTACGTATCCCGATTAAGTACGCATTTTTTGGCAAAAAAATTAGGGTTCAAGATTTATTAGTTGAGCATGTCTTCAAGCTTAGTAAATTGTCCAACGGAAGCTTGAAATGTCCTCTCCTTAGTTTCTTCAAACAACAAGGCTGATCGTTCTAGGATCGCTTCCCGGTTGTCCCACACCTTTCAGATGGCGCCTTCACTAATGATGTACTCTCGGGCTAGAGCCCTTTTACAGTGAACTCTCTCTAAACTAATACTGTGTAAACTAATATTCTCTCTAAACTAATATGCGGGCACATGCCCATGGCGGGCCTCATACTTAATCTAATAATTCTCCATAAACTGATATTCAATATTTTTTTCCGGTCCCATAGCATTTTATAAACTAATACATCATACATATGGCACCAAAAAAGCGAAGGAGGGTATTTTGAGAGTACCCAAAGTGCAGCTTTCCACAACCTCACTTTCTGCCAAGATTTCTACCACTCATGTCATATGATCTTTTACATGCTTCTTCGATCCTCCACCAAGCTTCACAAGGTTCCGTTACCTTCCCCAATGATCCATGACCTTCTATTAATCTCCATGACCTTCCATGCCGCTTTGGCAAGTTCTGGAATGATTTTTGTTACCCCTCATATAATTTGTGTAAACTAATATCCTCCATAAACTAATATCTTCCGGCCGGTCCCAAGGATATTAGTTTAGAGAGAGTTTATTGTACTCAGAACATTCATTTTGCTTAGCTTCGAGATGATTTCGTAGTGTTGATGTTCATTGAGATGTTTTCCATTTGGTTTCTTTGATATTGTAGTGAAACGCAAGTAATTTGGGAGCGGCAAATCTAAAGTACACACCTACTGACTAAGTACGCACAAACCACACAGGTTCAAGTTGCGTACTTAAGCGGGAGACTACTGTACACATTGGACTGTTTCTTCTGCTGGCATGGCACTGGTGAAGCTGTGCACATGCAGCATACATCACCAGCTGCCCAACCTGTGCTCAACATCTAGTGTAATGGGCCCAACAACTGTCCAACCAATGCACCGCAAGGGTAGTGTTTGCTGGGCCGTTGTTGTCTTTTAGAAAAGAAGTTATTAGTATTTTAAAATTTGTAATACTTAAAAGTTTAAAAATATTTTTTCATTTTCTTCTTTGTTTCGTTTTTCAGCTTTCTGCTTCCTTTCTTCTTGTCATTTTTTTCTCCTCTTTTCTTTTTTCAAGGGAGGATGTGGTCATCCTCTTTTTGTCTTATGACCTCAATCATTCCCAAGTTTTTTGGTATTTTTTGGGGTGGTTTGTTGTGTGCCCTTTGTAAGTGCATTTCACATTTTGCCTCATATTATGGCAAACACAAACATTGCTTGATGGGATTTAGCTCATTTTTCAGATGTTTTCAAAACATTGTGTGCTTATACCAACAAAGTCATAACCACTCCTGGGCGGAGATTGAGAAAGTCAAGATATTTGCCCTGGATATCCGGTCGAATATCAAAACTAATATTTGATCGATATCACTATGGGTGATATCCAAAGTCGATAGCTGAAGTCTCTGATATCATTCACCATGATATTCAACATCTTGATATTTGGAAACTATGTTGAATAAATGATGTTGATATCCGGCTTGTATATCAAATCTATGGCCAGATATTAGGGTTAATAGTTACTAAGTAGGTTAGCTTTGGTTATTAATTAGGTTAAGTTTGTAACACTAGTTTTTTTTTTCATTTTCATTTTTGAAAATTAATTTATGATTTTTTGAATTTTTTTTTAAAAAGAAATATTTGTGACAAAATATTCTCTTTTAAAAAATGATGTTGCCTTTTGGAGATTTTTTGCTCAAAAAAAAAAGACTAGCACCCAACATAATTGGCAAGCCAATTTTGAAATTTTTGATATCTGGATCTCCTAATATCTGACTAATAAATAAACGATGAATATTCGAAACCACTGATATCTAGGTCAGATTAGAAATGTGAAAATCTGATATCCAACCAAGATATTAAAATTTTAAAAAATAATAACAATGTAATATCCTTATCCGACAACAAAAAAAAATAGTGGATAATTTTATCCGAGAGATATCCCAAAAAAATGATATCTGCCCAACACTGGTCATAACATCATATGTTTGTATGAAGTCCAATAGTTTTAGCTAAATAGTTTTAGTCTCTTCAACTACCCACTAGTTCAAAATAGTTCCAATATTCCACAAATTACTTTTTTTATTCACAATAATGCAATACTAACTACCTTTTATCTATTTTCTTTAAAACATTTCTTGATATATGTAATATTGTCTCTTCATGAACTAGAAGTGTACCTTCAATGGCATCTCTTAACTCGTTATTTAACAGCTCATCATATAAGCTTGAGTTAATAAGCAAGTATTAATCACATGGAACTTAATTTGGTTGATGTCAACTTGGCACACACGTTACCTCAAAATCAAAAAGAAAATTTGTAAATCTCAAATCTTAATTTATAAAAACCTATTTCAAATTTGTTTTTAACAATATTTCATAAATTCGTTTTTCATGTGAATTCTTGAGACTGAAGGTCCTTTTGGGGAAAAGGAAAACAGGAAAGAAAAAAAGAAGAAAGGAGAAGGGGGGAGGGTTAACAATTTTTCTTTACAAATTTATATATTTTAAATGAAATTGTTCACGATTTATGTAGTTGACAATGTTGGAAATTATTAATTCACAAAACACCGACAAATTGGGACCCTCTAATAAACTTTTCTTTGGGAAAAAAAATAATTTGTTATTCAACATATTTAGAAAATTTAAAATGTTTCCACAATTTCCACTAAAATTTATGCAAATTTTTACTTACAATTTTTTTACAATTTCTCATTAGAAAAATTAAATCAAACGAGCTTGGTCTTGACTGCAAGGCCCCAAAGCACATTAATGTAATAGTTTAATATCTATTTAAGTTTTCAACCTCAATTGGTCCCCTTATGAACAGTTTTCATCTCCTCTTCAACGGAAGTCTTCACAGATAACTCCGACAAGTCTTCGCATTCTTGAACAATTTCAAGCCTTTGGTTTCCAAGGTCTTGGCAAGTTTGGCGAATTCCAAGAACTTCTTGAACTTTTCAAAGACTTTCTCCCCATACTTAGTTTGGCAATTCAAGAGGATTACAGTTACATTAACTTGCATTTAAACCATTTACACATGTTTTAAGCAGGGTTTTTGTTTCCAATTTGGTGAGGTAGATGGACTTCCCATCTTACACAAGAGGACATCGCTGAATCTAGACAAATGAGAGAGAGAAAGTAGAAAATTATTGGATTAGTAAGTGAGTTGCAAATATCTATAGTCTATACTGATGATTTGAACCCTTTTTTGCTCGAAATGTGTGGTATTGGGGAGAATTTTCCCTCCAGAAAAACCTTTGTAGAGGTCGCAGCATATATGGCATGTAATGTGGGTTAATTCTCGTTGTAAATTGTGACCTCATTAGCAGAAGAAATTCCTCTCATGCACAACAAATATGTAGGCAATAAGCAAAATAGCAAGTGCAAAATCTAGAGTTACACAGCAAGCAAGAAACAGCAACAAGTACAACATCCCTACTTGGGTTGATGTAACTTCAATTTTTATCCATTCATGAAAGCTTGGTGGGGGCGCACCGTGACTCAGTCTCCTTCAATGCAAAAGGCACTGACTGTTCCACCATGATTTACAAAACCGATGAATCCATCTTCAATGCCTTGACCAAGAAACACACAATCGCCGTCTAGGGCAACGCCCCCGTAAATCGCCGTGTTGAAATTGTACTCCCACAGGACTCCGCCTGTTTTTGCGTCAAGTGCGTAAAGGGAGCCGTTGAGCGGGCCTAGCGAAGTGGTGAACAGGACCCCATTTGCAACGCTCACTGGCCCTGTTGGTAAATTGCTAAGTGTGCCAGGGGTGACTGTGGTCCATAAAGTCGTGCCGTTGCTTGCGTCGATGCCGACCCAACCTCCCATTTGCGTCACATTCTTGGAAGGAACTAGCGTGAAGTTCTCGACTCTATTGTTGACGATGCTTACGTAGACTCGATGGCTATCTGTCGCAGAGCCATATGATACTCCCCCAATATCTCCTCCTGGTCCTGCAACCTGCAGCAACGAAGAAGATATGATGTTAATAATTCGTGCGCCCCGCGAAGATTGTTGAGATCTTTATCCATATGTGAGAACCTTCAACAAATCAATCTTACAAAACAGAAATATTGCAACAAAATTTACAGAAATCTTTGATCAACCGAAAGAAGAGGTGTAATTTCACAAACTCTGTAATAATTACTGGCCATGATACACTGCCATAGTTAACTATGAGACTTTGGTCTCTTTTAGCTGTGAGAGTGGAATTGTTGCATCTCCGAACAAGAGGGTATCAATCTAAAGTTTCTTGTCGTACAAATGTGTGCAAAGTTTTTTGAAATGAGAATGGACTTATGTGTTCATTCTGGAGTGGTGTACGATATTATAGCTAGGTGACGTGTAAATTTGACAGAGAAATGCGAGCGGGAGGGTTCTTGAGCAGAAGTCTTACATTTGCCCACACGAGCCGGCCGTCGTCTCTATCAAGAGCCCATACAATCCCACTTTTCTGACCTGCAACCACTATATCTTGCCACTCTTCAGGAGCTGCATCCTTTGAATGCTTGGTAATTTTAGGTATGGTGAGCATCATGGGTGCCTCCCCAAAGTCATAATCCGGTCCAGGAATTTTTGGACAGTTCGGACTCTTGGCAACATTGGGATTTGTAGGGCAAACTGTGACATAGGTATCGTATCCCCCAAGATGGTGACTCCATTTTATGTCTCCCGTGTCAAGATCCAGAGCTAGAATCGACTCAGAATGATCCCCGGGAAGGATGCACGGATCAGGATTGTCCGGAACTGTTTTGTTATCCTGCTTTTCTTGGCATTCTTGTACCGATGGGGGAACTTGGTAGTTGTTTCCAGTCGCGATAAACACGAGATTTCGTTTTGCATCGATGGAGGGACTGCTTCCCCAGAGTGCCGCCCCGGCATACAATCCTTGCTCGCCACCGTTATCAGGGAGCATTTTTGTTCGCCATACGATCTTGCCGGTTTCGATGTCGATCTTCACAAAACTTCCTTGAAACGTACAGCACAACTCGACCGGAAGTGTTTCCTGTGCCGATGACACGCCTACGTAGTAGTAACTGCATCAATAGAGAACGGATCCAAATCAGGATCAATGGACATGTATCCCATACCCTACTATTTCATGGTGCAAAAATTACAGCTTCACTCAGGCGCGACTAATTTTGACTATGAGAAGGGGCGAAATTTTGAAGGACAAGGTGGACACAGTCTAAATGAAGAAACAAAATGGGAATTCTCAAAACCAATCACCCAGCTTGCAACCTGTTTTTGAATTGATATCAGGGTCAACAGCTCCACTTCCCTACCTTCCGTAAACGGTCCCAGACATGGTGATGATTGCTCCGAGGGTTGGATCGAGGACCTTCGCCCAGATGAGATCGCCATTGCGCCTGTCAACAGCGAGCACGACCGCCGGTGACTGAAGCCCAACAAACAGATACTTTCCTGACACAACTGGGGTGTGCTTTGAAAATACGGTACCAAAAGCACCGGTACCAGTGACGTTTGTCAAGTTCGTCTTCCACGCAAGTGTCCCATTGTCACGATGCACTGCGTACAAAAACCCAGCCCAATCTGGAAAGTAGACGAAACCGTCTGATATGGACGGGGTAGCGGTAACATCGCTGAAATTTGTATGTCCGGTGATGAATCTCCATTTCAATTTCAATTTTGGAACATTTTTTTCGTTGATCATGCAGTTTTGACTATGAACTTCTCGTCGATTTTCAATTCCTCCTCCACTATTTGGCCACTGCAAGTGCGGAAGAATGCATGATACAGTGCAGTACGTCACCGAGAGATCAACAAACGCATATGTATTCACAGCAGATTCATATCTGTCGACTGATTCATGAAGGTTTGGAATAAGAGCATATGAATGCAACTGCGTGAGTACTTCTTCACAATACGTGCACACTCTTAAGACCCAAATTCAGTTTAGAGCAGCAGGTGGTTGAGGAAGTTCTGCTGACGATCAACAGCTATCAGTACATTAATTTCTTTTCCAAGTGATGATGCTTGGAGGCTTGGAATTACCACTCCTGGACCATGTAACATTTGGAAACACTTTCAATTCAGAAGTTATTGGATCAAAGAACGGCGTACCTCCGCTTCTGCAAAGCTGTCCAGACCCGACACTGTAGCGTAGTGTAATGTCAATAACGTCCAAACGATGGCACATGTACGCACTGTTCGAGACTCCATCACGAATCAATTCAATCGTTTCAAGCTGCTATACAAATCCAAAAAAAGCGCAGATCAGGAAAAAAAATATCCCCCTTTTGCTGCAGGAGACTTACCAAGCAAATCATCTTGACTCCTTTATTCTAGTATCATCTTCAATCAGCAATGAATACTGTAAGAATCTCGACACCTCCAAGAAAAACCTTTAAAACAGACACAGCGCCCACACATCTACTGCGACTCACATTTGGAGGAGCCGTACGTTGATTGGGTTACGAATTGTTGCTTCACTTTCCCAAATGAGCTCCGACAAAGAAGAACAATTTAATATTGTTCGCCTCCTGAGGTCTCCGAGAGGAGCTGTAGTGCCGATGTCGGAATCTTAGCGCTGATCTAGAAGCACACTGATCCAGGATCTGAAGAGCAGCGATATACTAAGATCTAATTTTAAGGAGTGCCTATCTACTAGGGTAGAAGCATCTTGTCATGAACTAGTACTATATTTGCTCTTTTCCTTTCTATGGTACTTTTGCAGACTGCGCATGTCTTCAATTAGAGCATGTACACAAGTACGTGTGGATGAGTCCTTGTGTGCGTACTACAAATGTCTTTTATCATGTCTTCCTCCAGTTTTGTCTACCGCTGCTTCTGATCCGGTGATCTTGTGTATAGCTGTTTTACGTTTAGAGTCACAGTTTACTGTAGCAAGGAGATAACTCCAGAGCTAGTGGGCGACTGTAGAGCTCTCCTGTCAACAGAGAGAGCCTGCAGGGTGGACTAGGCTTGGGGATTAAGAAAGCAAATATAGGAACAAAAGACGTTTCACGCTCTGTGATCTGTGGTCAATATGCAACGTACCGCAACGGCAGGTGCGAGTTATATACTCACCCATTCTTTTGCTGCCACACGAGGTGGATGCGGTTCAGGGTTTCAAGAGTGGCCGGGTCCAGCTGGAGATGTAAACCCATCGAAGCTCAGCTGATACAAATGGACAAGGCAGCAGCTTGGACCGTGGTTCCTAAAATTCCACAATCCACAGCTTAAATGTATTTGCTTGGAAACAAGCAGGAAATACACCTACGCTGACTTGAGGGCATGGATTCTAGCAACTGCAAGACTGCGGAACTTTCTTGTGGAGGTGCAAGGCTTCCTAGAAATCCCGACAACAAAACCCGTAGTGAGGACAGAGGACTAACATTTGTGCACATAGAGAGAGAGATAGTGGGAGAGAGAGAGATTTGGCAAACCACCGGGCAGACGGGGTCTGATGCGCCAGTTTCCCGACACTCCCCACTACACTCCGACTCAGAAGGAGACGCAATCAACGCTGACTCTGCATGATTCGCGCCACTTGCTGTGGCATCATCAACCTCATACAAACATTGACTAGATGACGACATTGGCAAGCGTGCTAGTGTTTTTTTAAGGATTAGGCCAAGGTAGCTCCTAAGAGTGTAAGAGCGGAGAAAAAACGATGATCCATTATTTTCAAACTGGAAATAAAAATGAGGACACATGTCAAAACTATACATAAATACTCAAGCAAAAAACAAAAAAGGGCGGCCAGGGGTATACAACAGGGCAAGATAGCATTGGGGAAGTCACTGCAATGACAAGTGACCCATCACTTTGTGACTCCTCCCTCAAATCACAAGTTGAAATTGAAGCGACTTTTTTATTAAAAAATCTTGAGACTTCCTTTCTCAAAAAAGTAGCGACGAAATTGAAAAGTGCTATACAAAAACGACGAAGGCTGCAAGACAATAGTCATGTGCTAACAGATTGCAGGATTCAAGCCTAGCAGGTGCAAAAATATTCGAAGAAGATTCTACCATGGTTCATGCCCCTGGCAAAGAACACAAGTAGGCAAAAAAAACATTCTTGCACGCAAATGAGGTGATCAGGTTTTTTTCTTTTGGCGTAGTAGGGTGGGGTGAGGTGTTGGATTTCTGTTGTGTTCTCATCAAGGTTCCCAAATGGGTTCATAACTTTTTCCTGACAGCTCCTCACTTTGTCTCATACGTTTGGTCGTATGTTCTACTGGTGTAGGCTATTTAAACACCCTAAAGGAGGAGATTACAACACATTTATTTGGGGATTGTCCAAAGCTTGAATTTTTTTTTGGTCATGAGCCAATCAAAGATGCCCATCACAAATTTTTAAAAATTGGACTTTTTCCAAACTCAGTCATGTGTGGAACAAGTCAGATCAAATTTTGTCGTTTTTTTGAAATTGAAAGTTTTTCTTGTCACTTTTTGACATCCTGAGTCTCCGCTATTATTTGCCAAAAATTGTCAAAAGGTCACACTCCCATTAAAGAATACTGTGTCACAAATGCTTTTCTTTTTAACAACTTTTTTATTTTGGGAGGGTGTCAGTACATTCCTTTGTACTGGAACGCGTTAATCTTGTGATATTTCTCTACAAAAATGTCATCATTTAATGAGAAATTTGTTTTGAACATGATGTTCCTCACTTTGGCTGCATCGCAAAATTGGAGAAAAATAAATTGATCTTGATGAGTCTCAATTGAGAATGAACAAGCCTATTTGGTGCCATTGTGCATTTTTTATCATTACTAAAGCTCTTGGGTCCACTCTGTGACAACTAGCAAATAAATGATAATTTTAGATATAGGGTTTTGAACATTGCACAATTACCAAGTTTGCATGTAATGGCAAATTGACACTTGTGGGTGTAATAGCATGGATGATTTATTGAGATCAACGTTGATTTAAAAACTATGTAGAGGTTTTCTACAATTTTATTCTTTTAATTTAGAGTGTTAGATATTTTATTTTGATTTTCGTTATGGGTTTTAGCTTTATGATGACAACTTATTTGTGCTTTTCAAATTCATAAAATGACCAAACTTAGTAGTCCTTAACTTTGTAGTTCATATATACATATAATAAATGTAAGAGTCTTTTCTTGTAAATATTGATTTTTTAGTAGATTATATAGGTACATATGACCTTCATGCATTATATGAGTCCAAAAAATGAAGAATGCGATTGTTTTTACTAATTTTTTCATGTCTTTAAAATAGTTTACATTACATTCCTGAAATTCCATAATTCAACATGAAAATGAAATTATTTCCTAGTCAAATATTTGATTTGTTTATTCCATTTATTTCATTTGAATGTATTCTTTCATAAACATGGGAAAATTGATACAAATGGGCAAAATTTTGAATCCTTATGATACTTGAAAATTACATTGTTTAAGATTTTTGTATGTGTGACAATTCTTTTTGGGTAACTTGATCTTGAATGCACCCAAAAGATATACCCTCTTCCCAAACGCCTACCCTAATTTGAGATTTTTTTCAATTTTTGATTTAGCCAAGTAGCAATCATCCATAAAAAGATTTCATCAAATTTGGCCATAAACAAGCTATGAAAGTTCAAATATTTTCTGCTACCTCATGGTGCCAATTATGAAAATGCGAGGTTTTAAATTTCTTCTTTGAATTCTAGCAATTTAAATTCTCAATTTAAATCACTGAATTTTCAGATTTTTAACTTCAATTTATTCTATTTTGGAGAGATTTTGCCAGTAAAGAAAAGGTTGCCATCAAGGTCTCTCCTAATTTGATGGTGTAGCCTGGAGAGCATAGGCCCATGTGGAACATAAAAAGGTTTTTGCATTCACACAGTGGAAGGTGGTCTGGATTTTTATATGTGAATGGAGGGATGTTTCATGGATGGACAAATGCATGTTCCAAGCAGATGTACTTTCAAATACAAAACAAAAAACCTTGTATGCTACTTTGAATGCCCCTTCTTAGCTGTTGCCACTTATCTCTGATTCTGTGATATATTTGGGTGTGAGTCTCTCTATTCTTAGGTTCCCATGAAATGAAATTGACCACATGGATGATTTTTAAGTTGATGACATTGTGAAGCAAAATTGAAACACATATGAATGAAATGCCCACACTTATGGAATTGGTCCTTATCAATATTGAAAGAATCAATGAAATTGATAGAACAGGTGAAAACCAAAAATTGGATCAAACTAACAAAACATCAAATCCAAGCAAAGGAAATTGTATCATGGAGAAAGTGGATGACATCAAACATAGATGAACTAAATGGCATTGATGAAAATATCAATTAGATAAAGTTGACATGGATGAAATTGACAAGACATGTGATAGTAATGACAAGGATGAAATTTGGCAGTATGGTTAAAATTGAACAACATAATATATAATGATAATGACTGACAATATTTTTTTAAAAGACAATCATGTGAAAGACACCAATTATATATATTACATGGATGCAATATGGATGAAATTCAACAGCATGAATGAAAATGGCAAGATACATTATGTCAACATGGTATGATGAAAAATTGTCACATGCATAAAATTTGATAGCTTAGGGTCAATTTCCACATGGACAAAACAAATCATTTAAGTTTTTTTCAAATATTAATTTTTTTATAATTTTTTTTAAAAGGGTCTACGATGATATTGTCATATGAGGAGTGAAATTATTCAGATTGTAACCTGCAATAATATGAAGGTTGTCAGCACCTCACCTTGATATTTTCATGAAAATTCATTTCACTGTTTTAAAGATCATTTAACGACAAAACTGACCTTAGGGTAAAATAGTATGGAATCTGACCATACAAATGTAGTCGAGCAAATGAACAAAATTTAACAAAATGATGAAACTATGTGGAAAGTGATTGCCATCCGTGTAGTTGAAAACTTGAGTTTCACATTGCAAGTGAGATATTTGTGTGCAATCAACTTCATCAAGTATCCTACTTTCATCCATGTAATCAAGTTTCATCCCCATGGTTAATTGCACCACTATGGTGAATTTCTCTTGTGTGTAAAAGATTCATTCTTGAAAAAAGTTTCATCAATGTGTTAACCCATTTAATCCACATGTGCGGATTTCATCCTTGTGGTTAATCTCATCATTGTTGAGCATTTCATAATCCATGTCACAATTCATCCATGACCATATTAATCTCTGGTTAGCTTCATTTGTCATCAAGTTTTTCAATGCAGTCAATTTGATCCATAATCATTTAGGGTCAAAATTGCATGTGCAACATATTTCATCGATGAACATGTTTCTATTTAAGCACGGAATAATTCATTTGTATTGACAATTTCGTTCATGATAATTTCATCCAGAAATTGTTTGACAGAAAATAACCGGAATCTCTGATTGATGCAGATCTGTACACTTGCAGTTTGATTATAGTACCAGTGCGCAGCCTTTAGAGCTTGCTTCAGCTCCTGATTCAATGAAGAAGTTCTTCACTGTTGCAAACTAGGCATGCATCCTGATTCTTGTGTTTAGATGTAAAAATTTGGTCATGAAATGCAAATTATAAGATGTGAAAAGATGCATCCTGATTGTTGTGTTTAGGCGTAAAAATTTGGTCATGAAATGCAAATTATAAGATGTGGAAAGATTACCTTCATCTGCACTATCTGCTGTCCAGATCGAAGAACAAGAAGAGTTTAGGGGGAGTTTAGGCAGATCCCTTACAGTATTTCCCTTGTCTAAAAAGAATGGCCTGGAAGCAGTTTGAAAGCAAATGATGGCAGTTATAAAGCTTGGAGGATTTGGGATACTTGTTTGCAATGATATCAGATATGGAAAATATGTGGGAGAGAGAGAGAGAGATGGAAACTGATAGCCAGTGATTCTCAATGATATCTAACTGTAGTCCTCTGAAATATCCAATAACTGGATTCGATATATAACAGTTCTCAAAACTCTGAGAATGATTTTGATATATAACCATAGTTCTCAAAACATCTAAGAACCGGCCTAATAACTTTTCATAAAACTGCTGATTCTTTGCTGGTTATTTTGTGAAAACTGTGAATTTTTTTGAGGCTTCTTAAGAAAAATGGAACCAGAGGTTGTTTGATTTCCCAAAAATATTAAAACTGAATAAATCAGAGGTTATTAAAGAAATCAAAGAACCACCCAACACTGTCCAAATCTCATTCCTGATGTTGTAAGGACATTTTCACAAAAAGCAAAGAAGGCAATGATGAGAACCATACAGATTTTTCACCAAAAAACAAAGGAAGGAATGATGAGATTGGTACATCAGGATCATTGCCAAATCCATACATCATTAACCACATTGTCGATCACACATGAATGTCGTCAAATACACACAAACACGAAATTCGACAACAAACTCGAAGCACAAACACACTCCTATCTATGTTCTACATCAAGGAGTGTACACAAGAAGGCCCATTCTGTCCTCTCCCCCAATCCCCCACATTTTCATTCCCCATGGCAGAGCGGCAAAACCTTCCTCATAGAATATGGAGGCTTGTAATGAAATAAGCTTTTAGGATAAAGAGTCAAGACACTTGCACTTGTTAGGGTGGGGAGAATTCCCAGAATTTGAGGAATTTATGTCTATTGGAAAGTGATTGGTAGTTAGCAAATACATTTTTCATCACAGTTCTTTGGTCTTAGGTCTTTTTTGTTATGTTGATTGTCATTTCATAATCATGAGTCCTCTTTGCACAAGGTCTTTACCTGATTTTTGTTGATTGTTTGCTTTTGTTTTTTCTTTGGGTTGTGTATACTTGTGTTCTCATTTGCCTTGTAGTTTTGATGGATGGGTTCCCATCCTTGATTTTTATTTACAGGGTTTTTTTTCCTTCTTGCAGGGTTCCAGATGTTCTCAATATGTTCCCCCATGTTTTCTATGATGTGTCTTCACATTCCTTATAACTGCTCCATTTATCTTGCCTTCATTGCCCTATTCCTCTAGGAACATATGTAAGCTCAGTGGATTTAAAGTTAGAAACCATTTTTTTTTTTATTTCACCAAAGATGGTGACTGAGAGCCCTGTGTGCATAAAGATAATGCCTATTTTCAAACACAAGATCTTGTTCCTTTCAGACATTCATGATGCAAAATTTTCAAACAAATTTTTTTTGCTATTTTCTTTGACACAATTAAGCATTTATGTTAGTTTAAACATTGATTTTAAAAAAAGAGAAAAAATAGGGATAAATACAAAGAAATGTACCATTTGTGAAATTGGGAGCTTTTCACCTCTTAATCATGGGGTTCACATGACTCAACAAAACCTATGGCCTGCAGCTACATGGCATGCCACCACTACAAATATCAGTTCCAATCCTTAAGTGACAGAACATAACCTACATGCCAAGATTAGACATGTCATCAATATAATAAGCAATAGTAGTAACTTGGTGTAGAATTTATTCCCAATGACATGAAAGGTGGAATATTTTATCAAACTCTTGATGTAATTTGATTAAATCAAACAACTATAATATTATGCCATGATGAATTTCTCTCAATGGACTTCCTCTCCAAACTATGAGTTATTTATTTTAGTACCTATTGCTTCTTCATGTCTGAAAGGTAGTACAAATTGTATTGTTTTATAAAAAGCAATTTGAACATTACAGTCCTCCTTGTCCAATAAGTAGATGCACCACTTGAATTGCGAAGTAACAATACAAAGACAAGGGTGTAATGCAGGTATGCAACTTCTTAGTGCCCGCAGCCATCTCCTTCATGAGAGTGACTGGTGCAAATTCCAATCATGAGGCACATCAACATGGTAACTACTTCTGTTATTCATCCAATCCAAACAGATTGTGGACTTGTATTAATCCTTTCTCCACTTCTACAACAGGGTGCCAATTCTCCTTAGAAAGCTCAGTACAATATCATACCTGTATCAATGTCTTGCTATGGAGAAATTCACAATCTAACACATATTATATGTTTGAAACTTTCATTGGCAACTCATCAATCACTCTTGAAGCTTGTTTAATGGTGCCCAAGGTTGTCTTCTTATAGGACTGTAATCCAGTAACTGGATGTATCATGAGTTTACAACAGTGATGCCCCAATGTTCACTAGTCCTTTAAGTATCCCATTGATGATCTCCACCATTGAGTGAAGTGTCTTCCTTCTCTGTGCTTTATTCACTTAGACCCTTCTAATAACATATGGTGAATTCATAACTGAATCCATGTTTCCTTATCTAGCCTTGTCATATGGCTTCATCACAATCTTTACAAGACTCTCTAAATATTACTCTAACTCACTAGAGATAGTGGGATTGGTTTCCATCGGCCTTAGAGATATCCTCCCTTTGACAAAATGTGCATGGATCTAGGCCTTGACAATTAGGGTCTCTTTTCATTAGGTCGTTGTGATCAAAATACAGAATATGCTTGGGTCACAGCAACCTACTGGAAAGCAACTGAAATGGAGCCTCTTTTTTTGTTACATGTTCAAGCACTTTCCGTTAGATGGTTACTACTAGGCTGAAAATCTTTAGGAATTTAATGTTATGAACATTTCATATTAGTGGTACTTTTTAGACATGTTCCAATAAAGAATGACATGTCACTTTTTGTTGCTTCACAGGTTGACTCACAGCTCATACAAAGATCTGCATTTGGTCGATGCTTGACATGTAGACTATGAGCATAGCTAGATGGGACAAATGTAATGGAAAGCTACTGTCAGGGGTAGAATCTGTGATTACAACAGCCAAATGGAAAGAGGCCCTCAATTCCTTTTCAAATGCAAACTTGCCTCCTGTGCACGCTGCTGATTCCATGTTTATCCAAATCTTTTGTTCCTGGAACTTCATCCTCAGATCTTCCCCCTGCAAGTACAACATAGACAAGAGATGGGATTGTGTACTACCTAAACCTTTGAGAGAGGAGAGAGCACTCACCATCCAGGAGATGGAGGCAATGCCACCTCCTGCTGGCAGAACATAAGAGAAGAAAAAGTCAAAATCAGATTTTGAGCTGCGATGTGGCTAATCAAACACACATGTTGCAGTTTTTCCACAGGCTCAAAGTAGCAGAAAGCTCAAATTCATCCTCTTGGCTAGATTTCCTTATATTACTCCCCATGTTTGATCACTGTCGTCCAGTGCTCAATTCTCCAATTTTTGTTTCTGAGTCAGGTGGCTGGGAAACCACATGGAGAATGAGCAGCAAGAAAGGATGTGAACAATGATGCATCATAACAGAGCTTGGACAAGGAAGCTAGGATTCACCTGCTCCAGTCACCTGACACCTGTGCTCTAGAGCAGCTTAGTCTGGACTGTGGCAACTGTTCAGCCCATCCACTATCCTCAAAAGCCATTCTCTCTACCTCTTCCAATATGGCAGGAGCAAGTGCAGCTGAAAATGCACAACAGGAGCCAAATACAATCAAATTTGGCTTGAGGTCAGAGAGGACATAAGAAAAAACTAGGATTCCTACTATTTGTTGGCAACATGACCTACTGGAACTTGTTAACTAAATATGGTGATTTCAGTATTTTTTTCTCGAAATATGGTGACTTTGTAGGATTTGTCCAAAATAATCCTTTGTAGGATTGGCACAGCCAATTTTTTTGTTGCCAAGTGGCAACAATTTCACCGCAACAAAATGCTGGCTCAATTCCATGGTTTTTCGAGTCAGTAGAGCTCCATGATACTCTTCATTTCTAAGATGTGAAGAGCGCTTCACCAGAAGAGACGTCATTAATGCAGCACCACAGATAACACTTTGCAATAGCTCAGATGTTCACAACAATCTTTCCAAGTTGGATAAGAATGTTTCACATCCATATTTGTCCCATAGAGACTTGATCTCAGCTGAATGACAGTGCAATAATTCTTCGAATTTTCCATGTGTTGAATTATCCATGTGTTTATGCGTGGATAATGATAGTTTTGCATCTGGTCATCAATACAAATACCCTGTTCATGTTTGAAGGACATTTTACCTTTTCACACATATCATGCATTCCCTTAAGTATAGGAGAAGGGCCTGAGTACAGGCCCTTCTGTAATTTGCGATCTGTGCCTGAGCCTGGTACGCCGCTGAGGGAACAGGTCACAAGTCACGGAAGGGCCTGTACTCGGGTCCTTTTCCTACATAAAGCAGAGCTGGGATTTTTTTCACTTTTTATGAATAGTGACAGGCTGGCTGGTACCTTCTGCTGGTCAGAAGATCCCAGTACAGCCTGGCTGATACCTTCCACTGCATAAAATCCCGCCTGCTGAAAACAAGTTTCTTCAGGCAAGTAACAGATCTGAAAATTCAAAGGAAAATCCAGGCAGTGCTTTCCACGCAGGGTAAAGGCCATGGCAGCAGGTTTCAGGGGACTAAGGGCCCTCCTGATGAAGTTAGGTGAAGGCAGGAAACCAAGGAGGTTCTAATGAACTGAAGTGCCAGAGAATTGCAAACAGTGGCCAGGAAATATGGTCTCATGTGAGGACGGTGGGTTTTATGAAAAGCGCAAAGCCTGTGTGCGATACGTAATGCCAGCCAGTTGAAGGTGATGGCTATGGAGCTGCTAATCACATGGATGCAAAATTTTGTGGAGGAACATGGCCTCTCACTATACTAGCAAAAACCTGGTAGGTATTTATGTAAAGAGTATACATTCTATGTCCATGCCCATACGGCTTAAATTCTGCTAAAATATTGCAAGCCCGGCCCTCCTCACTCTGCAGGCTTGACATACTGTAGTAACTTGGCAGCTTGGACTCTAAATTATAATATTTGTAGAAATGTTGAAATTTTCAAAAAATACTTCTTTCAAGGAACAAAATATTGTGAAGGAAAATGTAAAATCTTTTGGAATATTCAAAAATATTTGACTTTTCCACTTTCAGTCTTTAATTACTTATTCAACAAAAATGTGTTGAAGGTGCCCTTGTACAACAGTATGCCAATTTCAGTTTTTTCTCTTTTGTATGCACAGTTCATCAAGTATGGCTGCAAGTACATGCCCACACATCCAAACATCCAAACTTGTTTTTCTTTGTTTTTGCTTAATGCATGATGATGTATGAGCTGGTAATCAGCTTGACCAAGGATCTGGATTTCTGATATCGAGGGAGTGGGTGTTTGTCTGTGCTTGTTCATCTTTTGTTATGCCTAGGATTATTGTCCTTGTTCCACTAAGAATTGTTCATTTTTGTCATTAAGGTGACTGATATTTTTAGAGTGGCACACACCTCAAATTCTGAAGGGTCTGAAAACAGACCCTTAGGAGGGTAGTGTTCTCACATTTAATCCCTCCCGCTCCAGCTCTTAAGGAGTACGCATAATATCCTCCTCTGTTGTAGGATGGATATTCACTAGGAAATTTCTCTGATTGCTTTATGTTTATGTTTGTCCCTCCATATAAGTAAAGTTCAAGTCTAGACTGTTGATTAAAGAATACTAGTGTGTCATGTGCCATTAGCTCCATTGTGAACTCGTAATAATGTAGGGTGGACACAACATATGACATTATTGTGCAGGGTAAACTTATATCCCATTGCAAGATCTTTCCAACAACACCAAAGGCACATCACAATTCCTGCTACTGGAATTGAATGGTAGACATTCAAGTGTTACCATGTCCTCAACTGATTTTCCTTCCAAAACCTGGTTTTTTTGGAATTTATTTGGATTTTCAGTGGCAGAAATCACTTAAAATTAAATATCTCCACATTGTAAACCCAAATCTTACCAAATAAATTCCATTAAATCCTGCTCATCAAGATCTTTCCAACAACATTAAACGCACATTCCAATTCCTCCAAATTTTCAGCTATGATTTAATTTAATTTTCAGTGAAGAAATCATTTGATATTCAAGAACTTCTACACCACAAGTCTGAACATCATGAAATCAATCCAATGCACCCATCCTCCTCAAGAGCTTTCCAAAGAGACCAAGAATGCAATCTGAAGCATCCTGGTTCGGTGGATCTCACAAGTACAAACAAAACAAACAAACTACCTTCCTTCATAGATAATAGACTAGTGTGTGGCCTGTGACCTTGGCCCAAGTGTTACAGCGTTTTCAACTGAATTTCCCTTCCAAAACATGGTTTTTTGGAATTTATTTGAGTTCTCAGCAGGAGAAATCACTTATAAATCAATATCTCCCACTTTCTGAATCCAAATCTTACCAAATAAATTTCATTTAGTCCTACTCATCAAGATCTTTCCAACAACACCAGAAAACATTCCAATTCATCCAAAATTTTCAGCTAAGATTTAATTTAATTTTCAGTGAAGAAATCATTCAATATTCAAAAACTTTTGTACCACAAGTCCAAACGCCATAAAACCAAGCCAATGCACCCCTCCTCCTCAAGAGCTTTTCAAAGAAACCAAGAATGCAATCTGAAGCATCCTGGTTTGGTGGATCTCATTGGTACAAACAAAACAAAACTAACTAACTACCTTCCTTCATAGATAAATTGCTGATCGTAACATGTACTAATGAATTGTCCCCAAAACTTTAACAAAGTGAAAATATTGAAAAGTACCAAAATCACTACAAACTTACAGTTTTTTATGTATTCACTACTATTATGTAGAAAAAACATGAAAGGACAAGTTTAACTTTTTCACATGTGCCTGATCATCAGAACACACCATAGTAAGGACTATTTGTCCCATTGCATTCCCAATGCCCATGGATGATGGCATGTTGCAATATTGATAAATTTAAACATGATGTTGTTTTACTCTTTGAATTATATTGACAATATCTTCATTTGTCCAGATTCTCAAAGGTTTAAAGATTTCAGCCATATCTCATCTTATTCAATATCAGTAGGAGAGCCTAGAAAAACACCATACCTAAAAAGGAACTCTTAAAATATTCACACTTTTCAAATTGTGACCACCACAAGAAAAAAATACAATTATTTACTAACTTTCTAGGTTTCTTTTTTGGGATCTTGATATTTATATAGACTTGGTATCTTTTGGTATATACAAAAAGATATCTAGGTACTCATTTTGTAAATTTATCTTTTTTGGGGGTATGTAAACCCTTTTACATGGGATATATGTAATCAAGGGATTGACACTTGCTTTTGAGTTGCCTCACCAATAATTGCATGTACATTTCATAGAAAGAACAAGCACTAGTGTAGTAGCAATCCCCTAGCTGGTCAGATTCAATGTTCTATGTGTCCAATGGAATGAAATATTCATGCCATTTGGGACATCCTAATTAGTGTCCAATTTCCTATTTCTATGTGTAAGGTAATGCCCTGGCAGCAGGGCCTTACACTCGGAGGGTCGAGTGTAAGGCCCTTTGGCTAGGGCATTACCCAGGATAATAACTCATGTAAGCCTATATGATGGGGTCTCCCATTTGTATGGTGGGAAGTTATGTGGGTTAAAGAACCGAAATTGTGGATTATCTAAATAAATAAATAGCCATGCAAGCACTTTTGTGGTGAAATCTCACCAAGTTTCGACCTAAAAAAGGGAGCTCCTACCATTCACCTTGAAAAATGTTTTTTTTTTTTTTTTTTTTTTGCCACAAAGGCTAGACCTAACATCAACTAATTTGTCAACATCTTTTTTGTAAACCTAAACCCATCACCACACATGGCAAGCTTGCATATTGCTAGTAGTCATATCACAACATGTCAAAGTGTTACCTCATTGATGCCCTAACTTTCTATTTACTCCTTTGCCAAAATCTTATTCATACTTCTAGTTGTCATCACTTGCAATCAAGAACCTCTTCTCTTCATTACTTGTCTTCATTACTTACACAAAGTCAGTAGGATTGTTATTAGATATGAACTTGTGATGTCCAAGTACTAGCAATTGCTAAATGATATCATGATTCATAGTAGTAGCTTTCTTGCACAAAGGTCCAAATCCATATGTTAACAATTCATTCATTGTGTAACAAGAAGAACTTTAAGGTGAGACTCCATAATTTTGAAGATCTTGATGTTGGTGGCCAGCTATTGGAGGGAATCAAGATTCTTTGGACCTCAATTAGAATCCTATAGAATTGAGATTTGATCCCTAAATTTTAACCTTAATGCCCATGAACATTGTTTTGTTTTGCAGATTTGTATAGATTCAAAAGTTCTTGTGCACATTACGATGTAAGTGCAAATGTTTTACATTATTATATTGCATTCGAATGGTTGTATTATTTGAAAATGTTGTGTATTATGTAATGTTTACAATGTGATTATGCAACTTTTAAAGTTAAATGCTTCATGATTATGGATTTGGGGCTTAGATTTTATGAAGTGTGTTACATGTTATGATGGACAACTAAGGGCCATAAAAGTCATGTTTCTCTTACGTTTTGACAACTTTGATAACTTTGGACTTTGTGATAATTGATGAGGTATTTTTTAGGTTTTGACTTTCTTTCTCTTGTAGCTTGCTTAAAATTTTGAATTATCAATGTCTATTGTCTTCATGTTGTTTTTGACAACTTTGATAACTTTGGACTTTGTGATAATTGACGAGGTATTTTTTAGGTTTTGACTTTCTCTCTCTTATAGCTTGCTTAAAATTTTGAATTGTCAATGTCTATTGTCTTCATGTTGTGCACATTTTATGACCATCTCAAGGTCATCTAGTACTCATGTTTATAGTTGTGTTTCTAAAATCAACTATCACATGCATAGAAAATTCCCTTAAACCTTACACCCAATGTAATTATGAACTTTAGACCCTATAAGGTTGTGGCTTTTTTAAACCTAAACTTCATGACCCCTTAAACCCTAATTGTTGTTTTTTTAAACCCTATACCTAATGCAAAATGAAAAGTCCAGCAAATAACATACCAACTATATACATGCGGTCTTTGTATCCTACAAAATATAATTTTGGTACCTATTTCAATGATCTAAGTCATCTTGATTGTCTAATGTATTAAACTTAAGTGTAATCATTTACCCAACAAATTAAGTTCAGATTTGATCACATACATATTGTATACATTACTTGAGATGAATATCATACTACCTTGGTAGTTTACATATATAGTACAACCTTCGTATAAAATACACCCTATTTGCTCCAAAAAAAAGTCGTCTTGTACCTTATAGAATAGGTGTACTTTATGTAGAGAAACCCTAACCCTAGGAAGAATTTGTAACCTTCAACCCAAAATCTGAAACTCTTGCTTTGTTGCAATTATAGTTTTCTAAGTTTATTCGATCATTGAAAGTACTGATGTATCTTTGATTGCTTTAAAGCAGAATTATAAAGGTCTTTAAAAGTCGCATTCAAACTAAGTAAATCAAGCTCTTCACTAAAAAGTGAATGTGCTTTTGTGAACGAAATCAATTGAGTTACCACGTCTCTTACTTCTGCAATAGAAACGACTTTTGGAACTTCAGGTTGCTCCAAGTCTTCCAATCTGATCGCTACTTCTTCTACTTCGTCATCATTAGCTACATTAATGTGTTCTTCAACCAGTTGACGGATAAGGTTTTGTTCCTCAATAATTTCGAACTTTGGTAACTGCTCCTTAATGATAAGATTGGGTTATGGGATGTCGATTCTAACTACAAGTGCTGCGAACTCTTCTTCTTGTGTAACAATCTTGTTGAGCTCTTGAGCCTCTTCTCCATTGATAACAAAGCCGTATTTAGATAAGCACTTTTGGATTGTCTCAACTTTCACCATTGACCATGATTTGTCAATGAATTTGATTACATCTAAAATAGTCAACTTCTGACAAGGTCCGATGCATGCAGTGAATCATTGATGTTGTCCAATATGAACAGGACTTCAAATTTCCGGGACAATGCCTTTAGACTTCGAATGATGCTAGCATCAAGGGGCTGGAGAACTGAGGTCAGATTTGGTGAAAATAATGTAGTTCAACGTTCATCAAATTGGTGGCCTCATCAACAATATGCACTGGAACATTATCCATAAAAAACACAATCTTGTGCCCTTTTCTCTTGAAGTATTCATCAAGCTCCTTCAAGTACTGATTGAAGATCATATTCATCATCCAAGCTTTCGCATTGTTTGTATACTTGACTTTCAATTTGCTCATGTCTTGTTCGCAAAATGTTCTTGGGTTCTTGGATTTGTCGATTATCCATGGCGGCAATTTTTCTCCCAATGCAGAACACATCAGGACCACTATGATCCGATCATTTCCTTGTTTTCCACCCTTGCACGATTGCTTGACATGACTTAAAGTTGAATATGGCAACACACGAAAAAAGAAACCTGTTTCATCCATATTGAACACGTTTTTCAAATCATATCCAATCAAAAGAGTTTTTAAAGATGATTTCCATTGTTCAACGTGCTCAAGGTTGACATTTCCAGATTCTTCATTGATCTTATACGATCGAACATTGTTACATTATTTCCATTTCTACAACCACCCTTTCGAAGCTGAGAATTCACCACCTTCGACTTCGACTTCGCTAGCAATTTGCTTAGCCTTCCCCTGCAAGATTGGTCCATTTATCGAATATCCTCTCGCACAAGCTCTTGCGAACCATCTCCATAAGATAACATTAATGTCACTCTGCTTGACAATTCTTGCTTTTGGTAAGGAACGATTGTTTTCTGCTTTCTTTAGGATCAAGACTTTGTTCTCCTTAGCAGCCTTGACTATTCCTTTAGAAACGTTGAACTTATCAACAATAGCTCTAATGTTATGTCCCTCATCAAGATGCTTGACAATGGCCAGTTTCATATTCAGATCCACCACCTTCCGTTTTTTCTTCTCAGGCTCCATTGCCGGCAAGAACAATCAGTGCCAAAGAGAGATAGATGTACCTTATACAAAACTGCATGACCACTCCGTGGCCTCAAGTTTGTGTACTTTCAGTACCTAATGGAGGTGTACTTCTTATAAAAAGGTTTGAATATAGATAAGTAAAAGGGTTTGTGCTATTTTAAATTTCCTATACTATTTACGGAGGTGTACTTTATATAGGTTGTAGCTTATAAGGAGGTTCCACTGTATTACAAAAATCTTGAAACTTTGAGATTTTTTTTTTAAACAACATTTTTCATATTATTTTAATTCATATTCTATTTTTGGTCCATATAATCTTTAGAAATAATTTAAACATTTGTTGAAATTGCCCATGATGTGTTACAATAACATATATTTTAAACCATCTGGATTTAAATATTGACTCCAATCACACATATATATTTAGTGATCATGTGTGATAATAAATCATAGATATGGTGACATTACATGAACATGTTTATACTTATGTACATACATGATTAAAAAGTTGTTGAATTCATGGTATTAAATGGAATAAAAATAAAACCAAAGCATGAACATTGGGTGTGCTTAACAAAATATCATAAAGTGTCAAAATAATGAATTTGAAATTGAAATAACAAAAAATTTGAATTTCCTTTTAAAAATATTGTAATATTAAGAACAATGTAAAGGTCATAAACATTAGTTGTACAACAATATATATTAGTGTTTATGACTAACAAAATTTTCATAAAATGATTTCAAATTACGATATGTGATGTATTATTACCATGTGATTAACATGGTCCACCTTATCCTTGACTTCTTATTTTCTAAAAATGAAACTAAACCTACTTGGATTATTGTAAACAATGGATATGGCCTTGAATGACTCCTAATACCATGCTTGCACCTTCTAGTAAAAAATAATTGGAGGTTTTGTTTTGGTAACCATCTTAAAATCAACTGCCTTGGGTAGATTTCAAAGTGATAAGATGAATTGATCTCACCTTTAATTGGGCGAAGGATTTCTCATTTTGAGATGATTGAAGGATGGAAAGATTTTGTTTAAACTTTCTTGTGCCATTGGATGAAAGATGTGATAAATTTGAAATCTTTTTGGCCATTTGGAAGAAATAGATGGATAGGAATGAGTGAAGGCAAATCTTTGATGAAGGTGCTTCAACCCCTTCCTTTGCCTTAGGCTCCCCCCTTGTCTTACCTCTCCTTGTTTCTTTCACTTTCTTTTTTGGAATTATGCCTTGAGAGATATTACTATAGAGGAAGGATTAGATTAGAGATGGTAGAAGCATTTGCATTGGGAGAAAAATAATTCATAGATAAAAATTGAAATATTTTTTATGTTGAACATTTGGTTAGTTTCTAGATTTTTTGTTTATAAATCAAAACATCTTAGATCCATTGTTGGATTAGTTTTAAATTTGGGAAAATTTTTAAATAGTAAATAATGAATGCAACCATAAATTTAGCATAAAATAGATGACGAGAAATCACCAATGGATTGCTTCACTAGTAGAAATCAGCCAAAATGTAACCAGTCCATTTACGACTACATGCGACTTGTAGTCATTTGTGACTAGATTTGGGTATATTGCAACTACAAGATCAAATTTCAACTATTTTGGTCATTCTCACAACTATGATGCAACTATTAGAAATTTCATCCTATTGGTTGGATTGATTTTACATTTATTTTCATCCATTAATAGGTTGA
>Ga0209208_10002713_pt1 | contig 25415 bp, 20 predicted proteins | sample S1TSphfallax_3_FD_187694 | JGI IMG/M metagenome (GOLD analysis project Ga0209208, IMG submission 187694) | Host-associated microbial communities from peat moss isolated from Minnesota, USA - S1T2_Fd - Sphagnum fallax MG (SPAdes) (version 2) | ecosystem: Host-associated > Plants > Peat moss >...
GAGCAGAGGGTCGCCGTTCGCAGGAGAGTCGTGGCCTGGGGATGGAACTCCAGTGTGGCGAACGGTGGAATTCACCGCCAAGACGCCAAGAGCGCCAAGAGTGCTGACCCGCACTCTCGCTGTCCTTACGAAGAAGTCTTGGGCTCATCCGGCGGCTCTCGGCCGAAGAGGCTCTTTGGTCTGCGGCGCAGGCAATCTCGCTCGTGGCTGTCGGCGCCACCATGACTCTAGCCCAGCTCGCCGCATGGTTGACTCAACGTAGGGCGGGGTAAGGGAATAAAAGTCTTTTGCTTCTTTTCTTCAGAAAAGAAGGCCTTTCTTTCTTGAGAGCAGAGGGTCGCCGTTCGCAGGAGAGTCGTGGCCTGGGGATGGAACTCCAGTGTGGCGAACGGTGGAATTCACCGCCAAGACGCCAAGAGCGCCAAGAGTGCTGACCCGCACTCTCGCTGTCCTTGCGAAGAAGTCTTGGGCTCATCCGGCGGCTCTCGGCCGAAGAGGCTCTTTGGTCTGCGTCGCAGGCAATCTCGCTCGTGGCTGTCGGCGCCACCATGACTCTAGCCCAGCTCGCCGCATGGTTGACTCAATGTGGGATGAGAACGAGCTACGGCACCCCTTTCCGTCCCGGCGGCCGAGGTGACAGATTGGCACGCTATTCAGCTACGCGAGCCCCAAGAGCCTGGTGGCGCAGCACCATAAGCTGCGCGCCATTCGCACTCTTAGGGCGCCCTATCCAGCCCCCGCGGGCCATCCCTAAGGCGATGAGATCCCCTTTAACGCTTAGGGTTGCTCGATCGATTGCAGCGCGTGAGCAATGACAAGGTATTCAAATCTTTCGCAGCCCGCTATTGCGCGGCCAGCTTCAGCCCAAGTTGATCGGCGACGTCGACGGGATTGACTGAGGGCCAGTTTTCCACGATCCGCCCGTCGCGGACTCGATAGATATTGGTGTAATCGAACGACACCGGCTGGCCTTCGATCGCCTTGCCGAGGACATGACCCGTGTAGCGCCCGCTCCAGGTTGAGCGCACACAAACGAGGTCGCCCTCGGCCAGGATCACGACGATCTTGATCTGTCGCTCGCTGAGCCGGGCGCACATGGGGCAAGCTTCCTTCAACGTCGTGGCCGGGCCGCCCTGCAGCACACCACCCTTCTGCGTATGTATCGGTCCCTTGGGGTCGAAGATCTGGTTGATCGCCGCAACATTGCCCTGTTCGAGGGCCTGAAGGGCCGCTCGCACCACCGCCTTGTTCGCCTCCAGCGGGTCTGTCGCGGCCAAAGCGTTGGATGCGGCCATAGCTATTGCGGCAGCCAAGACCAGGCCATTCAGGCGGCGCATAGTGAGTTCCCCTTGTGCGTCGGAACCGGGAGCCTCTAGCCGTTCCTAGTTGTGTCCGTCAAGTTCAGCAAATTGATCGCCTTCACCTTCCGCGTCTATACGCCCTGCACGTATATCTGCGCCAAAGCCGCCACCAAGGCCTTCTCCGAGCGCGGGTAACGTTCAAACAGCTCCGCCGAAAAGCGACCCGCCCGGTCTTGGGGCACGCGAAGCTCCAGCACCCCCACACGCGTCACCAGCTGACGCTCATGGTAGACCGGTAAGCTAGTACCTCGTCACAGTGTTTTTGGCTGGTTCACAGAGGACTGCTTCGCCGCGAAGCTTCGCGAAGGAGCCAGCCCTATGGAAAAGCGGCTATGCGCCACGTCCAGAACGCTACCGGGAATAAGGGCATGCCCAAAACCGGTCATTCAGATCGATGCACGAGCCAGGACCATTGCATCAAAACTAACAAACGTAGGGCGTGCTCCAGCACGCCAACCCAAGCACACCGCAGGCTTGCCCGGCCGGAAATGGCTTGATTTGATCAGCCAACATCTGTGCTAGAACCACGCCAAGGGCAAACACCTTGAACGCGCCGTTTGTGCAGAGGATATCGGGATGCCGGACTATCGCCGCCATCGCGTGCCGGGGGGCACCTACTTCTTTACGATAAATCTGCGGGACCGGCGCTCGGACCTGTTGGTGATCGAAATTGCGGCATTGCGGGATGCCGTGCGAACGGAACTGGCGCGGCGGCCGTTCCATATCGATCCTTCGGTCATATTGCCGGACCATATGCATTGCCAATGGACCTTGCCCGTTGCGGCTAGCCTGCGTTGGCGTGCTGGAGCACGCCCTACGCTCGCTTGATCCTGTCGCCGGGCTTGCGCGGGGTGAGCGAGGGCGCCACAACCGTGCATTGGTGCCCGAGTGCCACAAGCTGCCGATAGAGCCCGTAGCCCGTAGCCCGTCGGCCCTGCTTCGTAGCAGAAATGCAGCTTGCCGTGCTGCTTCTCGAGGCGGGCTACAAGTTTGCGAACCGAGGCAAGATCGGCATTGATCTCGCCCAGATATCTCACCTCCCCTTGTCGGCCCTCTTCCGCAACGGCAACCGCGTGCCGTTCCTTGGCGGCATCGATACCGACGAAAACTGCGCTATGCTGTCCCACGGCTCGTCCTCCTGTGCTGAGGCAAGGCTCGCCCAAGCGAGCAACCCTCGTTAACCCGCACAGTGTGGGACGAGCCACCCCGCTAGGCTACGGACATGCGGTCTTGCTCTCAAGTCCACAAACCTTCCACGAGAACGGGGCAACCTCACACGCCCCGATACCAAGTCAATCCGGAACCGCTGGAGGCGACCTGGGACCGTAAACAGCAGAGGCTTGCCAAAGCCGAAGACTTGCGCTGCAGTTACGTTCTGGTTGCCAGGCGGGTTGTAAGGCGCGGAACATTCATCCGGAAGTTTTTGCCCGAAGAGGGCGTCGCTGGAACGAGAGATGCCACAGAATATAGATCAAGACTTCTATGCGGCCATGAGGCCGATCGGCGGCCGGCGCCCCATCGAAATTAACCCAAAGGCTGACGAGTCGCTGAACGCAGATGTCGTCTTCCAACAGGAGAACGTCATCGTCGAAGTCAAAACTTTGATGGCTGACCCCAGCGAGCGCGACGAGTACATTGAAAAAACGAGTGCTATTTATAACCGCTGGGTTGGCCGTCCGGGAGTCCCTCTGGTTTACGGCAGAAATCGAATAAGCAGCAACGATCTCCCATCCGAGATGGGCTTCGAGTTAGTGCAAACTTTAGCTGGGCCCATAAGGACAGCGGTAAAAAAAGCCAACGGTCAGATTCGTGAAGTCAAGTCGAGCTTGAACATGCCCGATGCGCACGGAGTTTTGCTGCTCTGCAATTCTGGCGCCGTAACTCTCACCCCCCACATTGTTTTGCATGCAGTCCATCATGCGCTTGGAAATCGACACCGTTCCGTTAATTCCGGGATCTATGTTACCCACGGTGTTCCCGCAGAAGTAGCGGGCGTTCCTGAACCGGTCGAGATTTTTGGATTTTTTAATAGGTCGGATCACCAGCGGCTTCCGGAGGCTTTCGCCCACAAGATACAACATGCTTGGATGAGCTATCAGTCCCGCAACAATAGGCTGATAAAGCTCTATTCTGGCGCCGACCCAAGCATCCTCATTAATGCGACCAATGCGACTCGCCGCCGGCCATAGTCAACTTTGTAGAATTGGGAGGCACCTGACCGCAAGCGTATCAGCGAAAGCCCGCGCGTGCGTCCACTGCGCCGAGGCTGTCAGCAAGAAGACGAGCGGACTGATGCCGTAGGAGCACTCGCCGCGAGTGTGTGGGACATGACGAAATTGAACCGGTAGACGGATTGGCGGCGAGTTAGGTGCGCCAAGCGTCCGCTTTGGGGCGCATCGAAGCGGCGCTTGCATATCTTCATTGGATCAGTAGCCGCCGAAACGTCCGTTTTTCGCGACCGCTTTGCTGGCCTGCCAATCGAAACCCGACCGTCCGGTCCCGGCCAATCCCTGCCGCTCGATGTGTCGATGCCGGGTAACCTGGGGCGGTTATCCCAACCCATGCCAGACATTGCATACCGCTAACGAACAGGCCTGCGGCCGTTGGGCGTCCGCCGTTCCAACCGGTCAAAACCACTTGGACAAGGTACTAGCCGAGCCCCCGCCCGTTCGCCCTTGTGCGCCTGCAGCGCCTCCGTCATCTCCGCTTCCAGCGTCTCTTGAATCACAGCCTGCGGAACAGACCGAAATCCATCCTCGTCAGACAGCAGCAACGCTTTGAGCTCCGCGCCAGAAGACGCTATCTTCAACTTGGCCATGGCATATCCCTTCCTCGGGGTTGGTGACGTCGAATGTCACCAGCTTGCCATGACCGCCTTGCTCAGGCGTTTTTGCTGAATTTTCGCGACACAATCCACGCTTGGCGCCGTGGGTTCCCGCATTTCATACGGGCTACGCGTCAACCTTTACGAGCGGGGTTCGTAGGTTGATCCGGTAAAATATGGGTGTCGCTTTGCACATCCATCCCACGTGCGTTTCACTGCGCGGTGCGACGGGAAAAACGAGCGGTGGCGGACTTTGTCCACCCTTCGTTTCGGGTGGGGTTTTCCCGCATCGCTCGGGAGCGATGCGGGGAAGTTCGTTTATGGCACAGGGGTGTTTTTGACGGGGGCGAGTTTGGTGGAGATGCGGGAGATGGTGTAGCGGTGTACCTCGGCGTCGTATTGCGATGTCGGGTTTTGGGCGGCACCGAGCAACGCGAGATTAAGGCCGAGGTTGGAGACGTAGAGATATTTGCCGTCCGCGCTGAAGGCAGGGGAAGTGGGGTAGAGCAGGCCTTGCGGAACCCCCTTGGCCACGCCATTGAAATCACCCAGCCGGGCGATGGCTTTCCCGGAGGGATTGAGAACCACGATCTCGTCGTTCTGGTTGGCGCAGATCCAGAAATTACCGGCAGCATCCATGACAAGTCCGTCCGGACCGTTGATGCCATTGACGAAAACCGATGGCTTGCCGGCCTGCCCCGCGGTTACGGGAACGCTGAGAAGCGTGCGGTTGCCGGTGTTGGTGATATAAGCCGTGGAATAATCGTGGCTGAACACGATGCCGTTGGCGCCGAAGCCCGGTGTTCCTGTGGTGGTCAGCAACGGATCACTGAGCCAAACGCTGGCGGTGCCGCCATGCGGCCCCGTCTCCCAGATGATGCCCTGATACGAGTCGGTGACATAGACATTCCCCTCGGCATCGAAGGTCATGCCGTTGAGCAGGGAATTGCCTGTCACGGAGGTGAACACGATCGAGTCGCCGTTGGTCGGATTTACCTGCCGTACAACGCCGGCGCCGGAATCGATCACCAGAACGGCGTGGGTGGTCGGATGGAAGGCAATGCCCAACAGGTGCGTTGTGCTGTTCTTGACAGTCACGTCGCGAATAAGGGTGCCGTCCGGGGCGAATTCGTAGAGGTGGCCATGGTCACCCCTCACCCCTGTGGCGGTGAAGCCGAGCGATGTGCAGTAGATGTTGCCGTCCGGCCCTACTGTCATGCCTTCAGGCCCGGTGGCACCCGCGGGCAGAACGGCGGCGATCTCGGCCGGGTTGCGCACCCAGGCAAGAGCGGGCGCCGTTGCGGCGAGCAGAAGCAATGCTGCGCCGCACAAGAAATGAACTTGTCTGATCGAAGCCAAAATTGAATCCTCCCTGTTTTTTCGCTCTGCCGAAACAGCTTTGCTGGTGGCGAACACAGGTTTTTTGCCCAGGTTTTGCGCGATGGCAAGGCTATAGTTACGGGGGCGATGACCGGGCAGGGAGAGGCACGGTCATGATGCTGGTTTCACGGACAGACTTAACAACAGACGTAAGAAATTCTTCTTTTCTGAAGAAAAGACGCAAAAGACTTTTGGCTGGCTGTCGCGGAGTCGCCGGCAGCACGCGCGCCAGGACAAAAGTTCTTTGCTTCTTTCTTTCAAGAAAGAAGGCCTTTCTTCCCTATCCCGCCCGGCGGCCGAAGGAGATGACGTAGGCGCGGACGCGCGCCTGGATGAGGGGATCATCGGAGGGTTCGATGCCGCGGGTGAGGTTGGTGGGGAGGTAATGAAGCTGGCGTTGGGCTAAAGCGTTGTCGGGCGCGGGTTTGGTGAGGGTGATGGTGCCGAGGTCGACCAGGGGGTTGGTGGCTGGCCAGGGTTTGGTCGGGTCGGCGGTTGGGTCGCCGGGCTTGGCGAGTTGGGCCATCAGGTGGAAGGTTACCGTGCCGTGGGCGAGGCGTTTGGGGAGTTCGTCCACCAGGACATCGGCGGGGAGTTTGGCGGCCTTGGGGGGTGGGAGGTGCTGCACCCCGTCGGAGGGCACGATCTTGAAGCGGAAGGCTTGGCGCTGGCCGGCGGCGTTGACGAAGATGAAGGCGTCGATGCCGTTGTAGATTTCGCGGGCAAAACTGACCGGGGTTGCGACCGTGGCGAAGGCTTTGGGCACGGCGGGGTGGGTGGCGATGAATTGTTCCACCGGCGTGGGTTTGGCTGTGCCGGGGGGGCTGGCGGCGTTGGCGTTGAGGAAGGCGAGAAAATCCTCGCCGGTGGCCACGGGGAAGAAACCCAGCGAGTTGGTGATCACATCCACCTGGCGGCCGCCGGGCTGATAGAATTTTATCGACATGCCGTGGGGATTGGCGGCGGGCGCACCGTCGGCGATGTTAGGCAGGCCGGTGGAATCGGAGAAGCGGACCGTGACTGGAACGGCAGGCCCGTCGAAGATGTCGGCGCGGCTGAGGCTGGATGCGGCGCGGGTGGGGGTGAAGCTGCCGAGGACCACCACCCCCTTGGCGTGATTGGCGCGCATGAAGGGGTGGCGGCCCCAGAGCTTGTTCATCGTATCGATGGTTTGGATAGCGGTGCTGGGGGGCGGTGCCGCGGCGCAGAGGCCGGCGCAGAGCGATGCCGCCAGGGCAAGAAGGGCTGCGGGCATATGGCGCGACATGGCGGCCTCCGGCATGATGAGGCGGTCGCATTACCATGACGCTGGCGTCACGAACGAGGGGTGCCAGCACGCGGCCTTCTGAGCGTGCAAGCGACTTACGCCAGGTTCTGGCGGATTTCGCCGGACCAGGCGTGATGCCCGCGTGCGGCTTGGCTGGGTCGAGGCCATCTTTTCAGAAGGTTAATCCTCTGGCATGGGGCCTGCACACGGGATCGTGCCAAAGAGCGGCCGGCGCGGGCGCGGCGTTGACATTTCCGTGAGGCAGCCTGTTACCGCCCGCGCCGCGCGCCGCCTTTTCTGCCAATGCGCCAGCTTCCCTGGTCGCGCCCCACAAGAGGAACCATTAGCCGATGCGCCACACTCTGCTCGCCGCCGCCTCGATGGTGGCGCTATCCGCCGCCGCCCGCGCTGAAGCGCCGTTCAATTTCGATACGGCGCCCGGAAAACTGCCCAAATCGGTGGTGCCGCAGGCCTACCGGATCGACATCACGCCCGACCTGAAGACGCTGAAACTGACCGGGACCGAAGCGATCGACGTGACGTTCCGCAAGCCGGGGGACAGTGCGACGCTGAACGAGGCGGGCCTGACACTGGGCAAGGTTTCACTGGAAGACGGAACGCCGGCGAGCGTGACGGTGGATGCCAAGGCGCAGACGGCCACGCTGCATTTCGGCAAAACGGTTGCGGCCGGCAAACATACGATCACGATTGCCTATACCGGGCCGATCCCGCAGACGCCGAACGGCATCTATTACGACGACTACAAGACCGACGCGGGCGCCACCAAGCGCATGCTGGTGACGCAGTTCGAGGTGGCCGATGCGCGGCGGATGTTTCCCGGCTGGGATGAGCCGGCGTTCAAGGCGACGTTCCAGCTCTCCGTGACGCTGCCGAAAGATCTGGTGGCGGTCTCCAACACGCCGATCGGCAGCGTTACGGCGGTGGGCGCGGATTTGAAACATGTGGCGTTCGCGACGACGCCGCGCATGTCCACCTATCTGGTGGCGCTGGTGGCGGGCGACATGGGCAGCGTGCACGGGCAGGCGGGCGGGGCGCTGATGAACGCCTATGCGCCGGCGGGCAAGCAGGACCAGGCGGACTATGCGCTGAGCGTGGAGGAGAAGGATCTGCCGTTCTACAACCAGTATTTCGGGGTGAATTTTCCGCTGCCGAAACTGGATCTGATCGCCATCCCCGGCAATTACCTGGCGGGCGCGATGGAGAACTGGGGCGCGATCACCTTTATCGACGATGCCATGCTGTTCGATCCGAACACGTCGGCGCCGCACACCAAGGAGGAGATCTACTACGTCGTTTCGCACGAAATGGCGCATCAATGGTCCGGCGACCTGGTGACGATGGCGTGGTGGAGCGACATCTGGCTGAACGAAGGTTTCGCGACCTGGATGGGCTACAAGGCGACCGACCATTTCAACCCGGCCTGGGAGATCTGGCCGCGGCAACATGCGACGCATGAACAGGCGATGGGGCAGGATGCGCTGCCGACGACGCACCCGATCCAGCAGGTGATCCGCGACGAGAGCGAGGCGGACAGCGCCTTCGATTCGATCAGCTACCAGAAGGGCGCCGCGGTCATACGCATGATCGAGGATTGGATCGGGCCGGACGTGTTCCGCGACGGCATGCGCCGCTACATGAAAGCGCACGCCTACAGCAACTCCACCAGCGCCGACCTCTGGGCGGCGCTTGGTGCCGCCGCGCATCGCGATGTGGCGACCGTGGCGACCGGCTTCACCGAGCAGCCGGGCATTCCGCTGGTGCATGTTCAGCGCGGCTGCACCGGCGGAAGCGGCGAGGTGACGCTGACGCAGGATCGCTTTGCCATCCACGATCCGCATCCCAAGGCACTGACCTGGACCATCCCGGTGACGCTGGGGGCGCCAGGGGTGGCGCCGCAGCGTGTGCTGCTGACCGCACAGCCGGCAGTGGTGAAGATCGGCAGCTGTACCGCCCCGATCAAGACGAATCTGGGCGAGAATGGGTATTTCCGCACGCAGTATGACGCGGCCTCGCTGAAGGCACTCAGCCTCGTTCTGCCGAAGCTGGCGCCGGCGGATAGGGCGAACCTGCTGGCCGATCAGTTCGCGCTGTTCGTGGCCGGGCGATCCACACTGGCGGATTATCTGGATCTGCTGCCGGCCATGCGCGGCGAGACGAATATCGCCGTGTGGCAGGATACGCTGGGGCATCTGCGGCGGCTGGATACGGCGCTGGAGGGTTCGCCCGTGCAGGCGGCGTTCCGCGCCTATGCGATCGGGCTGATCACGCCGGAATTCGCGCGGCTGGGCTGGGATGCCAAGCCGGGCGAGAGTTTTCTCAACGGGCTGCTGCGGCCGGATGTGATCGGCGCGCTGGGGCAATTTGGCGAGCCGTCCGTGGTGGCCGAGGCGGGACGGCGGTTCCGCGCCTTCCAGACCGACCCGAAACTGCTGCCGCCGGAACTGCGCGAGCCGGTGCTGAATATCGTGGGCCATCACGCGGACCAGGCGACGTGGAACCTGCTGAAAGCGGCGGGCATCAAGGCGACCAGTACGGAAGAGAAGCTGCGGTATTTCGGGGCGATGGCGGCGGCCTCCGACCCGGCGCTGATCCGGGAGAACGTCGCTTTCGCCGATGCGGGCGAGGTGCCGAACGGGCGGGTGCCGTTTTTCCTGTATGACATGTCGCGCAGCTCCGGCGATCCGGAACTGGTGGTGAAGCTGGTGCTGCCCGTGCAGGACAAGCTGGCAAAGCGCCTGCCGCCGGAAGGGCTTGGGCCGACGCCGCTGATCGCCGCGGCCGCGGGATCGAGCAACCCGGCAACGGCGCAGATGGTGCTGGCCGCACCCTCCAGCCAGGCGTCACTGGGAGCGAAGATATGGGCCGCGCGGGTGGCGGACGGGATCGGCACAGCCGCGGAACTGCGCGCCCGCACGGTGCCGGTGATGCAGGCGTGGCTGGCGCGTCAGGGGTGAGTGCCCCCGCCCCGGGGGCATGGGCCGGCCACGTGGAATAAGGAGGAATGTTCTTTTTTGAAAAAAAGACCTAAAAAACTTTTGCGCCCTGGTGCGCGCTGCCGGCGAGGCGCGCACCAAGCGTCACGCCCCGGCCAGATGCAGCTCCGACCGGTCGATAGAGCGGATCGTGGCCGCAAGCTGCTCCACCGGCACGGGGCGGGAATACAGGAAACCCTGCACCTCGTGGCATGACAGCGCCAATAGTTCCTGCTGATGCGCCAGCGTTTCGATCCCCTCGGCGACCACCTCGATCTGCAGATTGCGCGCCAGACCAATGATGGCGGTGGTCACCGCTCGGCTGCCGGCGTCGCAGGTGAGGCCGCGGATAAAGGATTGGTCGATCTTCAGCCGGTCCGCCTTGAACCGCATGATGTAGGAGAGGCTGCAATAGCCGGTGCCGAAATCATCGATCGCCAGCCTCACGCCCCGCGCGCGCACAGAAGCCAGCACGCCCGTCACGCCCGGCGACGTGCCGAGCAGGATGTTCTCGGTGATTTCCAGTTCAAGCAGTTCCGGCGCCAGACCGGCTTCGGCCAAGGCCGTGTCGACGCTGTGCGGGAAATTTTCCATTTCCAATTGCCGCGGCGAGCAGTTCACCGCAATGATCAAGGGCCGCCCAAGCTCGCTCTGCACCCGGCGCCCATCACGGCAGGCGGTGTGCAGCACCCAGTCCCCGATCTCCTCGATCAGCCCGGCTTCCTCGGCCAGCGGAATGAACTCGGCGGGAGATACGTCCCCAAGCGTCGCATTCCGCCACCGGATCAGTGCCTCCACCCCGGTCACCAGGCCGGTTCGCAGCGAGAGTTGCGGATGATAGACGATCCGGAATTCGCCGCGCGCCAGCGCATGCGGCAGTGCCCGCAACAGCTGACGCCGGCGGAACAGCGAAGCGGCTATCTCGCCGGTGAACAGCCGGATGCAGTTCTGGCCGTGCCGCTTGGCATGATGCATGGCGCCGTCGGCATGCCGCATCAGTGCCTCCGGCGTGTCGCCACCCTCGGGGAAGACGCTGATGCCGATGCTCGCGGCCGGCGCGATGGTCTGGTGGCCAAGCGCCACCGGGGCCCGGATCGCGGCGAGCAGGTGTTCGGCCCTCTGCTCCGCATGCTGCGCGTTGAGAATATCCTCGAGCAGGACAATGAATTCGCCGCCGCCGGAACGCGCGGCCATCTCGCCCTCTCCCAGCGCCCCCATCAGCGCGCCGGCAACATGCGCGATCAGGCTGTCGCCGTGATGATGGCCCAGCTCGTCGTTGATCCGCTTGAGATTGTCCAGGTCGATGACCAGCACGGCAAGCTGGGTATCCTCGCGATCGGCGCGGGCAACCGCCAGTTCCAGCCTGGTATCCAACAGCCGGCGCATCGGCAGGCCGGTCAGCGCGTCGTGGTTTGCCAGATAGGTCATGCGGTCCGCGGCGCGCTTGCGCTCGGTGATGTCCAGCGCGGTCAGGATCAGGCCCTGCATGGTGTTGGAGGAATCGGTCAGCGCGGCGACGGTGAGCTGCACATCCAGGCGTGTGCCGTTGGGCCGGCGCAGGCTCCATTCGCTCTCCTCCAAAAGCCCGCGCTTCGGCTTGGCGGTCAGCACGGCCAGGCCGGGTGCCACGCTCTCACGCAATTCCGCGCGCAAGGCTGCCGCCCGCGACGCCAGTTCACGCTTATCCAGCAGCACCATCGGCGTCTCTCGCCCGACCAGGTCAGTGCTGGCACACCCCAGCAGGCGCTCGGCGGCCGGGTTCATGGCGGTGATCAGCCCGTCGCAGTCGGTCACGATGGTCGCGATCGGGGTACAGGAGAGGATCGCGGTGGTAAAACCCGTCATCTCCGCGCGATGATGCAGGCAGGGTGCTCGGTCCGTGATCGCCGTGGCAAGTCTGTATGCATCGTTGCACGGGGCGGTCTGAGGATCCTCCGTCGGTTCCGTCCAACTCCGCCCTGCCGCGGAGCCGGTTTGTTCGTATGATGAATGGTCCATCACACTCCTGCGCCTGCATGAGCCGGACATGACAAACACCACGTCCAAATACTACTGTAGGTTGCAAGGCTGCGTAATGTCAGAATTCTGTTGATCTGCCACATCACAATGCTGTGTGTGATCGCATGACGCGCCCTGGGCGCGGGGGCGCGGGGTTGCCACCTTGGTCGCGCGGGGAGGTACCAAGGCGCCGAACCACATATTGATTTTTGTCAAAAAAAATACTAACGAAACATAAATCGCTTTATTCATCCTTATCTGAATTTTCAGTTAACCTCGAGCGGATGTGAGCTTGCCTGTGGGGTTGGACGTGACTCGACTAGCGACGGGCGTATGGCGCGCGGCAATCGCGGTGGCCGTATCTGGGCTGATTGCCGTCGTGGTGCTGCTGCGCCAGGCATGGGCCGGCCACGCCGGCTTCTGGGTGCCGGCCCTGCTGGCGTGGCTTGGCGTGGCGTCGTGCGCCGCGCCGGCGTCGGTGTGGCTGATCCGGCGCGCGGCGTCCGGCCCGGCGGGTGAGGCGGATGCCGAAACCGCGGGGTTGGCCCAGCGGCAGGTGGAACTGTTCCGCGCCGCGCGGCAGGATGTGCTCACCGGCCTGCAAAGCCGGCTCGGGTTCCTCGATACCTTCGCATCCCGGCTCGGCGTGGGCGGCACTGTGGCGCTGGTGCTGGTCGATGCGGACAAGTTCAGCCGCTTCAACGGCCTGCATGGCGATGGACGGGGCGACGAAGTGCTGCGCGTGCTGGCGGACCGGCTGCGCTCCGCCGCGGGCCAGCGGGACCACGCGGCCCGCCTGGGCTCCGACGAGTTTGCTCTCGTTCTGGATCGCCCCGCCGATGTGGAGGACATCAAGCGTACCGCCGCCCTGCTCCACCAGCAGCTCAGCGAGCCGTATCCCGCCGCCGGGGAATTGCTGGACGTGACGGTAAGTCTGGGCATTGCCTGTGCTCCCCAGCATGGGGAGAGTGTGGAGACACTCTACGGCGCGGCGCGCTTTGCGCTGCAGGAGGCCAAGAAGGCAGGCGGCAATGGCTGGCGGCTTTGCGGCCAGGATCACGCCGAAGTCTTGCGCCTGCGCGACCGCTTCCGCGATGTGCTCTCCGGCGCGATCGACAAGGGCGAGATCATCCCCCATTACCAGCCGATCGTGCGGCTGCCGGAGGGCGGAATCGCGCGTTTCGAGGTGCTGGCGCGGTGGGCACACGGCAAGTTCGGCGTGCTGACACCGGAACAGTTCATCCCGCTCGCCGAGGAACTGGGGCTGACCGGACGGATCAGCATGGCGCTGCTGCGGCAGGTGGCACTGGATACCGAGGATTGGCCGCAATGGTGCCGGTTGGCGATCAACGTCTCCGCCGGCCAGTTGCGCGAGCTGGTCGGGTTTTTCCGCGAACAGCCTGGCGACTGGCAGCGCCGCATGGATCTCAGCCGGCTTGATGTGGAAATCACCGAACAGGCCCTGGTGCGCGACCGCGCCATGGTGAGTGAGCTGATCAGCGCACTGCATATCCATGGCGCCCGCGCGGTGCTGGACAATTTCGGGTGCGGCTATTCGAATCTCTTCCATCTGCGCGACATGGATTTCGACAGCATCAAGATCGGCAAGGGGTTCGTGACCACCCTGCTGGACGATCCGCGCACGGAAGCCTGCGTCAATGCCATGCTGTCGCTCGGCCAGGGCCTGAACATCGACATGGTCGCCGACGGTGTCGAAAGCCACGCGATAGCCGAACGTCTTTCGCAGCTCGGCTGTAATTTCGCGCAGGGTTTTCTCTACGCGCGCCCGGCGCCGGCAGCCGACGTGCGGCGCCTGCTGCACCTGCCTGATCCCAAGCCCGCGCAAAGCGCGGTCGCCAGCGCGTAACTCAACCGCCAGGTACCCACATTACATCCTCGCCGCCGTTCAGCACGCGCCCCACCACGAACAACAGATCCGACATCCGGTTCAGCGCCCGAACCACTTCGGGGTTCACCGCTTCCTGCCGCGCGAGCGTGACCACCCGCCGTTCGGCGCGGCGCACAATGGTGCGCGCCAGATGCGCATGGGCCGCGCCGCGCGTGCCGCCCGGCAGCACGAAGCTCGCCAGCGGCGGCAAGTCTTCGTTCAGCGTTGCCACCTCCGCCTCCAGCCGATCGGCCATCGCAGCGGACACGCGCAGGCGCGCCCCGGCTTCCCCCGGCACGCACAGATCCGCGCCCACATCGAAGAGGTCGTTCTGTACTCTAGCGAGAATTGCATCCAGGCGGGCGTCGCTCACATCCAGGCGCAGGATACCGATCGCTGCATTTGCCTCATCCACGGTGCCATACGCGTCCACCCGCGGATCATCCTTGCTGACCCGCGCCCCATCCCCCAGCGACGTCTCCCCGCCATCCCCACCCTTCGTTACCACCCGATCTATGCGCATGAAAAAACTCCCAAGAGAGAAAAGTCTTTTTGCGTCTTTTTCTTCAGAAAAAGAAGATTCTTCTTTTTTGAAAAAAAGAAGCAAAAAACTTTTAACTCGTTAGATCCGTGGGTGGCAGCAGCCGCTCTGCAAGTCCAACAGCCATGCCGAAGCACGATGCGGCCACGTCCAATACCTCGCGCGGTACGCCATCAGCCAAGATCCGGCCTTCCGCCATGACCACCATGCGCGATGCATAGCGCAGCGCCAGCTCCACCTGGTGAACCACCGCGACCACGCAGCCGCCGCGCAGCGCCAGGCCCGCCAGCAAAGCCATCACCTCATGTGCCGCGCGCGGATCCAGATCGGCCACCGGCTCGTCCAGCAAAAGCACCTCCGCCTCCGTCGCCAGCGCGCGCGCGAGCATGGCGCGGCGCGCCTGGCCGCCGGATATGCGGTCGATCCGGCGATCCGCCAGCGCCGCCACGCCGCACGCCGCCAGCGCCCGATCCACCGCCGCGCCATCCCGATCGCCATGCGGCACCCGGCCGAGTGTTGCAACCTGACGCACCGTCATCCCCCAGGCACAGCGCGCGCCCTGCTCCACATAGGCGACACGGCGCGGCGTGGCGCGGCCGCCCGGCAGCAATCCCGCCAGCCCGCGCAGCAGCGTGGTTTTCCCCGCGCCGTTCGGGCCGCAGATCGCCACGAAGGCGCCGGCCTCCGCCGCGAAGCTGACCCCATGCAGTACCTGCCGGCCGCCCAGCGAGGCGGAAAAATCCGCAACACCGATCACGGCCCCACCCGCCGTGCGATTGCCACCAGAAACGGCGCCCCCATCAGCGCCGTCAGCACGCCCAGCCGCGGCTCCTGCTGCAGCGGCAGAACCAGCGGACCCAGCCGCGCCAGCACGTCCGCCGCCACCAGAATCGCCGCGCCGCCCGCGAGCGATGGCCACAGCAAGCCCCCCGGCCGTTCCCCAAACACCGGCCGCAACAGATGCGGCACCACCAGCCCGACAAACCCGATGCCCCCCGCCACCGCGGCACCTCCGCCCACCGCCAGCGCCACCCCCACCGCCGCCAGCCGCAGCGTTTGCGCCACCGGCACGCCCAGTGTGGCCGCCGTGGCTTCGCCCAGGCTGAGCGCATCCAGCCGCACCCCCAGCCGCAGCAGCACCGCGCACCCGGCGACAATCACGGGTGCTGCCAGCGCCAGGTGCAGCAGCGTGCGATCCTCAAGCCCCCCCATCAGCCAGAAGGTGATCTCGGCCAGGGCGAAGGGGTTGGGCGCCAGCGTGAGGGCCAGCGCGATCAGCGCCGAGGCGAGCGCCGAGAGCGCCACCCCGGCCAGGATCAGCGACGGCCCGGAGAGCGCCCGGCCCGAAAACGCCATCAGCACCGCGCAGCCCATCCCCGCCCCCGCCAGCGCGCCGATCGGCAGAGCCGGTGCGAACACCGCCTCCATCCCCCAGTAGAACGCCACCACCGCGCCTAAGGCCGCGCAGCCGCCGATGCCCAGCAGGCCCGGATCGGCCAGCGGATTGCGCAGCGCCCCCTGCAACACCGCGCCCGAGACGCCAAGGCCGGCCCCCACCAGCGCCGCGAGCAGCGTTCGCGGCAGCCGGATCTGCCACAGGATCAGCCCATCCGGCACCCCGAACCCGGCCGCGCCCACCAGCAGCGACAGCAGCAGCAGCGCGCCCACCGTCGCCCACAGCCACCTCATCGCGCAACGATCTCCACAGCGCCGGCCGTGAACGGGCCGCCGCAGATCATCAGCGCCGGCGGCACCTGCCGCCGCGCGATCCCGGCCAGCACCGGCAGACGCGCGAGGTCGGTGGCCATGGAGGGGAAGGCCGGCGCGGTTTCTGTGACGAGCAGGTCCGGCGGATGCGTCAGCAGCGCCTCCAGCCCGATCTGGCCGCCGGTGCCGGCATCGGTGAAGCCGGCTGTCCGCAGCACCGCATCGCCCAGGCTGGCGGGGCCGGCGGTCCAGCCATTTGCCCCCCAGATCATCGCCGTGCCGCGCCGCCGCGGCACCGCGGCCAACCGGCGCCACATGCCGGCGACCAGCGCCTGGCCCCGCGCCGGTACGCCCAGCAGCTCCGCCAGCCGCATCACCTGCGCGCCGATGGCGGCGAAACTCTGCGGCTCCTCTATCTGCACCACGCGCACGCCGCGCGCGCGCAACAGTGCCACCGTGGTTTGCGCCCCATATCGCCCGGCCAGAACCAGATCGGGGTGCAGGCGCAGCACCGCCTCCGCATCGGCCCGCACCGACGGCAGCGCCGCCGCTTCCCGCGCCACGAACGAAATCGCCGGATCGCGCGCCAGCTTTTCCAGCGCCGCCACGCGCGCCGGCGCCAGCAGCACCAGCAGCTGGTCGGAACACAGGTTGAGGGAAACCACCCCCGTGGCGGAACACGGCGCCGAGAACCCCATCATCAAGGCCACGCCGGCGGCAAGCCGGAAGCGGCGATCAGCCCGCATCACAAGGCGATCGCACCGAGGTGCTTGGCTTTGTGCTCGGGCTCGACGTGGATGTTGATGACCAGATGCTCCATCTCGGTTTGCAGCGCGTGCTCGATGCGATCGCAGATATCGTGCGCCTCGTCCACGCGCATGCTGCCTGGCACCACCAGATGGAATTGCAGGAAGGTGATCCGCCCGGCCTGGCGGGTGCGGATGTCGTGCGCCTCGATCGCCCCGCCGCCCTGGGCCACCAGCACCCGCTCGATCCGTTCCACCGTGCCGTCCGAGGGCGCCATGTCCATCAGCCCGCCGACCGACTCGCCGATCAGCTCCACGCCAGACCACAGCACATAGGCGGCCGTCGCCGCCGCCACCACGGGGTCGAGCCGGAGTTCGCCTGTGGCCAGCACCAGGGCCACGCCCAGCACCACGCCCAGCGACGTGACGACATCGCCCATCAGGTGCTTCGCATCGCCCCGCAACGCCGGCGAGCGCGCCGTGCGGGCCGCGCGGAACAGCACCGCGGCCCAGGCCCCATTCACGCCGGTGGCGAGCAGGCTGAACGCCACGCCAAGGCCCGGCGAGGTGAGCAGATGCGGATGGAACCACACATACCAGGCGTGTTGCAGGATGCTCACCGCGGCCACCACGATCAGCACGCCTTCGATCACGGCGGAGAGGAACTCGGCCTTGTCGTGCCCATAGGGGTGGTTCATGTCGGCCGGCCGCGCCGCGAATCGCAGCGCAATATAGGCCACGCCGGAGGCGGCGACATTCACCAGCGTTTCCAGCGCATCGGAATAGAAGGCGGCGCTGCCGGTTACGCGCCAGGCGGCGGCCTTCAGCACCAGAACCACCAGGCCAACCCCGATGCTGGCCAAGGCTATGCGCATGATTTTTTTCAATCCGGCCCCCGCGCGGCTTGCCCGCCTGACCTAGCCCGCAAACGTGAACGCAGTCCACCTTGGCCGAAAAAAGGAAGGCCTTCTTTTTTGAAAAAAAGAAGCAAAAAACTTTTGCCTGTTGGTGCGCGCCTCGCCGGCAGCACACACCAAGTGTCAAAAGTTTTTTGGTTCTTTTTTTCAAAAAAGAACATCTTCCTTACTACTTCTGCAACTCCGCCAACCCCTCCGCCCTGGTAACGAGCGCCCGGTAGCCAAGATCGCGCCGCGCCTTGGCATCGTTCACCGTCACCTCGCCGAAAAACAGGTTCAGCGCCGTGCGGGTGAGCAGCGGCCGGCCTTTCAGGTGGAACGTGCCCCATACCGCTTCCCCGCCGGCGGCCACGGCCTGGGCCAGCCACATTGGCGCGGTGCGTGTAGGGGCGATGACGCCCTGTGTGGCCGCCATCGCGGTGAGGAAATCGCGGAAATCCACCGGCGGCCCATCGGTGAGGAAGTAGATTTCCCCACCCTTGCCGTGTTCGGCGGCCAGCAGCGCGCCCTCGGCCACGTTGCGTACGTGGCAGGTGGAGGTGGGGTGATGGCCGCCGCCGAACCACATCCATTGGCCCCGGCGCATCGCGGCCGCGATTTGCGGAAGCAGGGTAGTATCACCCTCTCCCCAGATGAAGCGCGGACGGACACAGACCGTGGTCAGGCCGCCGCCGTTCGCTGCCACGACCGCGCGCTCCGCCAGCCCTTTGGACCATGGATACAGACCGATAGGCTTTGGAGGATACGGCGTCGTCTCGTCCGCGTTGACGATGGGTTTGCCGCCGGCCAGCACCGCCTCGGTGCCGATATGCACGAAGCGCTGCACGCCGGCCGCACGCGCAGCGGCCAGGGTACGCTCTGTACCGCGCACCGTCACATCCAGGAACAGCGCTTGTGGCCCCCAATCGCTGACCACCGCCGCGGCATGGAACACCACGTTGCATCCCGCCATCGCCGCGGCCAGCAGGGCCTCATCGGCAAGATCGCCGCGCACCGGGCTGGCGCCGGCGGCGCTGACTTTGGCTGCTGCCGCATCCGACCGCGCCAGAGCCACCACCGGCACAGCTTTGCCGCGCAGGGCCGCGATGAGTGCGCGGCCGACGAAGCCGGAGCCGCCGGTGAGGAAGGCTTTCATGGTTGGCTCCCGATATGGAAAGGAAGAAAGGCCTTCTTTTTTGAAAAAAAGAAGCAAAAAACTTTTGACTATTGGCGCGCGCCTCGCCGGCAGCGCGCGCTCGTGAACAAAAGTTTTTTGGTTCTTTTTTTCAAAAAAGAACATTCTTTCGTTCCCTCGCCCAGATATTGCGCCCGGATCTTGCATGACGGCCAGCGCGGAAGGGGAGCCCACATGCCGGCGAAGCGTTTTCATCTCGGTTGGTTCACGCCCTTCGGTACGGTGGGATGGGATGATCCGCTCTGCCAGACGGAGGAGCCCTGGGACGGCCAGTTCTACGTGGACATGGCCAAAGCCCTGGAGCGTGCCTGTTTCGATCTGATCATGCTGGAGGATTCGCTGAGCATTTCGGAAGTGCATGGCGGCAGCATGGAGGCCTATCTGCGGCATGGCATGATGGCCCCGAAGAATGATCCGGCACCGCTGGCGGCGCTGATCGGGGCCGCCACGAAGCATCTCGGCGTGGTTTCCACGCTTTCCACGCTGGCCTACCATCCGTTCGCGCTGGCGCGGCTTGCCTCCACGCTGGATCACATCTCGCATGGGCGCTTCGGCTGGAACATCGTCACCAGCCCCGCCGAGGCCTCCGCCCGCAATTTCGGCTTCGATCATCTGCCGCCGCGGCAGGAGCGGTATGACATCGCCGATGAATATGTCGATCTCGTCAAGCAGCTTTTCGAATCCTGGGCGCCTGATGCCGTGGTGCGCGACCACGCGACGCACACCTACGCCGATTATACCCGCGTGAAGAAGGTGAATTTCCGGGGGAAGTATTTTCGCTGCGATGGGCCGCTGAACACGGTGCGCTGCCCGCAGGGCCGACCGGCTTTTCTACAGGCCGGCGGATCCCCGCGCGGCCGCCGGTTTGCCGCCACGCATGCGGACTGCATCGTGGCGTTCGCCGACGGCCCGGCCGGCATGAAGGCCTATCGTGACGATGTGCGCGCGAAAGCCGAGGCGGCCGGCCGCGATCCTGATACGATCAAGGTGCTGTTCCTGATCGCCCCGATCATCGGCCCCACGATGCAGGAGGCTCTAGCCCGTGACGAGCGGGAGTTCACCACCGACCAGTTCACCGAAGCGGCGCTTGCCTTGTTCGGCTCGCTCACCGACATCGATCTTTCCGGCTACGATCTGGACCGCGAATTGCCGTATATGACCACGAACGGCGAACAGGGTGCGCTGGACAAGTTCGGCCAATGGGGCAGCGGCAAGACGCTGCGGCAGTTGGCGCGGGAGAGCGGAACGTCATCCTCCGTGCGGCTGGTTGGAACGGCGCAGAGCGTGGCGGATGAGATGGGCGCGATCATGCAGGACGTTGGCGGTGACGGGTTTCTGATCATCACGCCGCTGATGCGCATCAACCGGCGGTATCTGGGCGAGATTACCGAAGGGCTGGTGCCGGCGCTGCAGCGGCGGGGGTTGGTGCGAACGGCGTATACGAGGTCCACGCTGCGGGAGACGTTGCTGGAGTTCTGAGGCACATCCGAAGCGATCAAAATTCTATTGGCAGGAGGTCTGGGGGACTCCAGCAACGCCTGGCGTGGGGGGTGAAGAGGCGGTCGGGGGACCAGTGGGCGAGAATCCAGTCGGGGTGGCCAAGGGGAGAGGCGAGCACGGCGTTGCAGGTGGCAAACAGGGGCTGGCCGGCGTGTGCCGCATGAAAGCGGCTTGCGGCTTGCAGGGATGCCAGGGTGATCGTGTGGTGATAGCCGCCCGTATCGGTGTTCGGCACGCCCGTGGCCTCGTTATAGGCGCGGATCATCCGCGGCACATCGGTTTGCGGCCGGCGCGCCACCACCCACAGCGCCACGGCGAAATGGGCCGCGTGCGTCCAGGCGGGTTTCGGCAGCGTGCAGGTCAGCACGCCGTGAAAGATCGCTTCGAGTTCGGCGTCGCTGGTATAGTGCGGTGCGGTGGGCATGGCGGGCTCCGGTGGTGAGGCAAACCCGGCGGGCATAAAAAAACCCGCCGGAAGGGCGGGCTTGCTGGGCGGTTGGGGTGATGACGCTGGGTCACCAAGCCGTAAACGCGCGCTGCACCTCCGCCGATGGGGGGCGGGCATGGTGTTGCCAGGCGCGGGGATCGGTAGCGAGCATGATCATCCGCTACCCCGGACGCGGCGATTGCGTCAACAGGCTTCGCCTTGCGAATCAGCTTCAGCCGCGCGAGGGTGAACGAGGTGACGGGCACCTGGAGGGTATGGGATGCCGGCCGACACCAGCAGCCGCACGCAGTTCGCTGCGATCTTCATCATCTCGGTGGCGGTGCTGGCGTACCAGGTGCTGCTGACACGCCTGTTCAGCGTGATGCTGTATTATCATTTCGCCTATGCCGGCATCTCTCTGGTGATGCTTGGGCTGACCATCGGCGCCGTGCATGTGTATGTGCATCCGGACCGCTTCACCACCGCGCGGCTCGGCCAGGAATGGGCGCAGGCGGCGCTGCTGTTCTCGCTGACCGGCGTGCTCGCTGTGATGTGGTTCATCTACAGCCCTGGCAGCCTGCCGCCGATCGTGGCGGTGCCGCTGGTGGATGTATCCATGCTGGTGTTCGTGGTGCCGTTCGTGTTCAGCGGCATCTGCGTCACGCTGATCCTGACGCGATCGGCGTTTTCCATCGGCCGGCTGTATGCGGCCGATCTGGCGGGTGCCGCGGCCGGCTGCATCGGCATCGTGGCACTTCTGTTTGTGCTAGACCCGATCAGCATCTTTTTCGCCATTGCCGCCTTCGTGGGCGTGGCGGCCATGCTGATGGCGCCCCCCGGCACGCGGCTGCTGCGTGAGGCGCGCATCCTGACCGCGCTGTTCGCCGCGGCCACGCTGCTGCAAGGCGGGCTGTATCTGACCGACCACGACCATCTGCGCCTGATCTGGGCGAAGGCCAAGCCACAGGACCATCTGCTGTTCGAACGCTGGAATGCGCTCGCCCGCGTGCGCGTGGTGCCCTACAGCGCCATGTATGTTCTCAATCATGATCACCCGTTCGGCTGGGGTTTCGGGCATGACCGGAGCCAGACCATCGACCAATACGCGCTGGATATCGATGCCGACGCGGCGACCGTGATGACCCGGTTCGATGGCCACGATCTTTCCCCGTTCGCCTTCCTGGGCAATGATGTGATCAACATGGGCTACCATATCCGCCCGGTGGATCGGGTGGCGATCATCGGTGTGGGCGGCGGGCGGGATGTGATGTCGGCGCTGTATTTCGGCGCGAAGCATATCACCGGGATCGAGATAAATCCGGCGATCTTCGAGGCGCTGACAGAGCGTTTCGCCGATTTCACCGGCCATCTGGACCGCCGGCCGGATGTTTGCCTGGTGCGGGCGGAGGCGCGCAGCTGGATCAACCATAGCGCCGGCAATTTCGACCTGATCCAGGTCTCCCTGATCGATACCTGGGCCGCGACGGCCGCCGGCGGGCTGACGATGTCGGAGAACAAGCTCTACACGGTGGATGCGTGGCGGGAGTTTCTGGCGCGGCTCGCCCCTGGCGGTGAACTGGTGGTGTCGCGCTGGTTCGATCCCGTTTCGCATAGGGCGGAGTTCTACCGGCTGCTTTCGCTGGCGGCGGAAGCGCTGCGGGCGCGGGGCGTGCCGGATTTGGCAATACGCGGCCATATCCTTGCGTTCAACGCGAACCAGATCGTGACTGTTGCCGTCAGCCCCACGGTGTTTCCGGCGGCCGAGGTGGCGGCCGCGCGGGCGGCCGCCACGCAGGAGGGGTTCCGCGTGCTGATCGATCCGGCCACGGCGTGGGATTCGGTCAGTGCCACGATCGCTTCCGGCCAGGCCACGCCCGCTTTCTACGATCGCCTGGCGCTGGATCTGACGGCACCCACGGATAACCGCCCGTTCTTCTTCTACACATGGAAGCCGTTCAGCGGCACGGTACCCGTGGATAGCGGGCAGGATGTGAACGCGGCCTCGCTGGTGATGTGCCTGCTGCTGGCGGGCACGTTGCTGGGCACGGTGTTTTTCGTGTTCTGGCCGCTGGCCCGGCACGCGCGCGGCGTGTCACTGCGGGCGATGGCGCCATATCTCGGCTATTTCGGCGCCATCGGCGTGGCGTTCATGCTGATCGAGATTTCGCAGATGCAGCGGCTGATGGTGTTTCTGGGCCACCCGATCTACGGGCTGACGGTAGTGCTGTTCACGCTGCTGCTGGCCGGGGGTGCTGGCAGTTTTACGGTTGGTCCCGGCGCGGGTTCGTGGCGGCGGCCGGCGCTGCTGTGTGGCGTTCTGTGCGCCACCGGCCTGCTGACGCCCTTGGTCACGCAGGTTCTGGCGCCGGCGGGGTTGGTTGTGCGGGTGGTGGCCTCGGTGGCGCTGCTGGCGCCGGCAGGGTTTTTCATGGGCATGATGTTTCCCACCGGCATGCTGCTGAGCACACGCTATCGGGCGCAGCAGGCCTGGTTTTGGGGCATCAACGGCGCCACATCGGTGTTCGCCTCCGTGCTGGGCATGGCGATGTCGATCGAGGTGGGGATCGCGCAGACGTATTGGGCGGGGGTGGTGTGCTATGCGGCTTGCTTCGGGCTGGCGCTGGGGCTTGGCGTGGCCTCAGCCGACACCCGATAGTCAAAAGTCTTTTTGCTTCTTTTTCTTCAGAAAAAGAAGATTCTTCTTTTTTGAAAAAAAGAAGCAAAAAACTTTTGTTGGTGCTGTCGCGGGGTCGCCGGCGGCGTATGCCATGAGGGACGGGTTTTTGGCTTCGTCTTTTTCTTCAATCCGCCATGTGCGTAAACCGCAGCTCCGCGCCGGGTGTATCGGTGTTGGCGCAGCAGAAGTGGCGGAAGCTGACCACGCGCAGGATTTTGCCATCCTGGGCGACGCCGATCAGTGCGCCGGTGCCGAACATGCGGCCTGATCCCGCATCCGATGTGCCGTAGGCGAAATCCTGGCTGGTGATGCCGGCGCGTTTCAGCAGCCCGGCGTTCACGCCGCCGGCACCCAGTTGCCGTGAAACCCAGGCGGTACACGATGCGGCAACAAAATACTCGCAACCGGGTCGCCCTCAACATCGCGGGCGTTCAGAATCACCAGGCGCGTCGTGTCGGAGGGTACGTCCACCACCAGGCCCATCAGCCAGCCATCATCCTCGCCGGCGTCCGCCGCGCGGGGGACGAAGACGAATTCGCCGGGGAGGTGGCCGGGGCCGAAATCATGCACGTGGCGCTGGCCTGTGAGCGTATCGTGCTTCAGAAGGCGGGTCTCGCCGATGACGTTTTCCACCGGGCCGGCGGGGGCCTGCACACTGTAGATGTAGCGATGGGGAAGGCCGATCAGGCGGTCGTCGATGCGGGGGAATTCCTGGCTGGTGTCGTCGAGAATCCTTCGCGCCACGTGGCGCGATGCGGGGTCGATCGTCCAGCGCTCCAGGCGCACCTGCTCCGCGTCCGGACCACGATAGTCGCGATGGCCGTTGCGGTTGTGCACGCAGACATCCACCACGACGCGACCATCCTGCATGTCGTAGGCGTTGGCGGGATGATACAGGTAGCAGGGGTCCACATCGCACCAGACGATGTCGGCGGCGGTGCCTTCGCGCGGCAGCAGGCCCACGCGGGCCGGATGCGTATCGTTCCAGCGATAGGGGAATGTGAAGCCGGCCAGCATCGCCGCCATCGAGAACGTGACCGGCAGATCGAACACCAGCACAAAACGGGCCGTGATCGCGCAATCATGGATGCTGGGGCCGTGGTTCACTTGGATCGGCTCCTCCCGCCGCACGCGGCCATCGGTGCCCACCACCACATGATGCACGACATTCAGCTCCGTCGCGCGGTAGCAGATGGCGTGCAGCTCGCCGGTGGCGGGATCGCGATGCGGGTGCGCGGAGAAGGCACCCTGGAGGCTGCCATCGAACGGGTTATGCGCGATCGTTTCGAGCGTGGGCGACAGCTCCACCGGATTGGCGCCCGCCTCCACCAGCGCCCATAAGCGCCCCGCGTGGCCAATGATGTTGGTATTCACAGCGAAATCCGCCTGGCGCGGGCCGGGCGCGGGCGGCTCGCCCAAAGCCGCGCTCACCGCGGTGGTGCGCACCCAGCGGTTGCGATACCACGCGGCCCGGCCGGCGGCGATGCGCACGCCATGCACCATGCCGTCGCCGGTGAACCAGTGATAGCGCGCGGGGTTCGGCGCGCCCACCGGGTTCGGCCCGATGCGCAGATAGGTGCCGTTCAACGTTTCGGGTATGGTTCCGGTGACGGCCAGATCTTCCAGCGTGCGTTCTTCCGCCATCGGCGCGTGGATGCCCGTCAGATACGGGTGCGGGGCATCGGTGGTGGCGCGGGCGCGGTTGAAGCGCGCCACCTGAGTCATGCCCGCGGTAATGGCGCTGCGGATCGCGGTCTCTACGGCGCTGGGCATGGGCTCCTCCCTCCGTGCGGGCGCTCATCGCCTGGGCGAGCGCCAAAAGGTAAAAGTTCTTTGCTTCTTTCTTTCAAGAAAGAAGCCCGCCGCGGAGCGGCAAAAAGCAAGGACCCTTCTTTTTCTGAAGAAAAAGATACTGTGTTTGGTGTCAAGCGCCCTGGTTTGTTTGAGCGTGGCAAGCCGGACGATCTTCGTAAAGCCCGCTTCGCGCCGCTGCGCGGTGGCCTTCGGCCAGGCTT
>Ga0209208_10002714_pt1 | contig 25413 bp, 23 predicted proteins | sample S1TSphfallax_3_FD_187694 | JGI IMG/M metagenome (GOLD analysis project Ga0209208, IMG submission 187694) | Host-associated microbial communities from peat moss isolated from Minnesota, USA - S1T2_Fd - Sphagnum fallax MG (SPAdes) (version 2) | ecosystem: Host-associated > Plants > Peat moss >...
GCTGTGATTCATTTGATCGAAGCATGAATATATTATGTGTAGTTTATGTTTGTAAATTCATAGGAAATATAACTATAGGAGATGAACCTTTACTAAGGTGCCATCCTCTTAATATCGCAAGATCGATGGCTTCCTAAGTGTTTACTAGATGCACTAACAATTGAACAACCAAGAAAACAATAGTGTCAAAATTATGACAATATCTCATAATTTTTACAATAATTTTTTTCCCCAAATGTGTCCATGTGAGAATTGAATGAAGAGAACCATTAAGTACCCATTTGAACATGGGTCGTAAATTAGTGCGACTTACTAGTCCTATGACTAACTTTATACATGCATTAAAGCATTCAAATTGCATCGAGGATATAATACAGAGATTAGTAGTAATCAAGGAAGAGTTTCAATTTATTACAAATTCTTAAATTTTCATTAAATATGTTTAAATCCTTTACAGTTCATTTTCATGGTCTTCTAGACCGATCGATAGAGAATTACTTCCTCCAAGTATGAAACAAAAACTATTTCCCCAAATGCTATAAAATGTAGAAATATCAAGATGACAACCACTAAGGTGTCATACCCAATTAGGGGTTTTTTTTTCCTGTGGCAAATTTCTACACACTTGTGACAACGAAAGGTGTTGCGAATGGTGTCCCCTTGTTGGAACTTGAGTTAGCCAAGGTTAGAAGTGGAGCTATGTGAGCCATCAAATGGGAGGAGTGATTGTCAAAGTAAATATTGCACCTAGTCATTTGTGGCTTGAAGATACAAGCTCTAAACTTGTTCAAATTTTGAATTGATTTTGTTGTTACTTGAGATCCTTGTGAATTCTTCAATGTTTGGAGTGACACAAGGGTGAAGTTGTGCAACAACAAATGGGTGTGGCTTCAAGGTATAGGGTTGACCTTTGATTTGTTTCATTTGATTTCATTGTTCTCATTTGTTGTTTGAAGATGTAAGAAACTACTCTTCACATTCCAATGTTGTTTCAATCTTGGAGTTGCACCAAATGGTTTTAGGTTTTGGACTATTTGCAATGGCACAAGTTGCAATAGCAAAATGGATAATGGAAGCTTTCAAGTACAAAATCCAACAATGATTTGTTTGATTTACTATCAGCATATTTATTATTGGGTTTTTGAAAATTTGAATGTTCAGAATGACCCAACATGCAAAAGGAAGAGCAAATCAAGATTGTTGCTTTACAAGTTTTTGTTGCTTTGAACTTGTTTGTAGAAAGGATGGGATGATGAGAATGGTTAGATACACAGTTTTCTCTAACATTGAAAGGAAGGTCAATATTGAGGAACCCTTGAACAACCATTTAGGGGTGAGGAATTGGTGCAATATTTTGTATCCTAATAATTCATATGTAAAAGCTTGGCATCTTATATTGAGTATGTTATCTTTTTCTTTAGAAGCAAGTTGTGCATTTGCTACATGTCACCCATTCACCATTGGGGTTATAGATATTGTAACACAGAAGGCAAACATTGTAGACTTCTTGCAAAGCATCAATCATCTACAATTGTTGCAATTTCAATTTCTTTTAGTCAAAAGACCACTCTGAATTGTGCATACTCTGAAATTTTAATCTCTAGAGACAGTCCATTTCTACATCCCTTTCTCCATGGTAATTTGTGCTTCGAAGGAGGACCAATTGCTTTCTCAGCCTTAGGTCTAATTTCAGTTTGCCATTTAATGTGGATCTGCCAATGGGTTTACAACAAGCTAGCCAAATACATCTTTCATGCAAGTTCAAACCCCCCTCAAAGCTGGGTGATGAATGCATGCACTACTCTACATTGTTAACACCAGTGTTGGGTGGTTAGTTGAAACAAGAGGCTCTTCACAACCTGGAACCCAGTACCACTGATTCAGATATTGTCAACTCTATTTCCAGGGAAATGGGAACACAATTTTCCAATGGTGACCACCTGGAAGACCCTTTGGAGGTTCATATTGGGCATTGAAAAACATTACCTGCAGTCATCTTGAGATTGAAGATTGAGAGCGGAGGATGATAGAAATCACAGACTCCATGCAGTTCCCAATTTTGCAGCATCTTTGCACACCACTTCATCATCTTTGTGTTTCAGTGGGTAGAAAAGAGTACAGAGTTCAGCATTGGGGCACCAAATCCATCTAAAACAATTGCCAAACGAAATGGTCAGCAAGATCACACAAAATTCATCAGCTATAAGCAGCACCTGGGCAACAACCACACATCTCACCTGTGAAGCCAGGGGTGGGGAAATGTGCTTCCAAGGGGCTGGAAACTGCCAGTATACGCTACCTAGTTGCAGATTGAGGAACTCACAACTGCTCTTTGAAACAAGGCCTATGTACACAAAATGTATGAGATATGTAAGTGACAAAAAAACTGGACTCCATACTATTCAACCACACAAGATGGAGGCAGATAATGTGGAGTGGCAGGTTGGATATAGCCTGCCGATACTTTCGTCCTATATAAGTTCAACCTTGATGTGCACCTGCTTAGCACCCAGACCACAGAAACTGAATAGTATAATTATCAGTTTGGTGATAGAAAGAAACTGTCCCAGGGACATGATGATGAGGCCATCACTCATGTTCACACAAATCTGGGCAGCAATGGGATCTTCTGGCTTGCTTGCAGTGTGTAAAGTGAGATTTCCTGTTCTGGGTAAACAACCTTGTTCAGCTAGTAAATGTGCTGGCCTATCAAACAAACTGCAACTCCCCTCTCCAGATTTAGCCACTGTTATTGATCAAAAGGAAACTCTACATTGTCTTCATGGACTTTGAATGGTTGTGGGTGGCTGCCACTGCAATAAAGGTTCCACATCTTGAAATACGCCCTCTCCAAGTTTTGCACCTGTTAAAAAACCAACCATGTCAAATGTGTATCCACACATGTGCAGCCCTCCCAGTACCTACAAAATTGTAGACTATGTTGTGTACATAGACCCCAAGCTCAGCAACTAGACAAGGCTGAGGAAATCCCTAGAGTGTCAGCATAGTGCAAAAGACTTCAAACTATTTCCAGATGTAGAGGACAAACTTTTGGAACAACACATTACCCAGCGTGTTGTGTCAAACAATGGACATGAAAGTCGACCAGATCGTAGCTTTGAGGTAAGAGCCCTCAGCATGGTGGGACGTGTTGCCAACATCACTGCCCTCTCTTCATACTCTTGCATGCTGATCACATCAAAACACATCATTTCACAAGAATCTCAAGAGTGACTCAACTATTAAGAGTCTAATTAAGAGGCAAGAATTAGAATTGCATCAGAAACTAAACCCTTAAACCAACTGTGTATTATAGGCCACATACCTGCTCACAACCATCTCTTCACCACAACCAGCAGCATGGCACAGTGACATTGCTACACGTGTTGCCATTTTCTCAAGTGGCAGAGTCACCATGGGAAGCCCTGCCCATAGGACATCAGTTCCTGTGGTATGGGCATTGCAAAGCGGCCTGCAACAAGGAGATGTTTCAAAACAACAAAACAATTGCCCTCAATCTCCACCCCTGTGGTTGTTTGCACCACTTGAAGAAGACCAAAGCTGCCAGCATGTGTAACACACCAAATCCATTGTGATGATACTTCCCATTCAAATTTCCAATATCAAAGCCTTGGACCAACTACATTACATTAGGCTGTACTTACGTATCAAGGAAGAGATCAGCCAGGGCACTTCGCCTGATATGCTCATTTTTGGCAGCCACATCCGTGAAAATGATTTGCTCAGGCCTAACTCCTTGTGCTGCTGCAACTGCAAAAATAAAATAAAAATTGTGTTATCAGGCTAGTTCATTCCTGCCAGAAAGAATATATCCAAATAAACAAAAGAGATGTGAGAGACAGAAGCATGCTCTTCAAATGATAAAGAAACCGGAAATATACTCACAAGCACGTAGTCGAGTTTCCCCAGCAGCTGGAAATCGTAGGAGCCAAATTGCACTATTTGGAACTCGCTTCAGAATCCTACACCTGCAAAGTAAATGACCTCCCAATTAGCTCAACCAGGGAAGAGAATTTGCAAAAGAGAAAAGGGAACTTGAAATATTAATCTCCTCACTCAATCCAGATATGTAACCTGTTTGTCTTCTGTGTAGCGCCATAACTCAGTCTCTTTGAGAATCCCAGATTACAAACCAATTGCATAACAAAGGTTGACACACCTTGTGAGGTTGCCAAAATGTCACAAAGCAAACTTCTAAAGTTCTATGCATATAAAGCATCAAGATAGAATGATATACATCCAAATTGCACACATTAAGTAGGCACCAATTCTGGTAGGTACACACAAGGAACAGTACAGGAAAATGCATAATCAATGATTCATGATAATCTGTATCTACTGTAAACACTGACCAGGCTGAGAAAACATCAGAATCCATTTTGTACAACTGATTGAAACAGGCGAACAAAAACTTGTCTTCTGGTAGATCGTAGTCAGCACGCTTCAGGCTGCTTAAGGGATCCAAGACATCCTGGTTTCTCTGAAAGTAGACATAACCACGTGGGAACAAATAATCATTCAAAAACTCTACTGGCAGTAAGACTGCAAATTTGACCTTCTCTGGCGTAAAATTGTATTTTGATCTCCAGCAGGTTCTACAACTTGTGACAATACATTACATGAATCTGATTGCACTGAGCAAACATCAATTCAATTCCCAAGATAACAAGCTGGAAATAACTTCATAAGTACTGAGCATTTTCAACTTATAATTTACAAGAATCTCAATAAAATAGAGAGATGACCCAATGATAAGGTTGAGATCCCAAACCCAAAAACATATCAACAAATGGTGAAGAAAGGGAACCCCAACCCTAAATAACAGAGGTGAAAAAAACGGGGTCGCCTGGACAAAGGTGACAGGCACATGCATGTTCAGAGACCTCTGACAGCAACAATTATGGCAGTGACCAGCTACCATAATGCCAAGGACTTCACCACACACCCTGCAACTGGTGGATGTCAATGTCACAGGTTAACAAACATACTGAATTTCTGTCAAAACTGCAAACCTTCAATACTCTGCAACAGTTCTGCAAGTTCAATTAAGCAACAGACTCTGAAAGGGCTCATGAACTCTAAGAGCCACTGCTTACCTCATTGCCTCAAAAATTTGGAACACTGATGCTACCAACAACTACCCACCATAGGAGAAAGAACAAGACAACACAAATATCTTTAATAAGTATTGAGAACTTCTCCATACTCACATTTGAAGTGAACCTCACCAAGTTGAGGGATGACCAATAATGAGGTTGCAGAGATTTCCAATTCAACATGTCAGCAAACAGGAAATAGATGACACCCAACCCTCAACAACAGAGAAAAATACAGAGAAGCAGTTTGAACAACACATTTGTGACCAAGACCAAAGCAAGTTAGATAGCAAGTCTTACCTGTTTGTAGTCATTGACAAAGTAGCAGTGTGGTAGGTAAACTAGCTTCTCTGAGTATATGTGTGCATACCGAGTTGGTGATACAAGCTGCAGACAGCAGGACTAAACAGTGTCAGTTCCTATTCTCAGATGAAAGTACCCATGGTTATTTTCATCTGTGATTGTTCATAGACCCATGAGCTAAGGCTCCATAAATGTAGCAAACTCTTGAAGAAGCTTATCAATTTCACCCCACTTAAAACCACTTGCCATCCAAATCCAATCTGAAAAAGAGACAAGACTACAAATAAATTTTTTAAAAAAACAATAAGGCTCAAGCCTGTGCATATCCTGCAATAATCAATAGTACATTGTTTAAAAGGATATACCTCATCTGTCACCAAATAATCTATATAATCTGCACCAGTAGTACCGGGAAAACCCATGTATGAAACCTGGATGGGAGCTGGTCGCATAGCAAAAATTTCATTTCTAGCTCCCTGCATATTCAACCCGAATGAAGAGGTCACAAAGTATCCAATTCTACAAAACTACAAAGATATCAAGGTGCACCACGACATGAGGAACTCGTGCAAAGGATTTAACTTGCATAAAATGAACAAAGAAAGGAACTGCTGATGAGAGAATTACCTTAGTGTAGCCATTGAGATTGACAAGAATCTGAATTTGGTCATCACAGATCAGGTGAGCAATGGCATCTGAAGACATGGTGGAGACATCAACAAAATGCTCAGCCTCAGCTGATATCCGCTGCCTCCACTCACTGCCATCACTCTGGCTTAAAGCATAACAGAACACCTGCAGCACAGAAGACCTTTGTCAAATCAGGAAACAAGAATCATCAACCTTGAGTACAGAAGAGACTGTGCTGTGATTACAGGATCAGAAGCCTTTAAACTTTGAGGACACAACCACAGCATAATATGCCATATTAACTTCCAGAAAGATCACAACAACCAAAATGAATGAGAATACTTGAAATACATGCCAACAAAAAACACTCCTAATGCTTAGAAGTAGTAGAACATAGGTGAGAATTCAGAAATGATCCCACAATACTCACCTCTACATGATCACGATGGTGCATGCCAAAGACAGAACCCATGAGGTGAGAAAGAGGATGATTTCCAAAATCACTGCTCACATACCTACACAATCATTTCATCCAGGAAGATGTTTTAAGAAATTAGATGACCAGCATGTGACAGTAGACTGCTTGATAAATCCAGGACAGATTAGCCAAAACAGTGGTTCTTTGGTGTAAACACAGGCAGTTTGGACATACCCAACTCGGAGACGGCCACTACCCCCTTCACTCTTCACACGAACAGCTGGAGGATGGTTAAATGACTGTGCTCCAAACCTTGAAGCAATCAGGGAACAGTGTTCTGCATATTTCTGACTGTCACCAGCACCTCAAGCAGTCAGTCCAACGCTGTGGATGCACTGAACTCTCTAACAAAGAACTCAAGATGCATTCTCATGCCATGGCAAGACCATTGTGAAATCTGCAATAACAAGAAGCATATTGTTGCACTCTCAAATTCTGAAGCAGTAATACCTTATCTCCAGAGCAAGCATGGCGTCAATGGGATATGCAATAGCATGGAAAGGCTGCACACTTGGAAGCACTCGCATCTGCATGTCATCAAGTATAGAAACACAGACCAAGCTAATTAAGTTTGAAGCTCTGGCAAATTCAATCCCACAAAACTGCCAAGAAATGTCTCAATGCACTACCTCAAATCTTTTGATGCTATTTGAAGCTGAAGTGACTGAGAACCTCTAATAACCTGTATATATGCAGCACCGGGCTTCCTGGTTGATCACCCATACAAAGTAATTTTTTCCAGCCCAAGGTGCTTGACACTATAGAGTTCTCATTTGGTGTATCAACATTCATTTAGCCACAACTCACCTTGCTCAACATGTAAACTATTACATGTAGAAAACTCTGAAGGTCAGACAATGCTGCTTAGGTTGAATACAGCCACAAGCACAAGAACAGGTATGATGTGAAGCAACACCAGAACAACAATAGGAGTCTGCTACCAGTTTAGGTCCTAATGAGCTTTAAACCATGTCTATGAGATTAGAGAGCAAACTCCACAAAAACACTTCAAGGTAACCATTACATCAGTTCTGGCTAATGTATAAAACCAAAACAAAAACAACAAAAATGCATGTGGATATATCCTTCTGAGTGTCAATTACAAAGTATCAGACCAACACCTTCCTGACAATGCAGTGAGTAGATGCAGTGACTAGCTGCCATTATTCCCTGCTGACTTCATCAGCTGCCAACAGTGGTTGAAGATAGAATATGATAATCTGCTCACAATATGGGCAATTACCATCCTCAGTTTCTGTCACAATTCTGGAAGCAGTAGGAAATCTCAGTCATGGTATTGGCAGGAATTCAAGAGATGGCTAAGAACAAAAATCAAGAGGCTTCTCATGCAAGCTGCAACTGAATTGTGAGGGTAAGATTGATTTCATTCTAACCTGCTCCATTACATGCAAGAATGTAAGCCTAAGGCATAAAGAGGCATACACATAGGGTAGTGGTTGAGGCCCCCTGAACCATGAACATATCCTCCAAGCACATCACTGGTGAAGATTGATGAACTTTGAAATACCCATCAATATATCAATGTAACAATGGAGAAAACACCACAAAATATATCTAAGGGATTGCATAGACAACTCCACAACAACACTTTTAAGGGAACACAAAATTGAGTGGGATCATAACCTTATGAGTGTTGCTGACGAAGTGTCAGATCATCACCTTCATCATTAGTAGCAGGGAAACACTCTAATGACTCTCCACAGACTTTATCACCTCCCAATGATGGGTGTAGATAGGTGTACAATAAACTGAACAAATTTTTGAACAAAACCCTACAAAAATTCTGCATCCTGAGTTTCTCTCGCATTTCCAAAAACAACAGGAAGACTAAGCCATGATGTCAAGATAGTCATTCACAAAGTATCAGACTGTCACCATCATCATGAATAGTAGTGACGAGCTGCCACAACTCCCCACTAACTTCATAAGATGCTGCTGGTGGGTGTACATAAGAATCTGCCCAAATTTCAGTCAAACCATTATACAACCATCTGTGTCCTGAGCTTCTGTCACACTTTCAGAGGCAACAGGAAGACCAAGCCCTGATGTTGGCTAGCACTTGAGTATTTGCGTGTAGCCATCATCATGAATAGCAGTGACTAGGTGCCTTAAGTCCACTGACTCCATTACCTGCTGACAATTAGTTGTACACCAGTATATCTAGAGGCTACTGAAAACTTAGGGCAAACAATCATACAACCTATGTCCTGACTTTCTGTTGATTGAATAAGGGATTCAAAGAGCCATCCATGATGTCACTGGGCAATCAAGAAAAAATTCACCAATATATGTGTGGCAATTGACAGCTTTCAACAAAATTGTTACCTTGATTTGCCTCCTCACAACAGCCTCAACCTCACTGAACTTGTTGTCGCGATCATCCCAGTCACAAACACACTGTAATAGATGAAATCAAAAACCACATAAGTTTACACACAAAACATCTAATTAACCTACATCAAGGGGCATCACCAAAATCACAGTTCTAAATTGTAAATTCCTTCAATAGTGCTGGGATGCACAAAATTTCAGAAAACACAATAACAGCAAGTATCTCAGACAAATGAAATAGAAGGAACAGAAAAGCACCACAACAGCAAGTATCTCAGACAAATCAAGAACACCTGAAGAGTGTGAAGCAAATTGCAGGTTGCCTCAGGAAAATCAGCACGAAGCACAAGTGCTTGCTTGTAACTCTTAATTGCTGCCTCCACATGCCCACTGGTTCATGCAGGAAACAGGACATCAGCAACAAGGAAGGATAGAATAAAAGGGGATTTACCCAGCCTACCCCACTGTGAGAAAGGCCCAATGCCAATGTAAAGAGCTACCTTCGAGCTCCACCCAGTCTGAAGGTCCTTCAATGTCCAACTGGAAGCCACTCTGACCATCTCTATCATGGTTCATCCACTTTGCCTCCCTTTGAATTAACATAACTAGATATGGAAGCAAGTGAGGAATTAATTATATGCTGCAGCCATAAATGACATGTTGACTGCAGTCAATCGAACAAGAGAATCCCGTACTTCAATTGGACAAAACCTACTTCCCATTAAGGCCCCCCGAGTCCACTCACAATAGCCAGAGAGATTGTTGAGCAACCAATAGTTACAAATCAGCCTAAAAGTCCCCAGATTTAGACATAACCTATCCTTGTATGCCGATGCAAGATTGGCATGCCCCTCTGCCATTGTTGGGCGAATTGTTATAGCATGTATGTAATCCTGAATTGCATCATTGACCCGGCCAATCTCCTTCAGTGTATTCCCCCGATTCACCAGACCATCTGCAGCCATGGGATCTACTCGCATGACCTCATTGTAGCAGGCTATTGCCTCAGCATAATGACCCTGACACAGAATGAGAAGATTAGTATCCAGCTCCTGGTCTACAACTGCACAAGTATGTTCACAGGAAGAAAAAGTTCAATTCTTCTTCCTCAGAAGCAGGCCCCATGAATAAACCATGCACTCCTCAAATTCTCTACTGCTTGGAAGAAACATGACAAGGAAACTGTGACTTTTGGAAGATGCAACCTTCACCCCAATAGCACATGTAGACATGGTAAAGTTCATACCTGCTGCTTGTAGATGGTAGCCAGATTGCTATAAGGTGCAGACAGCCCAGTCGTGACAGAGAGTGTAGCTTTGTAAAACGTAGCTGCAACATTCACCATGTTCCTGCCACATAGCAATAACCAACTCAACATCAGATTTTGCTCTCATCAGGATACATAAGCATCTATTGCAACAGGATAGATAGGTGTGATATTCAGCCATGCCCTACAGACATTAGGTGTAGAAGATGATCTCACAATCACAGTATGCTTATCAAGTAGGCTGCCATTTAGGCTAGAGCATCTGACCTCAACGGGCCAAAAATGGAATCCGCACATTACGACCATAGCTTTTGTCATGACCAGCAAAACAACTGTACTTTCCAGAGCATAGCCACAAACAAATTGATGTGAAATCCCAGAGTGGGTAATTCAGGTCTAACTATTACCACTCCATGTAGATGTTGCCAAGATTGGTAAGAGCCTGTGGATGATTGGATTGTAGCGAAAGGCAAGCCTGAGACAACCACAAATGGAAAAGCATTAGCCATATCTATGAGAAATTAGACTCTACACAAGAACATGAAGATGATCATCTTTTCTTAAGATCTCCCAAGTGATCATAACTATTGACATACGACCAGGATTATACCAACACTTTGTACCTGATAACAACTAATAGCTTCCTCCACTTGCCCAGCATCCTTGAGGGCATTACCCTGCATTAAAACAATGCATGAATAGGATGAAGCTTCAACTCCAGCAAACAAGTAAGAGCTATGTCAGCCACCCATATGTATCAATGGAGATGCATGGAAACAGTCCCAGTATACATACTAATAAAACACTGTGTGTATGTGATTTTGACTTTTGGATAGCAGCCATACCAGATTGTTGTAGGCTTCCAGAAAGTTTGAATCCAGCAGAAGAGCTTGCTTGTAGTGAACAATAGCATGGTCAAGAAGACCTTGTTCATAGTACAAACTTGCAAGGTTTCCTGCACCCACCAAAGTCCAGGCATGTATACAGCAAGCCCTGTAACCCTGTACTCTCTAAACACAAGTGAATAGGCCTGTGTTTATCTTACCCAACTTGGATGCAGTCACAAAATGTTTACATAAAAAGCCATCACCATCATCCACAACCGCTGCCACCTGTGTGTTGCCCAATAAAAGTGCCCTGTGGAATTCCTTTATGGAGACACCTGATATTCAAGGATAAGGTCCAGGCTTGCACTAAAGAAAAGTGGGGCTTTGAGATGAGGTGGTGGACTCCCCGTACAAGTAATGATCATGAAGTACAGGGGAGTTTCAGTTAACATTAAGTCCACCACCACAACCAGTTTAGTACACTAGTGAAAGTGAAAGGTATGGAAACATGGAGGTTCCCCACTTTCATGTCTTGAGCAGCGCGCCTTCTCGAGAGTGATAGAAGAAAGGAGACAACCCACAAGCCACGAAAAGGAAAGACTGTCAGGTGCAGCTATATTTGATCAAATTAAAGGAAATCCTTACCAAAAGATAGTTTCATTCTGCTTAAGCTGATTTTCCTGGAGTGGTGAATTTTTGGCTCACGCAGTACATAAACAGCTCATCAAAAGGCCCCCATATCCTTCTAGAAATCCATAAGTCTTGGCTGCAGTGCACACTCAGCTACCTTAGCCTCCTGGAACTATTTTCAAGGTGAATGGTTGGTCCAAATTTGAGCTCCAAAGAGTCAATTCAAAGACAAGTTAAGAGGGAATCAAGATAGGTCTTTTGAGTGTCAAAAGACATGCAGCAAGTGTAGGTGCTGACTCCTGCATGTCCGTTGAGACCATCCAATTCTCAATTGAAGGAAAACTGAAGTCCAAACGTACCACCATCTCTGACAAAAAGAAGTGGTAACAGCACTCATGAATGGCCAACATTCAAAGATCACAGGTCATACTTCTGGAATCATCTGCTTACCATAGGCAATAGCATAGTCTGGACGCAATTGAATAGACCTCTGGTAACATACAATTGCCTCCTGAGGTCTTCCAAGTGCCTGCCCAACCACGTCACAGCTTCAGTGATGCATAGCTCAATTCTCTGATAAACATTTGTCAAGCAACACAGTATCCACCTAGAGGGAAAACAGGTATGCAGGGACCAGGCTACTTTTCAGTCCAAAACAAACCAGGATCAGGTGCATTTGATCAAGGAATCTGTCCACTACCACTTCATTGCAATCACCTACTGCAGTGACTTAGAAGTACACACCTTCAGAACATTTCCTTGATTCAGATGTGCATCTGCAAAGTTGGGTTTTATCCGAATAGCCTCCTGTCATAATTTTGACCACCCAATCAAGAACCAAACCAGTGTTTAGAGATAAGCATGTGCAAAATGCAAGATGAGGACCACACAACTCTCCAACAATAACCCCCATGGCACATGTCACCTACACTTGTGTCATACACCTCTGGTCAATTACTAAAACTTCCACCTGATACAAAGAGCTTACAAAACAATCAGCCAGTCACAAATGGATTCTAGACTTATAGGTTCCTTGATGACAAAGTAACACCCATTGTTGGATCCATGGCAAGAATAAGAACAGAAGTAACAAATATAAGAATGCTGTTCTTAGCAGGAAGAACAGCTTGTTGCCATGGCACATACCTTATAGTAAGCCAGGGCTTTCTGGAGTTCTCCTGCCTCCATGAATAATCCTGCGAGATTTGACCATGCAATTGCAAACGTAGGTTGAAGCCGTATTGCCTCCATATAGCACAGATATGCCTGTTCATCAAACCAGCATTAATTCAAGGTAAGAAACTCTCTAGTAAAGAGCATCCAAAAGTTCACAGTCCAAAGGATGAGGATCCCATCACAAGACCCCAGAATTCACCCAGTGGCAAAGACAGCTAGATAGAATAGGGCAAACAGAAATGTATTCCCTATCACAAAAACTCGAGATAAAAGACTCACATGATGAGTCAAGCCTTGGGCTTTGAGCAGATTCCCAAGATTGCTGTGGGCATCGACCTGCATGAATCCACAGAAGCTGACTAGAATGATGTACGAGATATCTGGGCGATTCTAGCAACTTCCATTGTGACTGTTCACAAGAGCTGCAAATAAAGAACTCCAGCAGAGTTGCCTCTGTGTCCAGATCTGCACTTTGCCCTTACTGTTCTCAATATTACAATTCAGCACATTCAATGAAGGGCAAATTCTTCATATTTACTCAAGTACATGTTCAAGTGTACATCATCTTTTTCTGTGCATTGCTCATGTAACTGTATAATCCCACAAGGTGACTTACCAAGCGAGGATTGAGCATGAGAGCATGACGGCAGCACTCAGCAGCTTCTTGCAGCCGTCCCTTCCTCATGTAGGCACTTGCCAAGTTTGACCATGCATCACAGAAGTCAGGCTTCAACTGCCAATTTACAACACACAAGCTTTATAAGAGATGTTAACAGTCCATTATAGACTCTGATGATGGTGAAGACCTTCAATTATTTCATTTGTCTGAGAAAAACTAGCCCAATAAACTGTAAGAAGCTGCAACAAAAGAAGATGTTGGCAGGTGGCTAATGCACATACAGAGGCCAGACAGCACCTTGAGCGATTGCAAAGACACAGTGCATATTTTACAATCCACATCCAACTAAATGAAGGTACCTCAATGGCAACTGTGTAGTACTGGATCGCAAGGTCAATGTTGCCTTTTTCCTGAACAAGGCAAACACCTTTCACACTGAGAACAAGGCAAACACCTGTCACACTAATAATGAGAACAAGACCTCCAATATAACCTCAGTGCTATGTGAACAATGACCATCAGCATAAAGGGATATCCAATAAAGAAGGAAAACCTTGAATTACTGCCAAAACAAAAAAACAGTTCCTTAGATTACTAGACTTCAAACTCCACCAAATACAGACAGACCTTTCTTGAGATATAATTAGCTCTGGGGTTTAACTAAGCCATAAGAGAAGTAAACATGTCACAAAGCAGCATCTGCATGCAACATCCTTTGTCCCATAAGAATTCAAGATATGCACCTTGAGAGCATTTGCCATATTGCCATAGCATTCAGCAAATTGGGGCTCAATGCGAATAGCCTCTTCATTCTTGACAATGCACATGTCAAAGTCACGTAACTGTCACATAATGTGAACAAAAGTCAGAATGCCTGGACTAAGTCATCAGAAACAACCCCATAAATGCTTCAAAGAGTTATCCATTCTAGTATTCTCCTTCAAAAACTTTCTCCACATACTGCAAGAGGAAAGCTCACTTGACAGACATATGTGACCCAGTACTCCACAAGAGGCAATGCAGCAGTCAGAGGATGCCCATTTGGAAGAAGCATGCCAACTGACCTGATAATATATGGCACCAAGTAGCAAAAGGGCATCAGTTCGCTGTGGACTTTTCTCATGGACCAGAGTGCAATGCTGAAGAGCCTGCTTGTAATTACCAGATTTGTACTCCTGATGTGCTGCCCCCAACAACATTTCTTCATCCACTGCAAGCAATTCCAGTTGTCCCACCAGTTACTTTACAAAGACCTAAGACCCCAACAAGAAGAAGGGAGAGAGAGAGAGTCAATGCCACATGGTTCATGGGATCAATTCACTTGGAATGAGAATCTGCCTAATAATACATCAATCAAGATCACACACAAGCCAGATGGATTTGTCACTGTTTTCCATGAAAGAAAAACTGGTAAGAAGAAGTAGACCAGAACTATGTAGAATGACCCATGTCAGTAAAGGCTATGGAAATGAGATGAGAGCTTGAAGCTTCTAAAGCAATCCAGGGGGCAGAAAGAGAGCAGGAAAAGGGTATCTAGCTAAGCCAGCTGCCTTGATCAACAGGAAAAAACCTAAGCCACTCTGGGTTTGCGCAAGAAAGAAGAAGATGGACGAAGAAGAGGGTTCAGTCAGAACTATGGAATAGTAGGGTTGGTCCTCGGGTGGGTGTCAGTAGGAGCTCACCACACGCATCCATGACGCTGGTGAACATGCTGTCAGAGGGAGGCGTGAGGAGAGCCTGAGCAAAATGCTCGGTGCCAGGGTCCAGTTTCACTGGATCCCGAACAAACATCGTGAGCCCGAGCTGCTGGTGCTGGTGCTGCTGTTGCTGCCTCATTGCGTTTTGCAGCGTCATCGTCATCTCTTCTCCTACCTCCTCTTCTCCTCACACACAAAAAAGGAAGCTGCGGTCCCTCACCCTAACTCCTCCCTCAACACCCACCCACTCCCCTTCTCACTGCCAGAAGCGCGCCTCATCAGAAGCACGACAGAAAGAAAGTCGACACCCAAACCCTACCGCAACCACAGCTTCCTCGTCAAGCACGCTGCTGTCGTAAATGCAACAACGACAAGCTAACTCTGATACTGCAGATCAGAAACATCATCATCATCGTGATCATTATCCGGAAGCAAACTCATCAGAGAGTCAGAACTGTCGCGCATTCACAAAAGTTACCCACAAGAGTTCGTTCCTGCCGCTCTAGACACGCGTCCAGATGCATCCCGTCAACAAGCATGCGACGTGTAGATTCCGGGGTAACACCCGCGCGTCGTCGTCGTCGTCGTCCCGACCCACCCCTCAAACTCCACCTACGAGTCTCCTTCCTATTTTTCTGCCGCTACGTTGGGTCCCGAGCACTTGCTCGCGCAGTTGTGACGATTCTTGTGCAACAAAACGGCGATGGCGAACAAGCCCTCGTCGTCGTCGTCGTGAATGCGCGTCCCGACGTCCGTCCCGGCTTCCGCGCTACCTACAGAAACCAAGCGCGCCTGTCGCAGTTTCTGGGACCGAAGGAACGCCGACCACTGGATGCAGAGCCTTCACCGACCGCGGGACGTAGATTCTTTCTCGCCGACCGCTGGACGCAGAGTCACAGTGATAGGTATGTACGTTGGCGGGCAGGACAACGAAAATAAAAGTTTGGCGGTCCTGCCCACACGATCGAATTTGTGTACGTACGTATTTCATAATAGGACGTACGTATTCATAATGTTTGTACGTACTCTTACCTAATACCTCTATGATGACTAGGAATAAAGAAATGTTAGTTACATGTCTCAAGCCTATTACTACTTACCATCTTTTTTGGGTTTTTTTTTTCATCTTTTATTTGTGAAAATTATTTTGGCAAAATTTTACAACAATAACTTAGCAAAATTAATCAAAATTACACCAAAAACAAATATTTTCAATGTTTTCCCAATTTCAATTTTGATCTTGTGTTTTCAAATTCAAAATTATGCAAAAATGAGAAAAATCACTACTACAAAATGTGGGTGCAGTTCATTAGTCCCAGTTCACTAATAAATTCACTCAAAATCCAATGAAATCACTCGACATACAAAGACATCTTTTGTTATAGTGAATCACCCCCAAAAAAACACCGACATACAAAGACATCTTTTGTTATAGTGAATTCACCCCAAAAAAAACAATTTAATGCTACTTACGAATTTTGTGAGCTATGTGATTGAGCCAAGTGTGATCTCGTCAACACCTTCACTAATTATTTTCTCCTTCCGAAAGCTATGTGTGTAATTTAGTTTGAATTTTGAAGTATTGTCTTGGCCTTTATACTAGTTTATCTGGTTCCACACTCTAGTGTCAAATAATTATTTTATTTTTCAAAAAAATCGAGTTCAACAGTAAAAAATGATCATTTCTGAAACTTTTGGCATGATATATTTATGCAAAATTTTAAATATTCGACAATGATGAACGATCATTGCATTCAATATGGATGAAAAGATCTCATTTAAAAGAGAAGTGCTAGAGGATTTTCTCTCCTTGTCATATTAGACTATATATTTCTTGCTTGCAAGCAACAAAGACTTTACTTTATAACTTGAAGTAGACATTGGAACTACTCTTAGGGATAGGAAAATGACTAGTAAATTGTTTATTTTATTATATAATTATAGACCTTAAATACAAATTTTAAAAACTATCTCAAGTTCCCAAAATTTCTGTAGGCAGGTAATAAGTTTCCTTAGTTTCCAACATTTTAAACAAGTAATTTCTAGGAAATTATATTATTTTGAAATATATATAATTATCACTAAACCTAAATAAAGGTATTACAATTACTCAAATTTCAAAAAATACCCTACCCTAGGCCTAAAAATTAGGAGATCACCCATAATAAGGACTTTCCAAGAATAGCAAAAATGTGCATCAATAAGTCATAAAGGAAAATAGAATGGTTTAGAATCCGAATATATTTTGGCAACTTTGACCATTTCAAAAATGTTTTCCATGAAATCTAGTGACTTTGGTGTGTTTTTTTTTTTGACAAAAATCCTTTGTATGAGTTGCATGGGATTTTTTGTTGCCAGGTGGCAATATTTTTCTGAAAAAAAAAGTTTCAAAAAATGTTACTATGGATAAAGCCAACAAAGCATCCATATTGAATGGCACCTCTTGTTCCAAATCACATTATGTGCATGTTTTATTTTTGTGACTTTGTTGGCCTGGTAGGCAAGGATATTGTGTTTAGATTCATTATAGAGTATAGTAGCTTAATGGATATTGGCCCCTAAGTAATAGGTCTATTTTTATATGACGATTTTTGAAAGATGATTTTTTGGCTTGTGTTGAAACTTGAGATTAGTTATAGAGTTACAGTATCTTGAAGGATTTTGGTTTCTTTTAGAGGATTTTTTGAAGATTATATTTTTGCATGGTGAAATATTCGAGTTTCCTTAATTCTTCTTTTGCCTTAAGATACGTTTTATTGTGATTGGCAAGGAGGCCACAATGTGACACACCCCTTGTTGGTTTTGCTTGCAAGCAAGTAAACTTCACATTGCATTTGGAATACAATCTTGGCTTTAATTGGGAACAAATTTATAGACAAAAAGTTAGAAACTGAGTTGTATTCCATCTAGAATTTTTAATTTTTAATTCATTTTGCATTAAAATCACCAAACCATGTTACATGCAATGAGCAACTGATAGCCCAATTTACGCAATGCACCATGCTTTCTTCGCATGGTGCACCAATGTGGCCTACGTAGTTGGCCCAAGTGTGAACACAGTGAGGGCTCAACTGATTTTTCCTTCCAAACCCAATTTTTGCAATTTGTTTGAATTTTTAGCAACAAAATCCGCTCAAAAATCAATATCTTTCACACCTTAACTCTGAAAATTGTGAAATAAACTCTATTAAATCTGACTGACCAAGGGCTTTTCTACACCACTAAGAACACCCCCAAATTCCAATACAGTTTTCAGTTTCGATTTTATTTAGTTTTCATCGAGAAAATGATTCAATAATCAATGACTTTCACACTATTATTTCAAACAGTCTCAAACCATCAAACCAAATCAAGAGATCTTTTCGAAGATACCAAGAGCAGGGCATGAAGTGCTGTGATTTGGGAGATCCTAGAGCGTGTCAAACTGTGGCCTTGCCATGTACATTAAAAAATATCTTAAGCCAAAAGAAGAATAATGGAAACTCAAATATTTCACCATGCTAAAATATAATCTTCAAAAAAATCCTCTAAAAGAAACCAAAACCCTTCAAGATATTATTATAACTCTATAACTAATCTCTCAAGTTTCAACACAAGCCAAAATATCATCTTTCAAAACATCGTCATATAAAATAGACCTATTACCTAGGGGCCAATATCCATTTCAAGCTACTATACTCTATAATGAATCTGAACACAATATCCTTGCCTTGGAAGGCAAGGCCAACAAAACAAACTACCTTGCTTCATAGATTGATGTGACATCACTCCCTTTAACCTAATCGGATAGATCAATAATTCATTCAACAATCATGCTTCATGTCCTTATCATATTTTACTTTGGATACTTGGGCTCCATGTTGCTAGTTGCCATGCACTACCAGTGATGATCGCCTACATAGAAAGGAAGGCAAGATAGACAACAAGATACCCCCCAAAAAAATGATTTTGAAATAAAATTCTATTTATGACGAATCATAATCCAAAATGACTTTGGAATTGTGGTAGTGATGATCACCAAAACATGTCCTTATCCTATTTTACTTTGGATATTAATTTCAAACAAAAATTTGAACCAGCTCCATAAAGATTATGATGGCAAGAAGAGATCTTAAGTGGTACTTAAAATGCTAAAGACATTGAACAATTGGACCCTAAATTAAAAATCCAATGGATGATTACTTTAGCTTCATTCATCTTTTTCCCTGATAAAGGACCAAATCAACTTTATTCATCCATCCATCTATCCTCTTCCCATAATGTGATTCTGTTCATGGATACCTAGTCTGTCTTCTCTTGGATGAAAATCCTCTCTCAAGCACCCATAATGTTTGAGGGATGTAATTTGTATGAGTTTGATAGATGGTTTTCATCCATAAAAGCCCCTGATGGACAAAACCTAATTTATTGGATAAATTTTGATTGCCTAGTTTATTAAATTCTAAATTTTTAATTAAATGATACATTTGATGCCAATTTGAACAACATTTTTATAAAAAAAAAACCCTTTCTGTGGCCGATTAAATCTGCATGGCCTTTAAGGGTCGTTAAAGTGGCGTTTTAAAGGCGCCACAGAAGTGGGGTCAGATAATTAAATACACCATATTACTCCTTTTGTTGCGGTTCTCTGCTTAAGTAAGGTCCCAAAAGTGGCGTTTAAAAAACCCTCAAAAGTGGCCAAATAAAAAAAACACCCACCACTCTTTGTAGCGGTTCTCTCTTTAAGGCCCCAAAACTGGCGTTTTAAAGTCTCAGAAGTGGTCTGATAAAAAAACAAAACCCCCCCCCAACCCATTCTTTGTTGCGTTCTTTCCTGAAGTAAGGGTCCCAAAAGTGGCGTTTTAAAGCCGCAGAAGTGGTCATATAAACAACACTGCATTCTTCATTGCTGTTCGCTCTCTCTCTCTCGCTCGCTCTCTTTCCCTATCTCGCGAGCGATCTCTCTTCTCTCTCTTCCCTTTCGACTCGTGTGTTGGTGGGTACCATTTCTTTTTGTTCCTGCATTCTTCTTACGACCCAACTCTCCGGATTCTGCCCACACTGCTGCAGTTTGTGATACAGATCTCGATGGACTATTGTCGGTGTGCTAGGGTGACCGGGAATGGTTGGTTGTAAGAATGGTTGGAAGGTAGTGTGGTCAAACCCACAATCTACCTTGTCACAGAGCCTGTTATGCCTCTGGCTGATAAAATCAAGGAGCTACACTTGCAAGTCACACAGCGGTATGGGACTTTTCTGATTGTTAGCCTGCAGTAAAGTAGCGAAGAGATGGTAGCAAGAAGTGTGATATTGATGAGATCACATGCATTTTGTGCAACCAGTCTTTATTTCAGTGGCGTAACATCTTTTAGCAACAATGCGATTGACTGTGAGAGAAAATTATCTTGATATACAGGGATGAATATTATGCTTGGGGACTTCATCAGATTTCCAAGGCTGTCAGTTTCCTTAGCATTGACTGCAAGCTGGTACACCTCGATACCAATTATTCCCATGTGCCTTGAGAGGGCTTCTCTGCGGAAACCGATGTAGGGTGATTATAGGTTTGGTTTTTTTTTATGTGCAATACATGGGATGTGTTGCAGGCGCATGGCAATGTGTGTCTGGCATCTGTGGTGGTGACTCCCACACTTGATTGGAAATTACATGGCCTTGGTGTTCTCTCGGAGTTTGACGGTGGAAATCCTCATTCCACAGGTCCTATGCTTGTGAGTTTGCCTGATAGCCCAATTTCTGAGTTTTGGCATTGTCAGTCTGAATTCAGGAAAGTGTGTAATGTGAGAAAAACCTCAGTAGTTGCAGTAATTGTTAATCTCTTGCTGGTAAATGTTGAGAATGAACATGGGCTTCACTCTGCAACCAATACAATTGGCTGGTTGGGACACAATACAAGGCTCTGGAGTTGGGTAAGAGTGACTGGGTTACTATCTAAAAGTCTCCCTCATGGGCACTGGACTCTTGGGGACTTGGTCAGTATTCAGTTCCCACCTCCATATGTTAAGATTTGAGTTATTCCTTTCCTTATGCCTCTGCTCAGAATTCTGAAGGAAACATAGTCAGTTATTTTCTCCTTCTTTGTAAGTCTGAGCATTGTTTATTGCATGAAACATGCTGATCTGCTTGCACTATTTGGACCCTTGTTACATGCTTTTTCAACTTGCATTGACAGATTGTTTGATATATGAGCTCTTCTTTGCAGCCTTGAAGTGTAGGCGCTGACTCACGTTTGGGTGTCAGTGGTAGGTGATTGTGCCATTATCACAGTGCACATTGACAGGTTCACTTTTGAAGCATCTATCAAAGCTGTGGGTCAGGAACTCCTCTTTTGGCCAGTTGCAGATTTAATGCATTTATTTGTATTTGCAGAGATGACTGTGTTGAGAAACACTGCCCACAAGGATTGCGAACTAATCATGCTTATTTGGTCATCATCAGGTGGATGAGGAGCCAGCAATCCACACAAACACCCCCATTTTGCTTCGCAACATTGCACCATCTCAATGAAGCAGTGAGCTGCTTTTCTTCATGTGCTCCTGTTATCCTAAACCCTAAACTCATTTTCCTGGTAGAGAATATATACCCTTTGCTTCTTGTGCAGAAAGGGATCAACAACTTGGGTTTCTGCTTGCAGACCAGAAAAAGAGTATTGATTGATGCATTTGCTGTATGAGATCACAGCATTTCCAAGATGAATTTGTCTCTGCTAGAGAGCAGGTACCACTGTTACCTCACATCATTCAATGGTGTAATGTTTTGTCGAAGGAATGTAGTGAAAACATGGCTAGACTGAAATTGACAACTGGAAACTGGCTCAGTGACTAATTTGTGCCTTGCAAAAGACATGAATGTGCAAGAAGATGCAAGAACTGAATGTGAGGAGCTGAAAATTGTGCAACTTATATACTTTCACTTACTGGTTTAAACCATAAACCCTAGCTGTCTTGACAGGTACCATGGCCCTCGGGGCAACCACTGAATACTATGATGCCACAGAAATTGCAACACAAATACTACCACACCTTGTGGCACTTACTGTTGATTCTGATAGGTACACTCTCACTCCAGTCCAGTTATCTAGGCAAATGCTGATGATGCACTGCTTGCTTATTTGGACATGAGTGGTGCATATTGGGTCCACATTTATGCCTTCACATACATGCCTCTTGGCATGCATGTGTAGCACCCTATTAACAATGATTCATGTTATGCATTTGACAGTGACGTGAGGATGAAAGCCTTTCAAGCAACTGAAGTTTTCCTGAAGACAGACCATTTGAAGGTGGTAGCAAGCTTTCCACTCAACAAAATTGCTGTGCTTGAGATCGTTTGTCTCAAAGTAGTTGTCACATTTGAGAGTTGCAGGTGTGGAGCTTGTTGGTGCATTACTGCCAAATTGTGTCAAACTCCTTATTGAAGACTACTACTGATGGAAAAAGTTGATGACATGAGGGCTATGAGGATGTTGCAGCTGAATGCTGGGGACAGTGTTGTGCCACCCACAACTGTAACAGGAAGCACCACTACAGGATTACTTGGGTATGCTACACCCTTCTTGTACAGCAAGACTTGTAGACTGTGAATCTGGTCAGTGTTTAAAGTCATTTATGTGGGTGTTGGACAGGTGTTCAGTAAATTCATTGGCTTCCAAACACCAGTTTGGAGATCTTGTGAGTCCTCTGTCTGAAAGCAGCTCTATATCTAACAACACAGGTAAACTGCCAGTAGTGTTCAGTGAGCAGAGTCCAGCCTGCATTTTAGAGTTTTGTTTCCATTCCATTTTCCTTTCAGCCATGCTTCATCGCAGAGCTAAATCACACCAGGTTTCATGCCAGACCAAACCACGAGGCTTTCAATTGGCTTCAACCATAACATACTTCTCCTGTTTTTTTGGTGTGCAGCTTCAGTAATGGAAGTGCCTGCTGCCTCATCAATTGTAACACTCTCATACTCATCCAGATTTACAGAGGAGGTTTCAGCTGCATCTCCAACATTGACAGATGGATGGGGAGATGCACAGGATAATGGATTTGCACACAACAATGATGATAATGATGAAAAGGATGGGTGTGGTGATATGGATTTGCAACCAAAACTGGAACCTGCATTGACACACATTTGAGCTGCCCAGATGAAACCAGTTACAACAACTACTACTTTCCAAACTGTGACAAAATCAGGTACATCTCAAGTGCATCATTTCATCGCTTTTCAGTTTGCTGAAGTCAGACAGTTGGTCTCCATGAGGTTCTGAAATGTCAAATAGCTGATCTGGTGTGATGAATTTGGGGCATGGTGTGGCAGGTGGGGAGAGGAGTCTGGACAGCACAACAAAGAGTTTTCTTGATGCTCACAAGACTGTAACAAGGAGTTTGTTGGCAAATGGTTTTGGAGATGAGGATGATCCTTGGGCTGCCATTGCTGCACCTCTGCCTTCTACCACAGTAAGAGCTCTTAACAGCTCAAGTCCTGCAGTTCCTAAAGCCACTGGCAGTAGTGCTCTGAGAGTGCAACAGGCAGAACATGTGACGAACAACAGTGCCGGTCATGGAAGAGTGCAAAGGACAATCAGCAGCACCTATGAAACTCAGAGCCCAACACATCCAATGTAGTGCAGACTGATGATTACTTGTATTTGTGTCTACATTACAGTGTGCGATCATAATCAAGAACATTTTTTGTTGATGCAATACATTTGCAATAAAGTTGCACTCAATCACATGTTGGTTGGCTTGCGGTTGGCTGTCTTCAGTCCCCACCATATGGATAGGATACCTCCACATGCAACTACTTCTGATCAACAGCATGACCAAGTCTTCCTGTTGCTTCTAGAAATATGATAGAAACTCTGTACAATGGTTTGTAGAGATTTTGGGCTGACCTATTGTATACTTACCTACACCCACCATTGGAAGCTGATGAAGTCAGTGGGCAGTCATGGCAGGTTGTCATGAGAGCATGTCACTGCTATTCACAATGAAGGTGATGGTTTGACACTTTGTGAGCAACTCTCATAAGGTTGTGACTGCATTTTTTATCATGTTACCTTAAGTTGTTATTGTGGAGATTTCTCTGCAATTTCATAGATGATTATCCATTTCTATTTCTAAAAAGGAGATGGATGGTGAGTCTAGTTTGGGTTTTGGGTGAACTAGCTTGTACATTTGTCTTCATCTTATAGGTGCATATGCTTTGCCCTTGTTGGATGTTTTCAGTTGGCCATGTCAACCCTTTTTTTTTGTCATCTTGCAAGGTAAGAGCATTGCAAGTTGTTACTTTGGAGACCCTCTCATCGCTACTTTATTTCTTTGTTTACAAAAAGCTTCAAATTTCAAGTGAGCTAGTGCTTTGGCTTGGTCCCTTTTTCTTGGTTGGTGCTCATACAATGTTCCTATTGCTTGTTGTTGGTTATTGATAGCATCGCCCCTTTTCTTGCTCCTCTTGTCATTGTATTTTAGGTGTATTGGTATATGTTGAAAAGGTTTGTCAAACCTCTAATCAAGTATAACATTGTTCAAAGGGTGTGTTAAGTGTTTCATGAAGTATAAAATGTGGAGCTCAACAACATCATGAGGCTTATAGCTGGTCATTGATGGGCACCTCATGCTTTGATTGGTTGGCTAGATGAGGTTATAACTCATAACCCAAGTGTGCCATGTTGCTTGATTAGTGAAGGTCATGACTTGGTGTCCATGTTGGTTGGAGCACACGGGAATGGTGGAGCTTCATAACCCGCACTTGGTGAGAAAGCAGTCAACAGAGGTTCAATGCCTTTCAACAATCGGTGTTGTTTAGTAACCAACTTGAACTTGATGCATAGTCTTGTTGCCTCCACATCTCAACTACAAGGTTCAATGCCTTTCAACAATTGGTGTTGTCTGGTAACCAATTGAACTTGATGCATAGTCTTGTTGCCTCCACATCTCAACTACATTATGTAACATGGGAAGCTCTCACCAATTACCTAGTTTGTCATTGCATGGAGGGGGGGAAACTCTCACCAATTACCCAATTCGTCATTGCATGGAGGGTGAGTTTTAGGGGAAGAATGCCACACATTATACCTGAAGAGAGCCCAAGTTGATTCCACTTCTTTCATCACCAACAAGTATCAACTTCAAATGATCACAACTTTGACCTCATTGGCCTTCATTAATGACCCACTAGTTAGCACAATTTTTTTAAATTTTGTTAATATGATTTTCTTTTGTTGTTTATGATCTTTGTTTCATTTTTTATTTTTCCATCTCTTGAATGTCTTCATGTTTAAAGCATCTGTCATTTGCAAAGTAGGTTGTTACACAAATTGAAATAGGTATC
>Ga0209208_10002715_pt1 | contig 25410 bp, 15 predicted proteins | sample S1TSphfallax_3_FD_187694 | JGI IMG/M metagenome (GOLD analysis project Ga0209208, IMG submission 187694) | Host-associated microbial communities from peat moss isolated from Minnesota, USA - S1T2_Fd - Sphagnum fallax MG (SPAdes) (version 2) | ecosystem: Host-associated > Plants > Peat moss >...
TCCAACTGGTGAAAATTCGCCCCAAAGAAAAAAAAAAAACCCTGAATTTGCTATATGTATTGGCAAGTTATTGTCAGATTGTTACTTTTGCATTGGGATGTCTAGGAAGCTAGTTTGAAATAATATGCAAGGGACACATACTCTTCTCATTAGTGATATGTGAAGACATATGACACTTTTGGAACTGGTGACTATTACAATGTCGAACAATGTTACTTTTCACTTTTGTATATAGCGTAGTTTGAGATTTTTTGGGTTGGGATGAAAATTTTAACGGCACATGAGCTTCCCTCCAAAATATATAACTATTCTATAAAGAGATACAAGGTTAACTTTTGGATATATTTATACCTGAAGATTTGGAGACTCAAAATGATGTCTGGCCAGTTGATTTGTATTAAAATTTTGGTCCAACCTCCACTCATGTATTAAAGATGAAATGGTTACTTGCCTATAATAGTTTTCATATGGCCTTCTTTTTAGTCCCCTTACAAGGGCACAATGGACAGGTCTTCTTGACCTAACTGTTGTGCAAAATCCACCTGCCCATTGTGTGAATCCATGTGCATTCTGCAAATAATGAAAACCATTATGTATAGAGTAAATCCCAGGGCAAGGACATTATTGGAAAATGGGTCTAGGCCTGTGCAACAATACAAAGCCAAGCACTGGCACTATTGTGATAATGCCCTTGCACGAGGGCTTTACAAGACTTAAAATTGTAAGAGAGTTTTTTTTGGTCTAAATGGTGTGGAAGGCCCATGTAGATATAATAATAAATCCACACCTATATGGTGATGAAGGCCCATGTAGAATCTCTTTAGTGAAGGTGCATGAAAATTAAGTCTAGAGGTGATAGGAACTTGGAGGAAGTATTGATTATCAAGGAAGTTGTAATTAGTAGCTTAGTTAGTAACGCAAATGCAATGAATGAGGATTGTAATCATTCAAGAGTCGACTTGATCAAGATCAGGCTTTATAAAAAAAACATGAAGCAAGCTAATGAAGAGAAATGCCCAACTAGGAAGCAAAGCAGCAACCTTGAGAATGGATGAAAAATTACCCAAGATGAGGTGCCTTGCAAATAGACAAACTCTGCTAGGTCTTTATGTTATGGAGCATGGGTACAAGCCGTTGTGCCGATTTTGAGGAATTTTGGCTCACCTTGCCCAAATTCTCGAGATGCGCCTCAAAAGGTGCAATTTAACTGGCACGTTCTATAACACACAATGTGGTTTTAGATAGGCAGCCCTGATCTCTGACACTCACAGTTGCTGATCAGGGAACTGTGAGATTTCCAGAAATTCGTTGAATGTGGCCTAGATTTTGACGTGCATTGAACATGGCCTAGATATTTTTTTGGCATCAATGATCAAAGACAAAGCAGCGGTGGTGGATGTAAATGTACCATATAAAATTACAAGGGAAGCCTTTTGAATGTACACTCAGGATACACAAGACATGCCCTCTGCTGGAGGTTGCTGGGACTTCAGGGGCCTAATACCATAATAAGTAGCCTGGTTCGACAGCAAGATGCCTAATAATTACTTTACAGTAGCATGGACTTGGTGTTCTTTAGTTCTTAGAAGTTGCAAAATTGGGCTGCAAAATTGGATGATGAAGGTTGTGTCTTTCATCTGGCCACTGTCGAATAAAGTACTTGCTCAAAATTAAGCTTGTAGGTAGTCAGATGTCGGTTTAAGCAGCAGGGTTTTATATTACTGCATAAGAGTGAGGATGGCCACACTACATGCATACGTGGGTGACTCTCATGGCTCAGCTCCATCATTGATAAAATTTTAGCTGTTTCTTTATGTTGGGTAATGCCTATCCTCCAGAGCTTCTGGAAACACGAGGCCCAATGCTTGGCTCCACCTTGCATAGACCCTTTATTGGACAAAAGGCCCCACCCTAAGGCCCTTTTACTGTACCAATTTGTTTTAAACAACCACCCCTCCATTTATCTTATTACTTTGAATTCACAAGCTTGGTGACGATGTGGCAACCTGCTGTCTACTCGATAAAGTCCATCAATGGCAAGCCCATAGGGACAAGGCATAGTTGTATCATTTTTTTCTCTTTTGGTGAAACATTTCCCCCTTTGTTTCGAGAGACACTAAATACTCCCTAAGAAGTTTTGTCCAGTGCACTTTCCAACGCGCTATGTCTGGCGCATTTCCCGGATGTTCCCCCTGGCCCCCTTTTTTTCCTAATTTGTTTTAATCTTTGCTTTGGTTGAAGACCCAGAAGTCAATTTCACAGGCAACAAAAGTGATTCTGACTCAAGTCTTGAGTGAAGTTGGTTTCTTCATGCAGCCCACATTCCCAGAACACTCCTGCTCTTGGCCATTACCCTACACTTAATTAAGATATGATATTTATAATGTTTAGAAGCAACAAAAATAATAACTTTGCGGTTTATAACCATGGGACCACCGTGGGTGCTGGTTCACTCAAGGCCCTACAAAGCATGAGAAAGAGAAGTTGAAAAAGAGTGTTTCTAGCCTAGTGAAAATGAAGTTCCATTACTTATTTATTGCTTGATTCAGGGCAGGAGACAAAAGGGGCCTCTCAGGTTTCAACTCAGTGACTTGTTTCTCTGCTAGTAGGTAAGATGGAGTCAGTGGGCCTCAGAAGTGATGCTACTTATTAGATGCACTTCTAAAGGTACAGACAGATACAGCAAGTTTGTCTTCCCTTGTGTCATTTAGTCTCACCATTGCATTTCTGGTTTTCATGAAAATAATCTCTAGAGCCCAGGATTTTTTCCAGGAACTTGGACTGAAATAGTGTCACTAGTGTAAATTATGAATACCGGATCTATGTACTTCTCAGTCTAAAGTAAGTGTGGGCAGATAAGGTGCTTGGGTGCACAAGCTTTGCAATTGGGTATCTGCCCCCAAAGTTCAGGGTCCCAAGATCAGATCTCCACAACCTGATATGGGCTGCCAGGTTTGCAAATTTGGCTCTTGCCACAATTAACAACCCTATGATTCAAATGGGATACTGTCAATACCTCTTGGAGTTGACATCATCAATTTTGGAGTTGTGAAGTTGGGGAAGTCATCTTGTCTCATAGGCCCTTGCCATGGGTGTTTATTTTAAGGATCTTGAAAGTGGCTCTTGTCTGCTTGAGCTCGTAACTCAAGTGGCTACTCTCACACTCAAATTTGCCTTGGCATCTTTGCACCCTTGCCTTCGTCCATGCTCCTCACTAAACACCTAAACTACCTACACATGGCAAGCCACACACTTGGTGAGTTATGGTGTTCAAACTTGTCTCGTAACTTAAGGTTAACCCCAATCTCTAGACAATTGGGAGTCAACTTGTTATAGACTTCCCGAGTGGTACAAAGTCCCGTTGCATAAGATTACCATTTTCCATCTCATGGCTTAATTACAGACTTATGTCTAGTTCAAGGACTTAACATGTTGAAGACATCTCATGTGCCCTTTTCTCAAACCTTCACTTGTTGGCACCTATGTGGCTCATGAGTGCTATCAAACTGGGAGTTGAACCCAACCCAACACTTAAACTCAGAACCCAATCCACCATGGGGGCCACCTTGCAATGGTTTAGACTTGAGCCTCAACTAAGTGAATCCTTCACTTGAGGGTTCGCTTAGAAGGGCATGTCACTCTCCCCCACTTCAGAATTGTCAATGTCCTCATTGACGTTATTGAAGGTGACCACCCTTGGTCACTTTTGCCACCTTTCTCCCTTTGATTCGTAATGGTGGGATTAACTATTTCTCAATCAAAGGAGACCATTTGCACTATGTCTTTGTATTTTCAACGCAAGAGGAATCATTCAGTGTGTCTTTTGTTTTCACCCAATGCGTTCATTTGCTACATCTTCCCCAAAACTCTCCCTCATGGCCTTTTCTTCTTTCCTTGGAGTCCATTTTGAATTGAACTTGAGGATTCAATCACCATTCCATACAAGGGTTGCAAACGTGCTAATAGATAATGTCAAATCAAGCTTTACAATTCAAATCCCCTTTACCCAAATGGGACATGATTTGTGAGTTCATGTGTAAAAAGTTTGACTTTTCCATTTAAGGATGTACAATTTTGTTCACACACACCACCATTTTGATCTTGCATGATCAAGCTTTAGAGTTTTTCAATTTGAGTTCAACTCTAAGTCCATTCCATTGGTTGTCACCTCCTTTAGCCACTCCTTCCACCATAAACTTTAACCTTTTCGTTGTTAACCATATGCTCTTGATAACCCTTAACCCACGTTGATTAGTAAGGTGAATTTGTTTTGTTAATCTGGGGGCGTTCTTCCCCGTTTTAAACTTGGGGTTGATGCATTCATCAACATTTAAACCAATTTTAGGTGGGGGTTTTTTTTTTTGTTTTTCTAGTTCTTTTCACTCCAAACTTGTGACCCTTTTCTTGCTCAAAATTGGCCACCATGTCTAAAAGATGGTCGTAGTGGGTAAGCTTCATCCACACTGCTTCCTTGTGATGGTAGCCTTTGTATTTTACTAGATACTCTTCACTTCTGAGGCATGTCTGCCTCATGTGAAATATGCCTTCAATTTTGGCTACTAACTTATGTTCAATGGTGTCCACATCTAGTCATACTTTGTGTTTCTAATTTGGTCTCTATTTATCACAGAAAAACATCTTTCATTTTGAGATGTGAAAGGTTGAATGTTCCATAAAATTAGTTGGAAACTTTAGGGTATACATGTTGGGGTGTAGTTTATGCAAAATTTCAAAAGGCTTAGCATGTAGCATACTTGGCAATGAATTGTGGGGCCAAACCATTAGGCATTTTAAAATCTCGGATCTTTAGCCACATGTGTTGCCCAATTTCAAATTCCATGTGCCTTCATGTTCTATTGACATGTTTCTCATACGATTTTAAAGCCTACTCCAAGAGTTTCTTGGCTTGGGTGTATAATTCCTCATGCCCTTTGACCATCCCATAACTTCCTTGGAAGGCTCCTTTTGTCCCATGGGAATGGCTAAGTCCATTGGCTTCCTAGTTTCCTTTCCCAATGTTAACTCAAATAGAGACATTTTTGTCACTAAATGCATTGTGAAGTTATAACAAAACTTTGCTAAGTTTAGATTTTCACCCCAATTTCTTTGATAAACATTCACATAGTTTCTAAGGTATTGGTTCAACATTCTATTGACCCTTTCTGTTTGGCCAGCAGTTTGTGGGAGGAATGTTATACCAAAAGACAATTTCATCCCCACCCTTTGGAATAATGTTTCTAAAAGCCTATCATAAACTTGGCATCCTTTTCACTGACAATGAATTGCAACATCCCATGGTGCTTAACCCACATGTTAAAGAACAATTTCAACAAATCAAAAGTTATTGTGACCATTTTTGTTGGAACCATTTTTGCTAACTTAAAAACTTGATTGATTACTATTAAAATGGCATCCATTCCATTCCACTTAAGGAGTTGAGTCATGAAGTCCATGGAGACACCCTCTCATGGTTCATTAGGGATTGGTAGAGGTTTGGGTGAAAGCACACTAAGGTGGAACAAAAATGACACATTGTGATAATCCATTTTTAATCCATTATGAAATAAAAAACAATAGGAAAATATGACAAAAACAAGCAAAAACAAAATATTTTGAATCAAATGGTCCATGTGCCAAGGTGTTATAAGATATTTTTCCATAAGGATTTAAGCATCTTTAGCTTATTTATGATAATCTTATATTTGAAGGACCTCCTTCTAAAGCTTCATACTTGATATACATCTCAAAAATTTAATCTTCAAATCTTTTAAAATTATCTTATTTATTGCAAAATTATATTCCCATTGAGTCATTTATTCATAAAGGACATTATATCAAGGTCTAGTCTCCATAGTCCCTTGCCATGGGCACATCATGCTCCTTTTGCATGATTCCTTACTAGCACACAGATTTGGGACTACATCCATTTTAATAGTCTTTCCTTCAAGGTGATGCCTTTCACCTTTATCTAATCTTGCAATTTTCTTAATTATTTTTAAGCAAAATGATCTTACACATAGGCCTTGCTTATTTTCTGCTCATGGCTATTTTTTTCCTTGAAGATGGCCCTTAGTGCTTAAGTCTTGGTCAAGGGTTTTTCCACTTGGAAATCTTCCTTCCGATTCAACACATCACAAACTACATTGTTTCGACTTGGTTTGTGAATTAATTCCACATTTAGCAATGCCAAGGTATTGTGCCATCTTAGCTACTTCACTAAGGCCAAGTGTTGGGTTTCAAAATACTTTTAAAAAACATTGTCCTTGAAAACTTTTGTTTTATGCATCCCTAGGTAATGATGTCATGTCTTGAGGCAACATAGTATGGCATACAACTCTTTTTCATGAATTGGCCATCATAGTTATGTTCCATAAAGCTTTTCACTTTCAAAAGAAATTGGTTGTACCTCCTACATGAGGACCCTTTCAAAAGTGAAGTTGTTCAGATCTGTGTGAATTTCAAATAGTTTGGTGAAATCAGGAAATTTCAAATCATGGGCGGACAAAAGTTTTTCTTTCAAGTCCTCAAATGCCCTTTGTTGATTTTCTTTCCATTCGAAAGATGTTTTTTTTTGAGGAGATCTAAAAGTGGTTTCATCATTTGTGAAAATCCTTCTATGAACTTTTGGTAGAAGTTGGCTAGGTTTAGGAAGGATTGAATTCCCTTGACCACAATTGGTCTTTTCCAATCACTTATGGTTTACAATTTCATAGGGTTGGGCCTCACCCCTTCCCTTGACAAACTATGCCCTAGGAAGTTTGTTTCCTTTTAGGAAAATTCATTTTTCAACCTATTGGCAAAGAGTTTATTTTGTTAAAGGTTACTCAAAACATCTTTTGAATGTTTCACATGCTCTTCAACAGTCTTGGAATACACCAAAATATCATCATGATCATGAACTCATCCAACTTTTTATGGAAGATAGAGTTCATGAGGCTTGTGAATGTTGATGGGGCATTACCCAACCCAAATGGCATCACCAAAAATTCATACAAGCCATATTTCGTCCTCATAGCAATCTTTTGAACGTTTTCATCTACTATGCGAATTTGATTGTAATGAAACTTGACATTAATTCGGCAAGAATACTTACCCCCATTGAGTCAATCCAACAGATTGTCGATGCAAGGCATATGATAATTATTCTTTATGGTTATTTTGTTCAAAGCATGGTAATCAATGCACATTCTCAAATTGCCATTTTTTTTATCAACAAATAAGATTAGTGCCCCATAAGGGAACTTGCTTTGTCTAATATACCTTGATTGAAAAGGTCATTCAATTAGTTTTTGAGCTTTTCTAGTTCCTTTTGGTTTAACCTATAGGTTGCTTTGGATGGTGGGGCCGAATCTAGCACCACTTCTATTTTGTGGTCAACCTCTTTGCAAAATGGAAAAGAATTAAGGAGTTCATTTGTTAGAACCTCCAAAAATTTATTAAGTGAATCCAAAATATGATCAAGAGGTCACCTTGGCCCTTGTGGGTTAAGTTCCTCTTGGGAAATTTTCAAAGACATCAAAATCATAAAACTAAACGACTCTAATTCTTTAACCAAAACAACCAAATTATTTCCTATTTTTACCAACATAGAATTATAATCCCCATCTAAGTTCACTAATTTAGGGCCAACTTTGGTGCGGACTTTCACCTTATTTTTGTTGCAGAGGATGTCTATTTCGTAAGCATCCAAAAATGTGTTCCTTAAAATTACATCAAAATAATTTAAGTCACACAAGGTGAAGTTCTCAAAAAGTTGAATTCCCCCACAAAACAATTCACCACCTAATGATACATTAAATGAAGGTTTAACTATGCTTTGTGCCAAATGCACTATTATGGGATCTGCCAGTAATTTGGTCTTGATTCTTAGTCGATCTATTGCTTGTGGAATCATGAATTAATTTGTTGCTCTTGAATTAAAAAAACAACACACCAACTTGTTATTTATTTTACACATCAATTTTAATAAGTTGGAGGCTTCTCTTTCATTGGCTTCTATTTTGGCCACAAAGCCCCCTTGGGAAATTTTCCTACTTTGGAAAATGCAATCACTTATTCGAGGCAACTTGTGATAATCCTTCTCCAAGTGCCCATGATTGTCATAGATGAAGCACTTGATTTTCATGAGGTGCCACTAACTCCTTGCCCTATGAATTCTCCTTGTCATCATGAGGCCCCAACTTGCCTTGGCCCCACTTTCGCTTGTTTCGGCCTTTGCTCCCATTGCTTGGGAATATTATGTTTCTAGGTGACCCCGCTTCTAGTTTCACCCTTGTGGCATGGAGGGTTTTCATCCTCCATGCATTCCACCATCTTCATTAAACTTTGGCATGTTTTTGAGATGTTCAATCCTTTGATAGAGGATATTCCAAACCCAAGGTTTCAATTCACACAAAAAGACCAACTTCCTAGCAAACTCCTCATTCAAGGGGACCATAGTCAACATTTGATTGAAATTTTACACATAGAGGGCCAAGGAGCCCACTCCATCCCATCCTTTAACACTAATCCCACATGTGCTATTTGAGAAGTGTTTGAGCAAAATGAATTTACTCCTTGTTCAATTCAAGGTGCTTGGTTTCCAAATATGCGTTTATTTAAAGCAACCATGGCCACATTTTATTTGTCTTCCTCTCCTTCCCTACAAAGGAGTCGGGCAATCTTGCCTTCATCATAGCCTTGGCGAAAACCCCAATTGGGGTGGTGCCCAACACACTCAATCTAATTGTGAATTGGCTCCACATCCTTGTGACTCCACCATGTTGCATCATGGTTTCATTGTGTTGTGCCAAAAGGGTTTTGAAAGAGTTGAGGAGATCTACAAAGTTTTCAAGTAATTTGGTTGTTGTGTTCTAGTTCACCTCCTCTTCTTGTGCCCCAAAATCTTGTTCATTTAAGGATGTTTTAAGGCCCTTTTTCCCCTCTTTCCTTTGAAGGCCTATCCAAAGGAACTATCAAGAAGTCACTTTCACCACTATATTATTTTCAAGAGTGCAAATTATTCACATGTACGAGGGGCTCTTCACTTGGGTTAGAATTTTTTTCCTTTCCTTTACTCTTTTTAGGAGCCATGGGAGGCATCTTTATCAACAAGCCCATGTTTGCTTCAGTTCTTCCCCTACTTTTTGACATAGGGGAAGGCATCTTTTCGTAGGTTGGGACTTTATTCGACGCAACCACATCCTTCCCCTTCTTTTTCTTTGTTTTGTGAGGAACCATTTCGACTTCCTCCTCCACAAGATCCCTTATGCTTTGTTCTTTGCCTTTAGATAAATCTCCATCCTCCATATCTTTTCCTATGGTGGTGAAAATTGTTTTTTTTTCCTTCTCCTTTTTAGTCTTGTATTTCCTCTTTGCCTTAGGTTGCACCATTGCCATTATGTTTGGTGTCAGTTGTTTTGAAACCATTTTGCCTTAAAATAATGCCTTAGAGATTTCCAAAGATTCAAAATGCCTACTTTGATACCAATTTTCACACTTGGATTCGCCTTGGCGCCTTTGTGTTGTTGCCTTTGTCCATGTTCCTCATTAAACATTTAAACATCTTAAAAACTACCTACACATGGCAAGTCATGCACTTGGTGGGTTTCAATATTCAAACTTGTTTCATGACTTAAGGCTAACCTTGACCTTTAGACAAGTGGGACTCAATTCATTGTAGACTTCCCAAGTGGTAAAAGGCCTTAATGCTCGAGATTACCATCTTTCATTTTACGACCTAATTGTAGATAGTTCAAGGACTTAATATGTCGAGGACATCTCCTTGGCCCTTTCCTCAAATCTTGACTCGTTGGAACCTATGTGGGTCATGAATGTTGTCAAACCAATAATCAAACCTAGCCCAACACTTAATCTCATAACCTAGTTCGCCATTTTGCCATGTAGTGGTTTGAATTTCAACTTCCACTAGGTGAATCCTTTCACTTGAAGGTTCGCCTAGAAGGGCATGTCAACTACATTCATATGCATGGTTATCTTTTGATTGGTTATATAAACAAAAAAATTATAAACTACATATGGCTATTTTTCCCTTGAAGGGATGGTGTATTTGGCTATTTTAGGGTGCATTGTGTCTGTGAATAGCATGGCTATTTCAATTTTGACAAAGTTTGAATTTAGGTTATAGTAGAAAAACTTGTGGAACCATTTGGCAAATCTTGCAAAATTGGAATGGTAAAGCTTGGCGAAAAAAATCATGGCTAATGATTTAAGCTATTTGAATTACAACTTATAAATTAAGGATTAAACCACAAGCAATTTTTACAAGTCCATAAAATTCAAGATATAAACAAAAATCACATGAACAAATTACAATGCATAAAAAATAAATTAACAAATCATGTGAAGGGATTGAACCATTGTCCTGAAGGATACTATGCTTAGGGTAGCACATGAAACTAACTTGTAAGCCACAAATTAATTTAGGGATACAAAGAAAATCAAATAGGATTCAAGATGGAAGGATAAATTTATCCAAAGTTCAAATTAGTTGACATCATGGAAACTAGGGGTTATTTGCTCCAATGAGCCACTAAAGCAAGATTACATCAAGCTAGAAAACCCCTTCTTGTTTTCTCATCAGTCCAACCTATTATGGCATCATCATAAGAAAAAGTATCAACAATTTAGAATAGTTGTGCAAACATATGCACCACCAAATCCAAATGCCCACAAAGATGATGCCACAATCTTGTCTTTATGAACATCAAGGTTGAAAAAGTTCTTTCATTTTCCATAGATCCCATAATTTGAACCACAACCAATTCTACCACTTTCATGAACTTAAAAAACCAAATACATAATGTAATGCATTGGAAGAAATTTTCTTCCAAAGTTTGGATACTAGATTAAGATCCATGGGCTAGAATAGCCCATTGAACATTGGACATCATTGTGGTCTTGAAAAAAATCTTACAAGTCCAAAATATTCCCATCAAGAACTAATGGGATCCAAGTTTGGGTCAGTTCAAGTTTTTTGGGCTAATAATAAAAGCCTTTCAAAATGGCCATATGAATAAAAAGGTCTGTTCACTTGAACATTTGAACCAATATTGTGGATGCACCAACCCTAAAACATCCATCACATCTTGGGTAGGAAATTGCTTTTCAAGTTCATCATTGACCTTAGTTGTTGCTTTAGAACAAAGTCTTTTCACATTGTTAATGATATGTTAGAAAATAACATGAACATAGGCACATAGAATGATGTTTCAAGATAATGAGAATGCATAATGATTGAACTACTAGCAATTTTGAAACTCAAGTTCTCCAAACACATATTCAAATTAAGTGTCCATTCATTCACCACCACATTTGATGTCCCATTCAACAAGTTGTAGTGCCCATTAAACATATCACTCATGTAGGCATTTGTTTTGTATCTTGATTCAATTCACCAAAAACACCATGCATGCATCCACTAAAATGCATTTCAAATTATTAGAAGTGACCCCATCAACCACTTGCTGCAAGGATAACAACAATATTGGAGTCCATTGCCAATCTTCAACAACATAGGCATGAATGGAAACCCATGGTTGTTAACTAGAAATTGTCATCTTTTCTCAAGAAAAAGAAATGAACTTAATACCTTCAACCAAATTTGTTTTTGGTTGACAACTCATGCATGCACAAGATGCCTTCTCTTAACCATTTTTGTTTGACCAATGTGTTTTTAGAAATTTTTTGACATTAAGTAAATGTAGTAGCTTGTTCATGCTTTCATAATTAATCATACCTGTACTTTTAGCTAACATGTGGGAAAAAAATAAAATTGCACCAATATTTTCTTCCTTTCTCCAATAGTAGCATGGTAAACCTACCTACAAATTATATCATTTTTGGTTGGGCTAAAAGCATGATCAAGTATACATTTTGTGATCCTTGTCAAGAAAAGTGTAAAGTAGCCATAACTTTTGCCTTAACATATCAAATTTTACAATATTATTTAATTTAATGATCAATATGAACATATTTTTTGAATTTATGTCAATGATATTGAAGGATCACATGTTTAAAATAGATTTAAGTAGATTTCCAAAAGTTGCAAGTAGAATATTTTTTTACTTTTTGCGTTGCCCAAAGAAACAAAGTAGGCTTCAAGTAGATGAAATATTGATTTTTTTTGCTTTCTTGGTTAATGGCCATCTAAAATTTACTTATGCACTTTCAGCTTCCAAGGTGAAAATAATATATCAATCTTTTAATGTAAAAATATTTTTGAACACAATTCCACTAGTCAATTTCAAAAATACTTTTGACCTACTTTTAGTATATTAAAGTTTTCCAAACTTTGTATACAACATACTATAAACTCAATATTGTGCATCATGATGTTTGACAATGATTGAAAAGGTTTCGACTCTACTTTCTTGCATTTATGTGTAAAATATGATTGTAACTACTCATAATTACTTTTGTTGTATAATTTATCATGCTTTCACCCATTGTTATTTATAATCTTTCATCCTTGGCATGAATAAAGTTTTTATACATGTAGTATACACCAACATTATAAACTTTTTAAATTACATGTAAAACTTTCCTACTTCCAATAGATGTTTCTAAAGGTTGTTTAATTTAAGGGCCAACAACTTTTCCTTGCCCTTGATTTTGATATAGATCTTGCATTTGATTTTATGCACTTTTTTTTGTTCATCCATCGTAGATTTAGCCCATGGAAATTTAACATTCCAAACATCCTGAAACACCCTATTTTGTTCATTCTTTATTTTTTTTCCCTTTTAGTTTCTTCAATATAAATCCAAAGATTTTCATTAAAAAGAGGTTCAATAGAAAGGGGGACTTCATTAAATGAACATTAAACCTTAAAACCTTAATTCAAATGAATTGAATGAGAAATGTTTAACAAAAAAAAAGGATACTTGACTAAACACAATGCAATAATGACAACTGTAAGAATTTACTTTTGCGTTGTGTAGTTGCTATTTGTAAGACCTTGGAGCCTTGCTCAATGAAATGAATTGAGTTAATGGATAATGAATAAATGACCATTAAACCATAAACCTTAAACTTGACGTTGAGCTAAATGAAAGATGCTCAATAAAAGGCAAGGATATTTGATTCAACTAAATGCAATGCAAAATTAACAAAGGACCATAAGAGTTTACCTCTATAGTTGTTTTATAAGACCTTATAAAACCTTGAAACATTTTCAATGTTTGGCAAGTTGTGAGTTGTGACCTATCTCAATTCCTTGGACCCCATCCCAAATTGATGAAGCTTAAATAACACTAAACACGCAAGTATAGGTGGGAGTGCATGTCACACAATGCACACATGAATCTAAATTTTGGATTCTAGATTTCATTCATGCCATGTCTTGAGTCATAATGCAATTTAAAACTTGAAGGTGGGCACTAGGAACTTACAAGTTGTTACTCATCGGCTAGATGCAATAACCAATTTGTATTAAACAATTGAAGGATTGAGCTTTGCCTTTGACTAGTCCTTTGCACAATGCACATTGAATGCATCCTTAATTTTAACAATAACACAATCTAGCAATGGCAATTTCAATTGCATAGGCAACAATGGTGAGAATGGCCACTTTGTATGCAATAACAAGCAATGAGCCTTGTGTAATGCTCATCATTGTTTCGACAAACGGTCACAACAACAAATAAGTATCAATGACATTGAACATCATGATGGTGCCATTTAGTGCTTGGATAAGTTTCAAGCTCACAATGTGCGATGATAGGCATTAGGATTTAGGAGAAAGACATTAGTCAATATGTAGCCTTTATATGATTTTGCCCCAAAATTTGCCCTAATTTTAATGCATAGAGATAAAAGAGATAAATTCCACTTCAAAATTTGGCAATATTTCACCACTAAAAAACACATTGCTTGCCACTAGCTTGGTTCCCCAACATGAGTATGTTCATCTTCTTGATGAAGTCCTCTTTAATGTAACGATTAATGGAGGAGATATTAAATTTGGACACAGAGAGGTTGTTTTTTTAATCTGGTGATGGCATATCTATAATGTGTACAAGCAATCCAAAAATATTTGAGGTTATTATCATTTACCAATGTAGGTGCTAGTTCACCCAAGGGACCATTAGCGGATGGCCAAAAATTGTTAAGAACAAACGGAGGCATAAAAATTCTTGGCAGTCAGCATACTCAATGCCTGATTGGCTGCCACTCTTGTGAGCCAGTGAGCCAGCATACCTCAAAGAAACCCATTTTTTTGGTTCCTTTTTTTTTCTTTTCTGAATTTTGGGAGGGCGGGGCAAGGGAGGAATTTGTGCCCGACTGGAACATTCCAAATAAGTGCCTGCCCAAGGTGTAGCCAAGGGTGCTTATTTTATGAACATCCCCACTGCTTGGAATTATCCTACACATATCTCCATACTCATGTCTAAGTGTAATTGTGTGGGCTGAAACTTGTTGGTGATTTGCAGGTTTTATCCTAAATTAAATCCAGTGTGAAATTGGGATGATAGTCCATACTATACATTGTTAGTAAGGGAATATTAGCATTTGTTCCTCTCCAAGCTTTTCAGCATACAACTCTGACTACTCACAATCTCCTTCCTAATTTCACTCACATCTTGCTTCCAATGCTCCCAATGCTCTATCCTAATTCCACTAGGAATACAAGAGGCAAGTCATTGAGCACTTTTGAGGATATCAATGTGAACTGTGGGAAACATCAATGCAACTTCTGTTATGAATATATATCGGTAATATCACTCCCATCGAGTAACTTAAACACTTGCTACCGACCACAGATCCCTTACAACAGCACCCTACATGTAGTATACACCCAGTGACCTAAGTGGGTTGGCTTTCCCAACTATAGACCAGGGTTGGGCAAGTACCCACTTTTGAAGTGACCAATGTTGGGCATGTATATACTTTTGAACAATGATCTGTTTAAAAAACAATGATACCCATGTGTTACTAGTATGAGATTTTAAAAAACATTTTCATACCAGCTTGGTCCTAGTGTTAAAGTCCAAAGCTGATTTTTGGCTGCTATGTGGCATGTATGTAATATGTACCTGATATATTGAGATGGACATGGACCTCATATTGAACTTGTATAACCTGAAGTGCCCAACTAGGCAGGTAGTAAGTTAGAACTGCCCATCACTGATCACTACCCTATCACCGATCACTTCTTTATATCTTCAACATCTGTGCTTCATTTCAAGTGATTTAAAATGTTATGGGAGTGATACCTCGAGCTCTAGATATCATCTTTGAATTGCAAATGAAAAGGAGTAATGAAAAAATAGCAAGAAGAAAAATAAGCTTTCCAACTCACAAAACATGTTTTTTTCTTTTCTTCTTCTCTTAGGACCCCTCCTACTTTCAAAGCTTCTAACTTTCTCATTTCTTGTTCATTTTAAATGATTTAAAGTGATAAAGGAGCACCGCCTTCAGTTTTACAAATCATCTTTGAACTCTAACAGCAACATACAAGGAATGTTTTGGGTGATTGGGTTTAGGCGTCGTAGTGTTTGGTGGTTTGTTTTTCTGAGTTCTTGACCCCCTCTACTTTGGGGGGCCGAACCCTTCTCAATTCTAATCCGTTTTTGACGATTTTTAGTGTACCAGATGCATCAATAAGAGGGATTCAAGTTTTTTTTGGACACCAGAATAATGGAGCCCTCCCCTTGGATCCAGTCTGCCCTGAGCGCTTAAGTGATCGCTCATGGGCTGTTCTACTCTAGTATGAGGCAGGTAGTGCCTCAGGTCATACCAGTCTGAGAAGTTTGTTGATACCAGTGTGGGGCAGTTCTTTACTTCTACGACAAATCTCTGGTTTAGGGTCTAACAAAAGAGAGCTAGAATGGTAAATTGGTTCTGAATTCAGTTCCAGTTTCACATATAAATGGAACTGACCTGAATCTGATTCCAGGTCCAGTTCTTCAACAAAATAAAATTCCAATTTCCGTTTGGGTTCCAGTTCTGAAAAAATCAGACCTGATTCCAGTGCCAATTTTTTACTAATCAAAATTGAAACCAGTGATTATAACCAGGTAACAGCTAAACACTGGTTGTTACCAAAACCAGTACCAGTCTACATACCAAGGTTCCAGCCCCATCCCCACCCAACTGAAGGTATAAATCAATGTATGATGTATAAATATGGATGTATGAACTTTGATATTGTGCTACTTTCCAGAGCTTGGTCTCTTTCTGACGAATGCTGATCCAAGTACAGAGTCCAAGTTTAAGAAATATTGGATGCACCAAATTCAATTGCTCTTCAAGTAATTAAATGATACTTTGAGGACATTCTTATCAAATTTGGAAATGTCCTTTTTATTTTTGGGTGAGAATGATGAAGTGCTATTTCCACACACACAGAAGCAGTCTCCCCATATTTGATGCCCATGTTTGTGGCACCGACCACATGCTTTAGGAAAATTGCAGCTTTTTGTACCATTAAAACCGTCAATGTTTTGTCACCATTTTTCTTGCCCCCATCCCTACAAACCGAAAGAGAAAAGCAAGCATTTATCATGTAAGAACTAACATATATCATGCTCCTTTTCCAGAAGCACCGACCAAACTCCCCTTCGGAATCTAATATGGACAAATATGATGCTGGTTTTGACACGTCGTGTAAAACTATTCTATTCAATCTGCCCATCGGCTCATAAGTAGCTATTGGGGTGCTTGACAGGTACTACTACTGAAAGAAGGAAGTTTGGATTCCCTTTCAGATCAGGATGTGGGGCCTGGAGCCTGTACTGGATCAGTGCAAAAATCTGCAGTATGCTGGCAATGAGCTTCCCAAGGCTTCGGGCTTTGACCTAGATCTCTCTTCCTTTCACCCTCTTAGCAGGGTTTGTTGTGGTGTGAAACTTTGTCAAAACCTGATTCTTTTTCAGGCTTGTAAAGGCTTTTTGTGCAAATTTTGACAGAGTTTTGCCCCAAAAAAAGCAAGGGGTTATGAGATTTAGAGTGCCTGCTCTAGAAGATGGCCAATTTGTAGCAGGATAACAATTTGTTTTACTGTCCTGCCCAGTGATTTTTTGGCGCGAAAATTCGCCAAATTTCAACCTGGAAAATATGAGTTCGACCTGTACAAAGGATTTTCCATGGAAAAAATGGCCCAAATTCACCAGATTTAGAATTGTTTTTCCAAATTGCCAGATTTTTATGATAAGTTCCAGTAAGTAGCGTATAGAAAGATTCTGGTATTTTTTACTCTGTAGCCAAATCTGGGTAAATCATCTTATGGATGATTGCCACTTCAGCTACATCACAAAATTGAAAAAAAAACCCTGTTCCTACCTTTCCTGTTCCTATACATCAGAAAATTGAAAAAATCACTGCCTCTAAGTTGACATGTGGCATTTTTGAGGATTGACATATCATAAAGTTTTTGAAGGTTTAGGGTTGCAAGGTGTATTTGTTGGCTCTTCCTTTCAAGGTAGAGAGACTATGGACATTGTGATGCAACCTGAAATGGGCCAAAAGTTTGGTATCTCTGCATTCTAGGGGCATGTCGAGTCCACAATAGAAACGTTTCAGGCATACCTTCACCATGCTTAACTACCATGTGTTTCCAATTTATTATGTTCAATATTTATCATTCTTATGGATGTCATTTAAAGGCAACCAACCACTTGTTGATGTATTGTTAGTGCTCAAGAGGGAGTACAATGCTTTTGGTGACACTGATGCAATTAGTGCAATAGATTAGGCCTTGGCTCTTGACAAATATGATATAACTATGATATATTTCACGGATATTTTATATTGAAATGGATGAAATCACATAGTTTGTCTCACACGTGTCATGAGTCAAGGCCTATTATATGAGGAAAACCCATATTCTATTGTTGTGAATTGAAGCTTTTGAGGATGCACAAGTGAATAATTTGCCCTTGCATGTCTGCAATTTATAGTCACCAAGTGATGTAGTCTATAACATTTAGAGCCCTACACAAGAGGGGTGCACAGTTGCCCAAAAGTGGACACAAGAATTCACATGAAAATGCATTGAATACCTTGTCACAACCCTTTTTTTAGGCAAATAAGTGCATGCTGGGTAAACATGCTCACCATTATGTACATTTAAAGGATTCACCAAAAAAATGGACCATTTGATTCATGTTCCATCACATATTCAAAGTATCAACCTCCTTTGAATGGTGATTGTTGATGTACATACACCATTCATACACAATTTCTAGCTGAACCAAGTGCATGCGGGGTAAACATGGTCAACATTATGTACATTTAAAGGATTCACCAAAAAATGGACCATTTGATTCATGTTCCATCAGGCACTCAAAGTATTGACCTCCTTTGAGTGGTGATTGTTGACGTACATCCACCATTCATACAAAATTTCTAGCTAAACCATTGAATTTGCTAATAAGCACATGTATGAAGCAAAATAGCACTTCAACATTTCTTTTAGTCATGGATGCACTTGATAAACGTAGAATTTTTGGACCATATGAAGGGATTTCAAATTGCAATGGAAGTTAAACTTTCAAGGTTAGGAACGTAGCCCACACATTAATTGGAGTATTTCATGTGCAGAATCAAGCTAACACACTAACCAATTTACTTCAGGGGTTGGAGTGACAATCGAGACATGCAATTGTTCTTCCAAATTTGTGTATGCCTTTCCCAATCCCAAGTAGCCCAAAATGGTTTTCTGTCTCTAATTCAAATGTGTTCCCACACAATGATAAAATTTTGGGTCACTTGCATTTGGAAGAAGAAAATCAAAATTTGAATTAAGCCAATGTAATATGAGTTGAATTTTTTAAAACCTTAATTTCCAATCTTGTCAAGCCTCATTCCCTATCTCCAAAGATTCAAGGCTCTGGAAGTTACAAAATGACCCAAGGTACAGATGAAGGGTGGTCCCTTTAGCCCTTCAAATCAAGAAAACAATCCATCAAGATGTCACCCCAAGATACCGAAGGCAACTTCTTGGAAAGACATTGGACCTTGCATAGGTTTTAGTCGAAGTTTAGGACATTTTGTGGTCTAAGATTTTATTTAGGATTGGTCATTGCCTTGTGCTAGGGTGAACTAACACATACACATATCCATAGTAAAACCAACTTTGTCAGGTTCTTGGATTTAGTCCAGTCCAAGTTCAGGTTGGAGGTCAAGTTTTAGGGTCTTCTAGTCAAAGATTTCAAGTTTTGTTGGAAACATCATCGAAACTTAACTTGACAACCGGCCTCTTTTCAAAATTGAATTTGAACCTGAACTAGAGGTGCAGCGTTGTTTTAAACATGTTTAGATTCCCTAGGTAAATGAATACAACTTTATTATTTAAAAAAATTTGACATTATACTTTAGGCAAGATATTGCATTTGATTAATTATACATAATTAATATTACATAATCTTTACTTTAAATTGTGTGCACTAGGTGAACAAACTATTATTACATTTTTAAAAAAATGTTTAGTTGTCTGTAACATCAATGGAATCAGACCCAGTCTTGAACAAAACCAGCTCTAAATTATTGGTGAAAATGAGTGAAACAAGATGTTTTTAGTTATCCAAAGAACTGATCTCAAAATCAGAGCAGAAGTTTCACCAAAAAACTAAAAAAATTAAAAAATCATGATCCAAGGTTCCTATTGAAATCAAGAACGGAACATCATTGATAAAAACCTGAATTTCTTTTTTTGGGGTGCTTCTAAACTTTTTAAAGTGTAGTGTGTGAATAATAGCGTGACGGTTACAGTGGAGGTGCTGGTTCACCCTCGCTGGTGTTGTACTTCCCAAATTTTAGGGATTCCCCCTCTCAACGGAGAAACCAACCAGTGACTGAATTGAAGATAAAGTGTCTTTCCCCTTCCAGGGTCCTGGGCTGCAATAAAAGTCATAAAAGTCATAAAAGTCCACCAACAAAATAAAAGGTCGGTCACTCACCTTCACTTGTCAATGGATTGGCAAGTTCAAATGAATGAGAGCACAAGAAGCCCATCACACAACTTCACACCTTCACTTTTCAATGGATTGGCAACGTTCAAACAAATGAGAGCACAAAATGTCCGTCACACAACTTCACCTTCACTTGCCAAAGAATTGGCAAGTTCAAAGGAATGAGAACACATTTTGGCAAATTCACTGTTTTTAGGAGTAAGTGCAAAAGGCTACTATAGATGGGTCAAGCCCCTGCCTGCTATGTTGGGTAACTAGTCGGCAGATGAAGGCCAGGGCCCAGCTATATAATGCAGTCAACCAACAGTGAGCTTGTCATATGGGAAGTTAGGCAATGCACAGTTCCAATGCAATGGGCAAGGGTGAGGCCTTTCCATGACATTAAGGCCTAAGGTAGCAGATTCACCCACTTTTACAAAAAAATCATGTTCAACACACACATTTTGGTCACTATTATGTGTGTATGATCACCACCATAAGATTATGTCATATAATTTTGGTCAATAAAATAAGATAATCTGTCACCCAGACCTTAATGGTACAATTTTTATGTTTTGCCAGCTTAACTAGGGTTTGTGATGATCCATCTGATAAGTAAATTGTTCTTCCCATCTCATTTCAGAGACAACCATGGACATTTTACATTCAGACAAAACCCCTGAGCCTCTTCCCCATTTTGGTCAACAAATTGATCCACCCATGTCTTCTTCCTAAACCTGTAAGTTAGATCAATAATTGCCAAACCTGAACTTCAGGTACGCACAGGAAAATAGACAAGCCCACAGTCCCATCAAAACATCTGTAGAATTTAAGATTGTATGCTCAGAGCAGATTCCCCTGATCCCTTAATTGTGTCTCTACCAGTGCTTGTCACATCCAACATAGAGTGTTAAATATTGTTTCAGCAATCCCACCTATAAACATGAAAATTGAAGACTATTTAAATGTCATCATCTGAGCCAATCAGGGCTGATTTCCATTAGCAAGCTGTTATTACACTTGGAACCCCCCCTAGGAATCTTAGATTCTTTTTGTACCTTCTTCATAGTAGCATTTTACTTTGTCCCAATTGTGGGAACATGTGTCACCTAAAGGATCATCAACTAAAAGTTCCTATGAAAATACAACACGTGTCATCTAATGGATTGCTTACAGTTGAACTTACAAATTTCCATGGTTGTGGAGTTTGACCATAACAGTACTGTGGAGTTGCATAGCTGCAAGGAAAGCATCTATAAAAATCAGAGCTCATGGAAAGTTATTGTTTCTTCCAAAGCTCGGGTTAGAGACCTCCAATGTAAAGTTGCCTTCATTATGACCAACCAATCGTAAACAATTAACTTCCTTGTAGAGAATTATATCTTAGTGCACATTTACAAGTTCAAACATGTGTTAGTCTCATATTGACTTTTGAACATACCGGCTGGTCCTGATATTGGGTCCAAGATTGATTTTTGGCTGGTATGAGGCAGCTACACACTTGATATCAAACTCGTATAAAACTTGTACGAGGCGGATATTACATATTACCTCAAGTCCCTACCAAACTGGTTCTTGTATAAGACTGGTATTGCCACAGGCTCATACGAGACTAATAGAGAGTCCTTGCTACCAGTGTTCATATCAGGCATAGGACTGTCATATACTTACTAAAACTCTGTAACTAGCAAACTCTGGGAAAATTGGGGAGGTATGCAATCAAGAAAATGAAATCCTAGCAACCAATGAAACAATGCTTCAAACCCATTAATTTTTACCCATTTGGAAGTGGGGTGGCTTGTTTCTTTGAGAGAGGGAATGCAATTTTAAAAGCTTTGGTGTTTCTGTACCTGTTTAACAGGTTTAACAGGGACACTAGCCCTGGTTCAAGTTCTGATTCCATTTTTCAAAAGAGTCAGTATCAAGGTCCAGATTCAAATCTGACTTTCTCATTTTTCTGAACCTTGAGTCTGGATACCTCAAAACCTAACCTAGAACCTTAACCTGCAAATAACCTGAACCTGCCAACACTGGTTCAAACCCATTTACACACTATTTGAATTTGAAGGCTGAAGTTCATCGAAAGTACCGTGTACAAGCCATTTTACTGCTGCTAGTGGACCTGCTCTAATTACAATGGAACCCAAGTTCAAGCAAGAACATGGCTCACGTTATATGAAGGGCCTAACATGTGTAGTGCAGTTTGTAGGAGTTGTATCCACACACACTCATTACACATTTGCAGTGAAGTGCGATTAGAGTGAGAGTGTGAAGATCCATTACTAGTCTAGTCGAGTCTCATATATTGCTTCACAAGAATTTGTCATTTTACATCTCTTCTCACAATGGCAGAATATGAGACTAAGGACCCCAACAGCTTGGACCAAGTACACAATCAGCCTGGCTTTGACGACCAAAGCGATGATCAGTCCAACTACGGAGGCGGTGATCAGTCCAACTCTGTCGGAGGAGGAGGAGGTAATCAGGACCAGTTGAGCTATGCAACAGGAGGGCAAGACCAAGGGCCAGTAGACCAGTCGAGCTTTGCAGCAGGAGGGAAAGACCAAGGGCAAGTAGACCAGTCAAGCTTTGCAGCAGGAGGGCAAGACCAAGGGCAATTAGACCAGTCGAGTTTTGCAGGAGGCCAAGACCAGTCGGGTGGCGACGGCACGGGTACTAATGATCAGTCTGGAGGATACTCAGACCCCTCGCAACCAGCTGCTGCAGCTGATGAGATAGATTCGAGCAGTGGTGGCTTCGGAACTACAGCTGCTGGCATTAATGATCAGTCCGGATCGAACCCCACAGTAAGTCGCTCATTTTTCAATGGATTCTGTAGTTCTTTGCACAATTACGCTTCGGAAATGGCATGAGAGAAACGTCGAGGTTTGCAGTTTTCGAAGTGTGGGTCGTTGCATGGACTTAAACCAACACCCACAAAGAAGAAAAAAAACTCCACCACCTTTGTTATGAGTTTTGCAGACTGATGATCCAACTGCTTCGCAGACCGGCACTGGCGACGAAACCGGCCACAAGAAGCACCACCGCGTGGAAGATCTTCTAGGAGCTGGAGCGCTCGGGGTGGCTGGGTACGAGACATACGAACACTTTGAGAAAAAGGGATGATGATAAGCTCCAGTAGTCGACAGTAACAACAACAAAAATGGATCAGCAGCTCAGATGTTAATGTGCCTCTTGCGAAAAAATGTCTAGCAGAAAAGTTTCATAAAATTACAAATGCTTACAAGAGATCATAAGAAGCCGGGCTAGTCTCATCTCACCATTGTTCGCGTATGTTTTCGGTAAAACTGTAGTTCCCTTGTTTGATATATGATCAGGTATATATGATGATAAGCATGATGTGTGATATGTGAGATCATGAAAAGCAGCATGATCTGAACTCTGTGATTATATTTGCAGATAGTTAGCTAGGTTGTTCCGTAAGCTGGTTTTGTCCTTATTATGATGGACATAATATTTTGCTCCTGTCATTGGAAATCCAAACAGCAGCTGTCTGTCTGTGCGCATTTTTCCTCTGCTCAAAAACTGGATCAGCAGACTTTCTTGATTACCAAATGCACTTAATAATATAATTCGAAAGCCTGAAGATTGAGTCATTTGCACTGTAAATCTGTAGAACTTTGTACTGTCTTATACCGGTGTTGGCTGGTTATTCCTTTTTGGCAATAACCGGCTGGTTAGGTTATCAAAATAAATGTTTTGAAATGTAGACTTGTGATTATCAATTTCACTGTCTAAGTAATCCTCCAGGTTATCAATTCAGGCCGGTCATTAATCATCAGTTATGCATAATGACTGGTTCATTGGTTCTACAATGATTATAGAATTCTTTTAAAAATTCAAACTTTTTAATTTTTTTATAAAATGTTTTTCTTTGTTTTTCTATTGTCTATCATAAAAATGTGTAGTGTTTTAGGATTTATAACTTATGTGGATGATAACCAGGTCATTCAGGGGTAAATGCATACTATGGTGTCCTCTTTTTTTTTTTGTGTCAGTGTAAAAATTTCTGACCCTCCAACTACATGATGTTTCTTAAGTTAAAATTTTAAAATTTTTGTGAAAAAAGGGACTCACATATATGATCTATATTATTATAAAAATAACATATTAGAAAAGAAAACTCATATGTTCATTTTTTGGTTTAGGGGGAACTTTAAAATGTGTTTTAAATTCAATCACAATCTTTATTTAGTCCCTAGATAATTGTAAATGGACTCATAGATCTTGGGTTATTAAATTATTTGTTTGATAGTACTTTGCCACAAGTTGTATGATCAAAATGGAGACTAAAATTTTTATTAAGAATGTCATTATTAATGAAAGTGGCCATTTGAGTATTTTTTTGGAAGGTCAGAATTCACAAGTAGTTTTTAATATGTATTTCTTGAGTTTGATTCAAATGTTTTCATTGAATGTGTTTTATAATGTATTATAAAAATTGTACAACACATAGTTCTTGCAAAAACATAATTTGTAATCAGAAAACTCATTTTAAAGGTGATGACAACACTAAAAATAGTGTAGAAATGGACTTTTTCAGTGCATTTTTTGGTCCACCATATTATGCATTTGTGTGCAAATTCTTTAAGGTGTACCCAAATCTTGTCATAATGTCACCCTTTTTTTCTTTTTTAACCTAGTCCTTTGTTACCATGTAAAGGAACATTTATGGATGATTATGATGGAATCTAAAATTGAAATGGTCTGAAATATAGTCCTTTTAAAATTTTTGACAACTTTTGACTCATTATTTTTTATGAGGATCAAAATATAGGGTAAAAAAAAACTACAATAAGGATTAGGCCCTTTTTGTCCTATGTGGTACACCTTAAAGGATTTTCACCCATTTACCCTGAGGTAGATTATTACAATTTGAAAATTCAATACCACATGGGTATCCAAAAATTCACCCTTCTTGCAAATGAAGGACTGTTGATATCATTCAAGCTTTGAAACACATTCACAAATAAATGAAAGATTTCTTATGACTAAAAAACAGTTTTCAATAATCAAAGATAGGCACCTATGATTCGTGACATAAAAAAAGAAGGCCAAATAAAGAAACTTCACTTTAAAGTATGAACATTTAGTTTCTTCCGACCACTAAAAGTTTAGAATCGCCCTGATTTCCTTGCGTGCAGGTGGTGTGCAACATATCTTTGGAAAGTTCGGCTACAACTATTCTTTAATCATCATCTCAATTGGAGGTCTGCACATAAAGTTATGGGCCCCCAAAGTTGTGGAAGTCCCAACAGTGGGAATTTCAGAACTCCCACTTGGGATCCTTGGGACAAAATGACATTTGGGTGCTGGTCCCATGGCCAAGCATAGAGTATACTATAAGGGGGAAGGTGGTGGCTTCCCCCAAGTCCGGGCCGTGGTGAGTCTTATGAGTTCATGTTTGCTTGTGGCTTGTCCGTGCACTGAGGTGCTCCAACTACGCACTAATAAACTTGTTGTTTGGTTTGTGAAAGTCTATATGAGTGATTGAATT
>Ga0209208_10002716_pt1 | contig 25409 bp, 12 predicted proteins | sample S1TSphfallax_3_FD_187694 | JGI IMG/M metagenome (GOLD analysis project Ga0209208, IMG submission 187694) | Host-associated microbial communities from peat moss isolated from Minnesota, USA - S1T2_Fd - Sphagnum fallax MG (SPAdes) (version 2) | ecosystem: Host-associated > Plants > Peat moss >...
GGGGGAAAGTGGGCGGGCTTTTCGCAGGGTTTTGCGATGATGTGTAGAATGGTTCTGATGTGAGAGAGACACTCCATGGGCTGGAGATGCGACTGGGATTTGCAGTAGGAAATTTGAGCAAGGCGAGAAGAATAGAGGCGGGTGCAGTGTCGGCTGGGTCAACACTTGCGAGTGCGTACCATAGAAGTGTGAAGGCGAGGAAACAGCAGCAGCAGCTGTGTGCGTTTGTGTTTTGTTTGTTGCATCTGTGTGTCTTCCTTTCTGCGTCCGAGTTTTGTTTTCTACGCATGAGCAGAATTTCGGAAATGGAGGCGAAAATGGATGCTTACAAGCTGGAGCACATGGAACTAAGGATAGAGGATCTGCTCTCGTTTCCGATGCAGATATCGGAGCAAGTGAGAAAAGGAGTGGAAGAAGCCGACTCTTTCAAACAAGAATGCACAGATATGAACAATAATGTAGAAAGAGTAGTACAGCTACTGCGACAAGCAGCTCGTTTCTCCAGCGCCAACTCCTTGGGGCTTTACGAACGACCCACCAGACGCATCATGCTCGAGGTCACCAAATCGCTGGAGCGAGCGCTGGTGCTGGTGAAGAAATGCAAGAGGAGTGGCATCCTGAAAAGGGTCATGACCATCACCAACACCACAGATTTCAAGAAAGCCAATTTGTTGCTAGAGAATTCCATCGGTGATGTTACTTGGCTTCTCAACATCTCTGCAAGTGGCGAGGATCGATCTGAATATTCAGGACTGCCTCCCATTGCATCTACAGATCCTGTTCTTGCCTTAGTATGGGAACAAGTCTCAATTGTGCATGTTGGAACTCCAGAGGAGAAAGCTGATGCTGCGGTTTATCTTAGTTCATTGGCCAAGGACAATGAAAGGAATGTGAAGATCATCATTGAGGAAGGTGGTGTGCCTCCTCTACTCCGCTTGCTGAAAGAAGGGACAGTTTCAGGACAAGAAGCAGCTGCTCAAGCTCTCGGCCGACTGGCCAGAGACCAAGAACGAATAAAAGCAATGAGACAGGAAGGTTCATCTGCAGTTTTTGTACATATTCTTGGCAATCATGTTGCCTCTATGAAAGTTCAGGTTGGTGTTTACTACAATCTACTCTGTCTCTGCCCCCTCTGTGTGTGTGAGAAACTCTGTGATTTGCAATTCTACAGTCTTTGTATTTGTGAGAGAGAGAGCTCTGACAGCTTTCTTACATTGCTTTTTGGCCCTTGGCAGAGTGAAGTTGCACGGGCGATTTCACAATTTGCTTCTCAGGATGAGGAAGCACAAAAGGAGTTAGCATCACTGGGTGCAATCAGATTGCTTGTTGCATTATTGGCACATGATCTTATTGAGGACACAATCTCATTGAAGCTTAGCAACAAAAGTACAAGCATTCACTCCATCGTGAAGACTATGGGTGAACAAAAAGTTGTAGGAGGAGGCAGAGCTTCAGGAGGACAAGCAAGCATGAAAGATGTCCTTACTCATCAGGCAGGGGATGACTTGGACACAAATCTAGAAACTGCGGTGTTAGGATCGAAACCAGGATCTGTTTTCACGCATGTAAGCAGCTCAACTTGCTGTCAGAATGGGGGGTATTCTAGTAGACAGGCATCCACAGTTCATCAAGGAAACTGGCATCATCAAGACACAGAGATTGACCCCACAGTCAAACTCATGCTCAAAGCTGAGGCAGCACATGCGTTGTGCAAGCTTGCTGCCAACAACGTCAAGAACAGCAAGCTCATCACAGACACCCGCGCGCTCCTGTGTTTTGCAAAACTGGTTGAAACAGGGGACAGAACGGTGAAGTACAACTCTATTATGGCCATCATGGAGATTGCAGCAGAAGCAGAGCGAGACAAAGAGCTCAGAAGAGCAGCCTTCAAGACAAACTCAGCAGCAGTTAAGGCCGTGGTCGAGAGTCTTCTGCATGTACTTGAAAGGGAGGCAAATGAGCCTGATCTACAGGTATGTAAAACTCTGTGTATCTCAGAACTTCTGTTCTTCCTGAAGAAAATTTCAATAGTTCTCTCATGCTCATTTCATTTGCTAATTTTCTCTCTTGACTGTACAGGCACCATGTGCAAAAGCTCTAGGCAGCTTGGCACACATATTTCCAGCACCAGCCAAACCTCAGATCACAGCACTGACGAAAGCACTTGGAAGTGAGGATCCCAAGGTAGCAGCAGAAGGTGCAATTGCACTCTGCAAGTTTGCTGATGACAATAACTACTTGCACATGCAGCATTCGAAAACCATACTTGAAGAGGGTGCAACGGACCACTTGGTTCAACTTGTTAATTTTGGAGAGCCATATGTGCAGATTCATGCACTGCGACTGCTTTGTTACTTGTCACTCAATGCTGCTGATAGTGATGCTCTCGGAAAAGCTGCAACACTGCCAACATTGCTCACTTTCAGTCGCTCCCAGCTCCTTGCCAAGCATGAGGAGGTTCGACCACTTCTAATGGATGCTATTGCAAAGTTGGAGCTTTATCAATTGGGCAGTTCTCATGGTATGCGTAATTATGTACCCTAGTTTCCACCACTTTGTTAGACCCTTTTAAAACCCTTTTTCAGCTGTGCATATCTTCTTGTGTGAATGGGTTTTCTGCCCCATCACACTAGGGGAAGCTTTGAGCTTCTGCTGTGTGCTAAGCCCATCAAGGGTAATTGAAATTGTTTTTGCAGTATGAATGGTTTCAAGCTCAGGAATGTTTGTTTCCTTCCAGGAAAGGACAGGTTCAGCTCTTAGTTAGGTGATTTTTGTTTTATCCAATTTGTTAGCAATTCATTACACAATTGTAAAGATGGATGACATCAACCAGGGTGAAATTTCTAGAAGTAAAATACTTTCCACTCAGAGGTCTTGGGCTTCTCTTCAGCAGTCCATTTGAGATGGTTTCAACCTTTAGCAATTACCATCTTCTATTTCAAATGCCACCCATTGACATCCTAATGCTTACACTCATACTCATTTGTTTGAAGTACAGAGTTGGTCATTGTGGGAAAAAACCATTCAGCAAATTTACTGCAGAAACTGATTAGATGTTGCAATTGTTTCAATCTAACTTTTGTGCACTCATGACAAACAATCTCAATCTCATGGGCAGCTAAATCTTCCACAGATACATGGAAATGGAAATGAAAATGACAATGAGTTTCTTGGTTTATTTGGTGAGCTGACACAGTCCCACATCCAAGAGGAACCAACATAAATTAAAATTTCAAATCAAAGTATTTTTTTCAAGTACGAACAACACAATGCTGCCCAAAACAACTATGACAAATCCTGAAAACAGAGTGAATTGTGTTGCCAATCATTGTTGTATACAGAAAAGATTGAAACAATATAGTTCAGCTTTGGCTTCTTTCATGCTTATGCAGGGTCTGAAGTCTGAACTGCAACCACAATCTGAACTTCCAGATACAGTATTGAAATAAAAGTGAGTTGACATGGCTACAAGCAAAAGAACTGGATCTAGCAATTGAGAATACAACACTGCTGATCCCCATCAGTACTAATCCCTGTAAGAACAAACACCATTGTGAATTCTAAGTTTCATTTAATAATCGATGCCAATCTAGTTTCATGTGTTAGCTTTCTTGTGCAGAGCATTGGCAAATGATATGTGTTCCCATTGACAATGATGGTGAATCAGATAAGGATGTCTGGAGAGAAATGCTAACAAATTATGCAAGCTTTCTCAACATTTTCTGGAAGAGGTTCTTGTAGAGCTTTCCAAACAAAAGTAGGTTGGATTTCTCAAACAATATTGATCAACCACTTATGAATTGCCTGTTCAAACAAATATTCATCAAACCATATATCAAATACTTTCTCCAGGTTTTCACCAGGGACATGAACCAATGCCATTCACCATATAATTGCATCATTTCCACCATCCCCAAAACCCCGTCAGACACATAAGCAAACCCCAGTAACACCTTAGATGCAGCAAATCAATTCGTGCAATTTTTTCTCTCTGCTGAACATTGTATTCTGACTTCTTGTGCACAACAAGTGAGCGACAAAAAATCTAAACAAATCCGTACCTGAAGCTCCTCGCTGACGACAACGTAAAGTATCGGCTTGCAACTTACGCCACAATCTAGGCAAACCATGATAGTGCGCACATAATCCGACATAACCATGAAAATTCCAGTAACTGCAGATAATCAGACACCATAACAATAAGGGTCTCTTTCCATTTGGCTGCTGTGATCACAGCACATAAGAGCCTTCCGTGATCACAGCAGCCTAATGGAAAGCCAGCGACATAGGAACTGGTTTCTGGCTGCCGGAACAATCGCTGTCCATTTGGAGAGCTGCAAGTGCGCTGAAAAAATGTAGCTAGGCTAATCATGTTAGGAACTCTGGGAACACATATTCTCAGATGTCATTTGACGGTTGGTCACAGTTTGACAAACAGTTCCTGCAATTGGTCGAGCACCTGTAGAGCACTGAGATGTCTGTGAATAGTTGGAAAAAAATAATGAAACCCTGCTGTGATCAGAGCAGCCTAATGGAAAGAAGTCCTAAGTTCCGGTGCCTGCTGCTGCAACACAAGAATGCGCGCTGCTGGTTGCACCGGAATCCAAAGCCACGCAGTCCCGCGAGAGCACAGATCACGAAGGTTTGCGATAAGCCTAGAAGAGACGAAGGAGGTTTTCCTCCCTTTCCAATACCTTCGTTCCCTCTCGACCAATAGCTTGACGTTACCTAACTTGACGACCCCTCGGTTGGGGTCTGACCTTGTGGCATTTGGGCACCTCATTCCGGAGTGCATTCAAAGAAATCGAGGATACAAATTTTTTGCACCCTGAACTTGGGGTCTCAGGACGTGTTAATATTGTAGCATCTGGGTTCCTCGTCCAATTTCGATCCAGCGAAATACAAAAAATTGAGATGCGGACTTTTTTAAGGGTGTTGACAGTGGGATTCGAACCCACGCCCTTTCGGACCAGAACCTTAATCTGGCGCCTTAGACCAACTCGGCCATGTCAACGCTGCTGCTTTGTAACAAGAAAAAAAATTATTTAAAGTTCATCTATCTGCAGAACACACAAATGAGAAAATTCTAACGGGGGCGTTTTTCCTCCCTTCACCCTATTAATTTTCTACAACTTATAACCATTAAAAAATAAAATCCTTTTTTTTGGAAGACCATTCAAAAGGGAGATTTAAAAGTTTTGGATGATAATATATAATTAATGACTATTGGTAATAACTATGGATGGGTTTCATATATAACTTTTAATTTCTATGTTTGAGGTCATGATTTGAAGCTTGGTTTGGATGGTGAATTTTTTACACCTATCTTTTTTACCTATGCATTGATTTTAATCTTGGGAGCCATTCATAGAGATTTGCAAATTAAATTTGTTGCACCACATAATAAGTGCAATCTTGGACCCCAAATGTCTTTGTGCACAAATGCTAGACATAGCAACTTACTATGCATTCAATCTCTTTGGTGTTGATTTTGTAGCTGGTCATGGTTACATTCTTAGTGAATATGAAATGCAAGAACTCAAACCATGATTGCAAGGAATGCAATTGTGTAAGTGATAGATGCAAGAAAGCAAGTAACAATCTTAAAGGTGTGACAAGAAAGTGTAGAATGCAAAAAAGTAGAAATGGGTCTGAATTTAAAGTGATTAAGCTTTCTTAGCAAGGTGCAAATTTCCTCTATTGATGGGGAGAGAATGACTTGCTATTGCTGTCAAAATTTGGAACAATCATAATGATAGGATTGGGCTATTATTATAATTTCATTTCTTCCCAAATGAGTGGATGAATTTCATGCCTATGTTTCCCAAGATAGTTAAATGGTTTGAAGAAGACATCTAGGGGTTGACATTGAAACAATGATGTCTAATGAAGGCAAACTTTGTGATGAATACCCTATCAACAATGGAATAATGAAATCTATGGTGATTGGAATAAATATAGTGTGGAAATATGTGTATCTTATAACACAACCAGGTTGGGGGGCTTCATCGTTCTCTCGATGGGGAAGGAAAACTTTTCTTGGGGAGGTAAATTTTCTTAGAGAAGGGAAGTCACATGCCATTCTAGCTGAACCTTCAAGTGAGAGGATTTGCTTAATTGGGGCCCAAGTCTGGACCACCATGGGGTGGCCCTTGTGGTGGCTTGGGTTATAAGTCTAAATGTTATGTTGGGTTGGGTTTGACTTTCGGTTTGACAACACTCATGAACCACATAAGTGTTAGTGAATGAAGGTTCAGGAAGGAGGCCAATGAGATGTTGGCAATGTCTTAAGTCTTGAATTAGATAAGTTTACAATTAAGTTGGAAGATGGGAGATGGTAATTCTAGGCATCAAGGCCTTGGATCACTTGGGAAGTCTACAATAGGTTTAGTCCCACCCAACTAAAGGTCAAAGTTAGGCTTAGGTTATGAGACGAATTAAGAGCCACACTTGGGAAGTCTACAATAGGTTTAGTCCCACCCAACTAAAGGTCAAAGTTAGGCCTAGGTTATGAGACGAATTAAGAGCCACACTTGGGAAGTCTACAATAGGTTTAGTCCCACCCAACTAAAGGTCAAAGTTAGGCCTAGGTTATGAGACAAATTAAGAGCCAAAACTCACTAGTGCATGGTTTGCCACGTGCAAGTATTGTAGGTGTTTAACAAGGTGCATGAATAGAGGCAAAGGCGAAGGGAACGCCAAGGTGGATTCGGGTACGACAAATGGTATCAAAGCAAACTCTTAGAGTCTTTGGGGAAAATTCTAAAACATAAAAAGGGCAAATGGCATCGGAGGAACCCATACTGAACATGATAGTGGTAGTGGAGCCCAAGGCCAAGAGAAAGTACAAGACTAAAAAGGAGAAAAAGAAAGACACAACCTTTGAAGAATTAGACACCTTAAGGAAGGCCATAATAGAAGATGAATTGCACAAAAAATAAGCGTAAAGTTTAAAAGAAATGGTGGAGGAGGAAGTTATAATGGCTTCTCTTCGCAAGACCAAAAAAAAAAAGATGAAGGAGAAGGATTAGGTTGGGTTGAACAAAGTGCTAGCCCAAGAAATGACTTCTTCCCTTGTCGCCCAAAATAAGGGAAGAACCAAGGCAAACATAAACTCACTGGTGAAAAGGACTTTCACAGCTTTGAAAAAAAAACAAGGGGAAGCAAAAAGTTCCCAAATTGAGTGAAGAGCCAGTGCATATGGACTTGCACTCATTGAAGGAGTCTAAGGATGTTGATTCCTTGTTAATTATTCCTCTAAATCAACTTGGGAAGTAAAAGGGAACATTTAGAGGTGGATAAAGCTCTTGAAACATAAAAGGAAGTTAACTAAAAATAGCCGAACATAACATCTGGGTAGATGCAAGCTATAGTGGTTCAATATTGGTAGAAATTACACTTTTTAGAAATCCATATAAGATTCCTTAAAATGATTCAAATGGACATGGTTGTTACTTTAAAAAATATTATTATTATAATCTTTGAATACTACATGTTCATTCCTCTACAAATCTTCCCAAATCTATGTGAAAATTTTGTATTTTATGTAATTGATGTCATTTTAAATTTCGAAGTCCTAAAAGGAAAACCCACAAAATCCATAAAAAGAATGCCCCATCTAAAACTTTCAAAAAATATGCTTTTGGGACAAGAAATTTGAAAAAAAATTTGAAAATTGTAACTCATATGGACTTATGAAAACATGGTCAAATTTTAACCATTCAAAAGTCCTTAGTTATTAAACGATTAAGGTTTTCAAAAAAAAAATTCTTCTTATGAATTTATCATCTTGTATTACATTATATATTAAGTCTCAATAAAAAATTTGGAATGTGAATCAATATAATGTTTTCTATTTTGTGATGTCTAGTCAGACAACCAATCCATTACTAATAATAAATGATTTTTTAAATCAATAAATAACCATGTAGTTTTCTTCATAATGAAATTATATCGAAATCCAAGTTGCAATTAATAGATCTAAGGATATATTAATCATCATGTGCATTTGAATAAAAAGTACTTAAGGAAAAAATATCATTTCATCACAAAAGTGAGCCATGCAGCTTACATCTATCCATTTGAGGAGTTTATGGCCCTCTTTGACACCTTTTGAACCTGCGTGGTGTAGCAAAATGAAGTTGCATCATAAAAAAATGAAACCATGAGGCTTATTTGCTACATCATGGAAAGGTTGGGTGTCATTGACACCACCCTGAGGTGGGGCTTTGCCAATGATGCACCCCCAAACTCCTTGATGGATTCAATTATGAGTCCAAAAGTGAAAACAACGGAAGGAGAGAGAATTGGGGTGCACTTCCTGGTTCATAACACTTCGGGGGTAGAGGGGCGCACTGGAGCTCTAAGATAGGACTAGAAAGATTGACAAGCAATTCAATCACTCACATGGACCTACACAAACCAAACAACAAGTTGGTTAATGCCCAGTTGGGAACACCTTGGTGCACGGACGAACCATGGGCAAACACGAACTCACAAGACTCATCACGGCCCAAACTTGGGGGAAGACCTTATAATATACTTTGTGCCTAGCCATGGGACTAACACCCAAATGTCATTTTGTCCCGGGACCCCCAAGTGGGAGTTTTGAAATTCCCATAGTTGGGACTTTTGCAATTTTGGGGAGCCCATAACTTTGTGTGCATACCTCCAACTGAGATGAGGTCTAAAGTAAAGTTGTAGCCCCCATTGAGAGCTTTTCAACGATATGTCGCACACCACCTACACGTAAAGAAATCTGGGCGATTCTTGACTTTTAGTGGTCGGGAGTCAAATTGCCAATTTGACTCCCTTTTTTTGGCCATAACTTGTGTTTTAAATGTCCAAATGAGTCATGAGAGCCCATTTTAGACATCTACGTTCCAACAACTTTCCAATTATATAAATAATTATTCAATCCAATGGGTTTTGACCCTTGAAATTGCTCTCTGAAGGTTCGAGACTCCATTGGGACTCCAACTCCCAAAGTGGAAGCTCACTTGGGAATGTGAGGGTTCATTGCCTCACATTATCCTACACTCTCGGGAGCATGAGATGTGATTCCCAAGTTTTCCTCTTGGCCCACACCTTTGCAAGCCTTTGCCTTGGTCGCAAGCCCAAGGCCAGGGTTGCGACAACCAAGGTTACCATCATCAAGGCAAAATTACCAAACTCTTTTGCAAAGAAGGAAACTAAAACAAAAAGACAATGGTTGTGGTTGCACTTGTAAGTTGAGGTATATATGGAAACAAAACACCTCGAGGCAAACAAGGAGTGGATTCATTCCACTCAAACCTTCTTTAAAGAGCATGTGTGGGATTTATGGATGTCCTAAAAACAAGAGACACTTGACCTCCTTGAATTTATCACATGGGAAGAATTTAAGTTGAGATTAAACAAGAGGTTCACATTGCACAATTTGGTGCTCAAGGATGGGATGGAGTTCTTGGAGCTTACCTAAGGGAACAGGGTAGGCTATTTAACGAACTATGTCCAAGACTTTAGTCAGACATTAACTATGGTCCCCATGAAGGAGTATGTTAGGAACTTAATCTTCTTGCATGGTTTGAAGCCTTGGGTTTGGAAAATTGTTTATCAAAGGACAGACATCCTAGAACGTGCCAAGGTTTGATGAAAATGGTGGAGTGCATGGAAGATGAAGGCCTTTTTTACCCCAAGGTGAAATCGGAAATAAGGTCATTTAGAAACATCATGCCAACAAATGTAATGGAGGCAAAGGCTAGAACAAATGCAAATGGGGCCAAGGTAAGTTGGGGTCTCATGATGACAAAAAGAAAATGTTCAATAAATAATTGACAACGAAAAAGGAGAAACAAGATTTATTGAAGGTCGAGTGCTTCAACTGTGATAATCATAAGCATTTGGTGAAAGATTGTTCCAAGCCACCTTGGGTAAGTGATTACATTTCCCAATGTGAGTTCATTCTCCAAGGGGGTTTCGTGGTCAAAATAAGGGCCCATGAAAGTGAAGCCTTTAATTCGTTGAAGTTAAAATGTAAAATAAATTCGAACTTGTCATTTATTTATGGTGCAATTGGCACAAGGCATAAATAGACCCTTGTTTAACATGGCATTAAATGTCAAGAGTTTTGTGGGGGAGTTCAATTTTTTGAGAACTTCACCTTGTGTGACTTAAATAAATTTGATGTAATTCTAGGGAACACATTTTTGGATGCCTACAAACTAGACATCCTTTGTAGTGAAAATAAATTGAAAGTATGTGCCAAAGTTGGCTCTAAGTTAGTGAACTTAGATGCGGAATATAATTCTATGTTGGCAAAAGTTGCAATTAACTTGGTTGCTTTGGTTAATGAATTAAAATTTCTTAGTTTTTTGGTTTTGATGTCTTTAAAAGTCTCCTGGGGGAAGCCTAAACAATAAGGGGCAAGGCACCCTCCTACTCATATTTTGGATTCATTTAATGAATTTTTGGAGGTTTTAACAGATGAACACCCCAATGCTTTTCCACCTTGTAGAAAGGTTGACCATAAAATAGAAGTGGTAGATGGTGTAACCATTTTCAAATCTTCTAAAAAAGGAGTTATCTTTTGAATGGAAAGAAGGGCAATAGAAGGCATTTGAGGACTTGAACGAAAAGTTTTTTTTTCTCCCTTATGTTGAAGTTTCCAAACTTCACAAAACCATTCAAAATCCACATTAATGTGAATGAATTTGCTATTGGAGGAAATTTCATGTAGGATGCACACCCAATTGTCTTTGAAAGCAAAAAACCCTCATTATGAGAAATTGTGTCTATGGCAATTAGACTACCCTACAACTAGAGCTCCAAAACAAATAATATAAAATTACATTGCAATTGTCCCATGGAAATATGACAAATTAATAAATAAAATGCCACGTTAGAAGATTAAGGAGTTATATTATAATTGCAAATTAGTTGTAAGATATATATTTATATAATATAATGTATGCATTTTATATACGGTTGTAATCAACCACATTTGACTTTGTTGACAAGTTGCATTTTAGTCACATGTAACAAACACATCACAATTAGGATAAATTTAAATACTAATCAAAGACTACTTTGCAACAAATGTACATCCTTGAATAACACATATGATCATGCCATGTGTATACATTTCCATTGCCCAATATATATGACATTTCAATTTGTTTGCAACTAGTATGCAATTGTATTTTAACTTAAAATTTGAAATTTAAAGATTTGAAATTTGGGCGAGAAACCCTTAAACAAGTGAAACATGGTAGTATATCAACAAATTTACCCCAATGTATCAATGACCTTCATGTGCTTATGCTTATTGTTAAGAAATTCAAGATGAATTTTAAAAAATATATCTTTATATTCAAACATTTTGTGTATTTGCAAGTCTTTTGGTGATGTAATTTTCATATCATGTGTTATAACTAAGATTATTTTTGTTTATACAATTAAGAATTAAAACCAAAAAGTTATTATAAGTTTTATCATTTATTTAAATAACTTGGAGATTAAAGGCTTTTGTTTTTTATTTGGAGGTTGAAGGTTCTTGTTTTTGCTTTTAGAGAGGTTGAAGGCTTTTGTTTTTGTTCTTGAAGGTTCTTGTTTTTGCTTTTAGAGAGGTTGAAGGTTTTTGCTTTTACTTTTAAATGTTGAAGGTTTTTGTTGTTTTTTTTGGATGTTGAAGGTTCTTGCTAATACTTTTAGATGTTGAAGGTTCTGACTTTTATTTTTTGATAATAAAGGTTATTGCTCTTACTCTTGAATGTTCAAAGTTCTTACTTTTGGTTTTAGATGTTGAAAGTTTTTGCTCTTATTCTTAGATATTGAAGGTTTTTTTGTTTTGTTTTTGGATGTTGAAGGTTCTTACTTTTACTTTTAGATGTTGAAGGTTTGTGATTCTTGGTCTTTTGTTTATTTGCATATATTAAAGAAAACTGTTGTGAAAACATATTCCATTTAATTTATAAGTTGATTATACAAGTTTAATTTAACTTATAAATGATGAGAGATTTATGAAAGGTGATTTTCTTAATGATAATCATGTTACATATGTCTTGTTTTGTGTTTGAACATTTGTACTGACTTTTGTTGTTTTTATGTTATAGGGCCAAACTTTCATTATGTTTCAATCCATGAAGATCAAAATTATGTATACAAGGTAAGATTTTTTCAAAAATACATAAAATTGTAATTTAGTTTACTTGATTGTAAGCACAATATTTGATTCACAAGTGTACAAATTATAGTTTAATTTGTATCAATGTTTTACACACATTGCATTTTAATGACAAATAAGTTGCATGTTAGTGGCAATATAGTTGTACATTAGTTTTATTCAAGTTTAAAGGATTATTTAGATTTTTTTGAGATTATAATGTTATGATATGTTATTGATTTCATTTGATAGGTAGAAGTAAATATCATAACATGACAAATTTCAAGTAGATAAGGTGGATCACAAAAATTGCATGGCTCAAATTCCATTTGAACAAAAATAGAAGAATACATTCATTTATGAAACATGATGTTTTAGATGACAATATTTGATTGTTGTGGGTCATCATTTTTATGATCTGACCTTTTGTTTAAATAGAAAAAAATGTTTGTTATAAATAATTCAAGGGCATTACATTTAAATTTATAGTTAAATTGTCTTTTGATATAAACATTTTTTCGTATTTTTTTGTAATGTATTCTTCAACATGGAATGTAAATTTATTTAAAGTTTCAAATCCATTTCATGTTTATAAATAGTGATGTCCAATGCAATTCAACATTATCTATTATAATTATGACAACATGATAATGGTTGTGTGAAGTTTGTATAATTGCATTGTAAGTTGCAATTTAATTGTTTACTATTACTAAAATCAATTACCATACAATTGTTTTGAAACCCAAATTTAAACACCTAGTTGTAAATTAATCATTAAATCCTTTATTTTCATTTCATCTTTAGTTGTAAGTTAGTTGTAAAGGACATGAACATAATTCATTGCTCAAATGGATGAATGAAATATGAAGGAATATATTCATCAAGTTAGTTGTAAAATAGTTGTAAATAAGTTGCAAAAGATTGGGATAAAATCCATTCACATCAAATGGATGAATGAAATAATGAAAATATATATTTGTTGAATTAGTTGTAAAATAATTGTAGATAAACTATAAAATATAAGAACAAAATTCATTCATCAAATGGATGATTGAAATAATTAAATATTATAGTCGTTAAACTAGTTGTAAAATAGTTGTAAAAAATTACAAAAGGTATTAACATACGTCATCTATTGACAAATGGATGAAAAGCCACCTTGGCATCTCATTCACCACGTTGGAATGTGCGTGATAATTTGATGTGGAAATTAGTTGCATATAGTTGCATGTGTATTGCATTGTATATATGATATTGTATACAAATAAGGTGTTTGTTGCAATTTGTCCATTAATAATCAAGGCTATATAAATACCATGAATTGCATGTGTCCATTGCAACTTGAAAACCAAGTTGCAAGCCCAATTGTAAAACCTTATATTTTTTCATAGTGTTAATGGGGCACAATTGTGATGGCCAACTCATGAAAAGGAGTTATATGCCATTGTATGTCGCCTAAAAACATGACAACATTACTTGGAGATGCATAACACCAAGGCCTTTAGGATAATATCTCTTTGAGGTATTTCAAAATTCAACTAAGGGCCTCAACAAAACAATTGAAATGGCATGATACCTTGGTGTTGTTGGATGTGGAATTGATTCAAAAACTAGGACGGGACAATATAGTTCCCAACACACTAAGTAGGAAGGAGGAATTTCAAGTAGAGAAACTAGTAACCAAAACTCAAGCACTAAAGACCATTTTCCAAGGAGAAAGTGAACTTGAAAGGAAAATAAAGGAGGCCAATGTGTAAGAACTACTTGTGTAGTGATATTTTAAAGAGTTGCGAGAACAACAAAAGGCAAAAGGCATCACCTTGAAGGAAAGGTTGCTAAAATGGAAATAGTTTTGAATCTATGTGTTGACATGAAAGCTACGTATAAAGATCATGTAAGAGGAGCATGACGTGCCCATGGCAAGGCATTGTGGGGAACAAACCACAACGGTGGCCTTAGGAAAAAGGTTATATTAGTTTGAGATGAAAGAGGATGTGGAACATTTTGTGCTCACTTGTGTAGAATGCCAAAACACAAAGTCCATTTATAAAAAGAAGTATGAACTGTAGATACTTCTACCAATCTCGAATGAACCATGGGAGAGTGTCTCCATGGACTTCATGACATAGCTACTTGAATAAAACATGATGGATGCCATTTTCTGGTAGTCAATTAGTTATTTAAGTTGGCAAAAACGGTTCTAACAAAGACAATCATGACAACTTTCAATTCAGTGAAGTAGTTCTTTGATATGTGGGTGATGCACCATGGGATGCTTTAGTTTATCGTAAGTGATAGAAACACCAAGTTTACATTAGGCTTCTACAAACATTTGTTTCAAAAGGTGGCCACGAAATTGTCATTTAGTATGCCATTTCACTTCCAAATTAATGGCCAAATAGAAATGGTTAATGGGGTGTTAAATCAATACCTTAGAAACTATGTGAATGTCGATCAAAATTTTGGGGCGAACATTTAAGCTTGACAAAGATTTATTACAATTCCATAATGCATTTGACGACAAAGATGTCCTTGTTTGAATTAACATTGGGAAAAGAAGCCAAGAAGCCAAGAAGCTAATGGATTTAGTCATTTCCATGGGACAAAAGAACCATTGCAAAGAAGTTGTGAAGATGGTCAAAGGGTGTGAAAAATTATACGCCCGAACTAATTTTTTTAAAAATAGGTTCAAAAACTGTATGATAAACATGCCAATAAAACACAAAGGCATGTGGAGTTTGAGGTTGGGTAATATGTGTGCTTAAACATCTAGGATTTCAAAATGCCCAATGGATTAGCCCCACATTCCATTGCCAAGTATGTGGAGCCTTATAAAATTTTGCATAAGCCACACCCCGATGTGCATACCCTAAAGTTGCCAACTAATTTTGTGGCACATCTAACCTTCCACATATCAAAATAAAAGAAGTTTTTGCATGATGAACAAAGGCCAAACCAGAAGCAAAAGGTGTGATTGGAAGTGGATGCCATCAAACATAGGTTAGAAGTTGAATGGGCATACTTTGTGGAAGGCAAACACGCCTTAGAGGCAAGGAAGATTTTGTGAAATATAATGGCTGCCATCATCAGGAGGCAATGTGGATGAAGCCTGTTCACCTAGACCACCTACTCGAGATGGTGAATAAGTTTGAATAGGAACAAGGTCACGAACTTGGAGTGAAGAGAACTCAAAAGAAAAAGAAAAAACCCACTTGTGAATGGCTTAAATGTTGATGAAGGCATGTCAACCCCTTTTAAAATGGTGGAGAATGCCCACAAAATAAAGAAACCATTATTCTCACTAATAAAGGGTTAAGGGTTTTCACAAGCATGGTCAATTGCGAAAATGTTAAGGTTTGTTGTCACAACTCCACTTTTGGAAGAATGTGAGGATGACACTCACACTCCCGAAATGGGGACTTGGGAGTTCTCTAGGACTCCCAAAACTTCAAAGTTCAATTGCAAGGGCCAAAACACCTCACCTTGAGGCGTTCTTCATGACATTGGAAAGCTATTGAATTTTAGATGTCAAAAATGGCCTCACATGAGCCATTTGGACATATGCAGCACAAGTTATGGCAAAAAGAAAGGTCGGGAGTCAAACTAGCAGTTTGACTCCTGACCACCAAAAGTCGGGAATCGATCCGACCCTGGTGTGTGTAGGTGGAGTGCGACAAGGAGAGCTACAAGTTTGCTTCATACCTCATCCCAATTAGAGGTCTAAGTAAAAAGTTATGAACTCACAAAGTCCTGGGAGTCCAAACCGGAACGTTTCGGAACTCTTCCTTGGGAGTCTCAGGACAAAAAGCCATTCGGATGTGGGTGTTGTGGAGTAACGCAAAAAATACTATATGGGGGAAGGTGGTGGCTTCCCCCAAGTCCGGGCCGTGGTTAGTCTTGTGAGTCTAGAGTTGCCCGTGGCTTGTCCTAGCACCAAGGGTGTTCTAGAATGCAAACTAACCAACTTGTTAGTTGATTTGATGCATGTTCGAGTAAGTAACTAAAGTTTTTCCCTCATCCTAATCCCATCCTGGAGCTTCAGCACGCCCTTCTGCCCCTTTTAATGTTAAGAGCTTGGAGGGTGCCTTCAAGTCCCCATAATTCCGCTGTTGTAGAAACCAAGGCCCATCTTGGGCGTAACTTGGGACTTGGGGGCGTGTCATTTGTAGCAAAAAAAGTGGTTGGGAAATGCAAGGAGGTGGCAACCAATGGAAATGGACTTGGAATTGAATTGATACTGAAATTTTAAGGTTTGATTAGGCAAGATCAAAATGGTGGTGCATGCAAATAAAATGGCACGTCCTTGAATGGAGAAGTCAAACTTCCTACGCATGAATTCACGAATCATTTCCCAATTTGGTAAGGGGATTTGGATCGTAAAACTCAGTTTAACACTATTTGTTGGCATGTTTGTAACTTTCATTTTGTATGATGGCCGGAATATCTAAGTTAAACTCCAAGTGCACTCCAAGGAAAAAAGAGAAAATCGAAAGGGGGAATCTACAAAAGACGCTAGAAGTGAGCGCATTGTGCAAAAATGAAATACACATTTTGTAATGCCTCTTGTGTTGAGAACACAAAGACACAACACAAATGGTATCTTTAAATTAGGAAATAACTAATCCCACCATTAAGTTGTAAGGAGAAGAGTCGATATAGGTGCCCAAGAACAATCACCCCCAAAATAACATCAATGATGATGTCAATATCTCTAAAGTGGGGGAGAGTGACATGCCCTTTTAGGCGGACCTTCAAGTGAGAGGATTCGTTTAGTTGAACCGAAGTTCAGACCATTGTGGGGTGGCCATTGTGGTGTCTTGGGTTATGAGTCTAAGTGTTGGGCTGGGTTTGACTTTCGGTTTGACTTCATTCATGAGTTGCATAGGTGTTGATTAGTGAGGATTCGAAGAAAGAGGCTGGGGAGATGTCCACAACGTTGTAAGTCCCAAGCTAGACAAGTTTGTGGTTAGGCCGAAAGATGGGAGATGGTAATCTTGGGTGTCAAGGCCTTGGACCACTTGGGAAGTTCCCAATAGGTTTATTCTCACTTGTTTAGAAGTTGGGGATAGCCCTAAGTTACAAGATAAGTGGGAATGCTGAAGCTCATCGGCACGTGATTTGCCATGTGCATGTAGTGTAGGTGTTTAACGATGTGCATGAACCAAGGCAAAGGCATGAGGACTGCTGGAGTGGATCTGAGTACAACGGGAAGGCTATTGCCTCAATGGGAAGCTGACTTTTTCCAAGGGACATGAACTTCCTGCCAAGGAGAATGAACATGCTTGGGGGATAGCCTACATTCATTAGAAGGCTGCACTTTCCCCTTTGCATAGCAATTTTCCCCATTGGGGAAGACACATTTTCTCTGGGGAACTAAGATTTCCCTGAACAATGAAAACTTTCTTGGCAAGGAAGTGAACTTTTGGAGCAGTTGCTCGTCTCCCCCAGGAGGATGAGGATGGGGTTCTTTGGGTAGACATTGTCCTTAGGGAGGTGTAGGGACGTGAAGTTCCTGAGAATGGTTTGGGAAGGGAGAGATGGGGAGCGACCAAAAAGAAAAAAAGGATTTAGTGTGGTTAACCTTGAAGGCTGGGGCCTTCTAGGTCAAGGCATCAAAACCCTGTGGTCAAAGGGCATTGCATACTGCGCCACATTTAATTGTTGCTCCTATTTACTGCTTGCCCTTGTTGTAACGGTGTTGTATGGTGTCGACAATGGGTCCAGTGGGATTTCTCTTAGGTGACATGATTGGTCATGAGTTAGGTTCCAGCTCCACTCTCAACCTCTTTATATCTATTCTTCTGTCACTGTGCTTGTTGTGGTAACCATAGGCCCAATTGGAATCAGTGTAGATTTTCATTATGAAAATTTAATTCCTTTGCAATTTTGTTTGAGAAAAGCTTAGCAAAAAGTACTATGCACTGTAATTTTTTTTTTCAAACCAAAAAAATGTAACTTTTGTGACATGAAAATTGAGACAATGATTGGAATAGCTGTTCGGTGACATGATTGATCAAGTTAGGCAAGTTGCAGCTCCTCATAAATCCCTTAAGGAAACCAAGGGTGAGGTCAGGGCTTGGTGGTATTGCTTGCAGTTGCATCACAGATCACTTGAATATTGCTTTCCTCACCCATATCAATAAGTTGGCATGTTCTAACTTCTCGCTGCTGAATCAGAAACGCAGAGATACTAAAAGGTTTGGTGTTGGGTTTCTTTTGCCATCTGATAAATTATTGTTGTAGGCACATTTGCTTCCAATCATTGGCTTTGAAATGTACTGAATCCAGTCAAGCTTTTTCTATTATCATATAGACACTGTAGAGTGCATCTGGTTCTAAATTCCACAAGATGATTGTGATTTTTTTGGGGTTCCTTTACTGGGTTTTGTGTGTCCGTTAAGTCAATGGGATTCTTATAGGTAAGTACTTATGCAGGGGAATGTAAGTGGTTACTAGTTACTATGTACTTAAACAAGTATAAGTAAGGCACTTAGATGGCTACTAAGAGCAGCTCCACTGGTAGTCAAAAACAGGCCGGTAGGTATGGTTACTGAGGGCAGCTCCAATGGTGGTAATAAACAGGCCTGTATGTCACATTCTGGATGATATTTGCACCATAGTGGTGTGAAAATCAATCTGCTCCACCAAAAATGGGTAGCACGGTGGGGTTTGGTAACCCAGGCAAAGAACACCGCTGCTTTCCTTGGCCCACCAAAATTCAATATTTCGTGTTGAATTCCTGATTGGGTGGTTGGCCACCCGTATTGGCCCTCATGTGGCTTTTAGCTACAAACTCAGATTACATAGCATGATATTTATTGTTCACTGGCAGACAACTATATTAATACTGGATGTTAAAAATAGAGATATGGGTCATTTTCTCTTTTACTGGTGGAGCTCCTCTAAGTACTAGTAAGTTCCTAGAGGATGGTACTGGGGATGTTGTCGCAATTTTGTGAATCTAAAACATTGAATACCATAAATGGAATGGAACATAATTGAAAGAAATTATAAATCACCATTCTTGTTACATCTTATGTTCAAATTTATTCTAAGCACATTTGTCCAAGATCACAAGACTACTACATATTGTTAGTCTTGTGGGTATGTATGATTCACATTAATTAGTGGTGAGAACACCCAACATTCAATTTTTGTTCTCTTTGGTGATGACATATTTGTTGTTAAAAGTTGGTGAAACTTGAAGTTTCTAATACAAATTTGAAAATGTTGATGATCAGTAGGTACCAAAAAAAATCTATGGTTATATGTATAAGTGGACCCTAAGCTGAAAAGGGCTCATGCCTACTGAAGTAGGAAGCAGGGTACAAACCAGTGTTGGGCAGGTATCTGCTTTGGTGGACATAAGAACTGCTGGTTCCAGTTCCAGTTAGTAAGAACTGGATCCAAATCAAGACTAAATTTCAAAATTGAAACTGGAACCAAAATGTTTTTTGAAACACTGAATCTGGGACCAGAACTAACTCATACAATTCAAATTTATTTTTCAGAACTCAAGCTGGAGGCTCTTCTTAAAAGTAAAGAACCACTCAACATTGGTCCAAGTGTGCAAACCAATAGTTAAGGGTATGAGGTTTTCCATCTTATATCTGATGTTCTATATGAGATTATACATTGTTCGATAGCCCACATCGGCAATGGCTCAAACCTCAAACCTATCAAGACCTCGTATGTGTGTGTGTATGTGTGTTTCCTAACCTACACACATCACTATAATTTATCCAACCTACACCTACTTAGTATGGAGGTATTAAGTTGTCAGTGGGGGCCAATTCTGTCATTTCCTACCTACCAATAGTACATTACATCAGCCAAGATGCCCTGTGAAGACCCTTGCAAGGGTTCCTTACCCTACACATGATTGTGAACTTTAATATCTACTTATTATCCAAGTATTCAAAGTTGTCAGTAGCGGAATCAATCATTTCCTACCAACCTGTGCTACTTTACATAAGCAAAGGTGACTATTCAGGGCGGCTTGTGCATCTGGTTTATCTTCCTTAGGGGATGTGGAGTTCTCAACAGGCAGAAGAATTACCCTTACAGGCAGGGTTTTCTTTTGTTTTCCAATTTTGTGAGGTAGGTGGGCTGGCGACCATCCACAACAGAACTTAGCCAAATTTGGCTACAGGTCAGACAAGTACATAGAAAATGTTATAAAACCTGTTATGTTCTGACAACAAGTTAAGAACTAATGTCTAAAATATGGCGATTTGAGAACCGTTTTCCTCACAATATCAATATGATGACTTTGTGCAATTTTTTCCAAGAAAATACTTTCGGCCTTTGTATGTCCATTTTTTTGGTTGTGAAATGGCAAAATTTAGCCAAAAAAAAAAAAAAAAACACATTACTTACAGGGCACCTTCTCTAATAAGTGAAGCACTCCAAGATTTTTCTCTTTGTATTTGAACACAACTTCCCCACATTGAAGGTGTATTCCTTAGTTGAAGAAGCCTTCTGCTGATCACATGCAGACCCTCTCCCATTTCAATTAAAAAACCTTTCATGCTTTGCCCTGCTCCCACGGGCTTCCCCTAAAGACTAGGCCTCTTCAATTAGTGCAGGCCCTGGAGAGCTGGCCTTCCCCCTTACAATAGGATGAAATTTGGATGGGAAATGGACCTACCAATAACTCTTCTATTTCTTCAAATTAATGAATCAAATAGTGGGTAGCAGCGTGTGGAGTTTGGAGCTTGGACCTACCTTTAAAATATATATTTAAAAAAATAAAAATAAAACCGTGCCAATTATTTCAGCAGCCCAGAGGTGTGAATTCGTTGTTCCAAGTCCGAAACATTTGGGATCCCAATCTGAAGAAGAAGAAGAAGATTCGGGACCTCGTTTCTTGGGACGTCATCTCTTTCAGGACGTGGATATCTTTAGAGCTCGTGGCACTGGATTCGTTTGCTGGGTCGGGAGATGGACGAGCTTTCTTTCGCTCTGCTACATTGCTCCAACAGTTCCTGGATCTTGTCTCTGAAGCTCGAAATCTGAGCCTTCTCGTGCAGGTAAGACTTGATCTCATGCTCTGTTTTTTCTCGAATCGTTTCTGTAGCTGCTCCCGTGTGTGTGTGTGTGTTTCTTTTCCCTTTTTTGGTTTCCAGATTTGCTTCAGAAACGCTTAGTTTTAGAAGATTTCTGTTATTCTCAATTTGTAGTCTTGGTTGTTCTCCATCGGCAGCTCCAATTGTTTTGCCTCCATCACGGTTCTTACGTCTCGCATCAGGAATCTTTTTTTTGGGGTGATTTTTCGGCCTTACTTCCTCGTCGTCGTTAAACAGTGTTAGTTTCAAGATCGACTGTAACATCTCTGGAGGCTTCGTCCTCTGTTGCAGGTTACGTAGTTTTTGGTGAAAATCTCTGGTTTCTGGCTTTGTGTGAAGAAGCGCAGTGCAGTCAGTCTGGGAGTACGCAGATTTGCGGACATGATCAGATTGTCGTCATCTTGAAGTGATCTTTCGCAATATTGCTGTAAGCTCCAGTCCATGTTTCTCAATCGTGCTATTCTTTCATGCAATGCGTCTTTATCTTTCCAGGCCCTGGCACAAAATGTGCCTTTCGCTGGCTATGACATGCATTTCAGCTATAATAGTTCTTCTGAACGTTCTACTTCCTTTGATCTCATACACGTCCGTGGGGTCAGATTCTGACAATATCCTAGCTAGAAGATTGCAGAGCACAATTCTTAGAAGTAAGGTTGCTTGCTTTCTTCCCTCCAGAGTGTTCAAGTGACCTTAACAGCTTTTTCTTCTCTGTAAGATTGTTGTTTCCTTGAGCAAAATCAATTGCTTGAACAAGAAAACTCTGCACTTCTTGTCAATCTCTGTCACCATGTCTCTTCACCTTTTTCACTGGCCTTCTCTGTCCCCTAAGAGCCCCTTGGCAAATGCTATGACATGCTCACAAAACAATTGCTTTCTAAAGCTTCTGCAATAGATTAATGGAAGATGATTTTCCAGTCATTGCACTCCCTTTGCATCTCTTTTTGTAATCCACCTTGGGGATTAAACAATTGAAAACCTCCCTTGAGCTGATGAGCTAGAATCTCACATTGTGAAAATGGAAATAAGACAGCCTTCACAGGAATTGATTTTTCTAATACAAAATTGTCCTCATTGAGAAAATTTCTTTTTGTTTATGTGTGCTTTTGTACAGATGCTGATCTTCCTAGCACACATAAGTAACTACTGTCCCCTGCACGCAATTTAACAGCAACATGCCAGGAGGCACCATGCATATGTTGGCACTCCTTCTGGCAGTGGTGTTGGTACTGTTGGCCAAAAATGGAAAAGCAGAACCAAATATGACTGCTACGTACACACTTGGATTCCTTGCTCCAACTGCAGATTCTGCAATGATCCCTGCCAGCCTTGCTACTGAATGGTTTGTCCCTACCCCTCCTGAGACTCTGAAGCAGCTCTGCAAATTTTCTTGTGCACTTGGATGGATAGGATGCTAGACTTGGAGTTGATAAGAAGCTGTGATGATGGGGTTATTGATGACAAGATAGTGTTGAGATTATAGTGTTTGATGGGCTTAGAAGAACTTGTGGTACTTGACTGTTGGACAGTGTATTGCAGTTCTTGAGCAGCAATAATATGGAATCTAACAAGACCTCTGGTATGTGAGCTTCTAGGATTTCAGCTTTCAACGTGGCTATGGAGGTTTTGAACTCAGAACGAACATACATACTTGTGGCTCAAGTGCAACCCAGTCAGTGTGATTGGCAGCTTGCCGAAAGAGGAGCAGAGACCATTGTTCTACCCATAACACCCCCTGTGATTGGTGTTGTTGGGCCTGAATGCACTTCAGCTGCTATGTCTGCTTCCCGATCACTCATGTTTAATAATATTTCCCTTGTTTCATTTGCTGCCACTGCAGAGACTCTCTCCAATAGAGGGCTGTTTCCCAACTTTTTCCGCACAGTGTAAGTTTGTTGCAATTGACATAATGTATTTGCATATGTCTGCACAATGGATGGGACTATTTGCAGTCACAAGTAACTTCTATGGAGATTTCATATCTACAACAATTTCTGTAGTTTCAGCCCTTTATCATCAAGCTTCTTGTCTGCTTCAATGATACATTCTCTCAGATTTGTATGACATATGCTTTTTCTGTTGCTCACTCTTGTAGGTATGGTGATATGCATCAGGCAGCAGCTCTGGTGGCCAGTGTATGTGCCCTATGCAACCACACTCCCTGTTGAATGGTTATCATCACATTGCATGCACATGTGTCAGCTTCTTTAAACCTGCACAAAAATAATTATTCTTTGAATGTGCAGATAATGAAATTGCAGATGCGGAAGGTCACCATTGTGGTATCCCAAAGTTATTACAGCTCAAATTTAGGCCAAAATGTCCAGAAGGTCTGTTCCTTTCATTTGAAGCTGTCAGTTACATATGCAAACTAGCAAACAAATGTATAATGGTTTCATTCTAGGTATTTGTAATCTGCCTTTGTCATTTTGCCCTCATTGTAAGTACTGTCATTTGCCACATTGTTGTGGTTTAGTCAAATTTTGGATATGTGACAGATCATCTGAGCGATTTTTGTGTTCTTGCAGTTGATCAATGGGTCAACTACTGTACGTACTGTGACTGTGGCAATTGGGGACAAGTCATTGATTGATGCTGAAATACTTGAGAGTGCCCTGAATTCCATAGAGGCAGATGAGATTGTGCTCCTGGCTGTGGAACCTCTCCAGGCACGTGACATATGGCAAAAAGCATATAAAATGGTAAGAAACTGATGTCTAACAACCTTTGTCAAATGTCCAAATGCCGATTCCCTTCCACAATTGCATTGGCTTTTTGCTCTCATCTTGCTTTGCTGGTCACTCTCCAATATGTATGTTGAGAGCACCATGTGGTGACTTCAGTATAGGAAAGATCAAATTGTGCATTGTGGAAAATGTGAAGCATAGAATATTGACTGTCTTAGTGTGTCTCTTACCTCTGTAGATCTTTCTTCATTGTACAGGGGAAGACAGGTTACCCTTATTGGTATCTTGGCGCAGATGGAGTGACTGCATTTGATCTAGCTGATGTCAACACAACTGGTAAGGGGCTTATGATTTATAAAATACAATATGTTTCTGCACATGTCCTCTTTCCTCAGGAATTTCATGCACTAAAGTCCTGCAACCATCATCCAAATTCTTTTGACAATCATGGCTGTTGCAGATCCATCCATGCTGGCTGAGCTTCTGGGAGAGATTGGAGTGTCTCCCTTTGGTATGTCTTAGCTACTCTGAACTCTTCAGTAACCTGAACAGGAACAGGGATGATCATTCTGTGCAAAGTGTTTAAACTCACACAAATCAATGTGGTTCAGAGAAACACCTAGCTTCAAACCAGCCAACATTGTTCATGCCCTTACAGAATGTCTTTCTCATCTTGAATATAGAATCCCATGCTCCTACATCTGTTGATGATTTGCTGATGCACTTTTAAAACTCTGTTGCAGGTGGTGACTTCTCTTCTGATAATGTGTGTAATAAGTTCTATTCCCATTGGCGAAAAAAAAATTACCCAGGACTTATATCAGATGGCCAGAACAGGACTCGATCATATGTGCCCTACCTGATTGATGCGGTGACAGCTTATTTTAAAGTGATTGACAATCTCATAGAAGCCAACATATCAGTCAATGCTCTCACTGTATTCCAAGCTTTCAATGGTTCTGGACCTGGGACCCCAGTGTTTGAAGGCTGTTCTGGATTAGTATCATTTGATCCAGAGACTGGCACTCGAAATGCAACAGCACAGATCCCCATCTTTGAGTTTGTATCACTCATCCATGGTTACTGGGAGGTATGTTTCTCCTGTACCAGTTTTCCAGCTTGGTTGTGAAGGCTTTCTAGATAGCCCTACTGTTAACTGGATGTTGTGAGCTTGGAACTGGAGCATATAATCAATGTTGCTGGTTTTAAGTCTTTCCCTTCTCTCATATTTCTTTCATTGCCGGCTTAAAGTCTTATGTTTCCCTCATATTTCATTCAAACTTGTCTGCAGGCCAAAGGTCAGATAAGAAATGAAACATTCCAGAGCCTCCAACCATTGACAAGGCCTGGCAGTGCGACTGGAAGCACATATAATGGCAGCTCAAGCACTATTGTGGGAACTCTGGTTGGACTTGCTGTAGTTCTTGGTTTAATCTTAGGTATCAGTTACTATCTTTTGAGAAAGAAGAAGAAGGCACTCACCCGGTCTGAGTCAATGGACAGGATATGGGACCA
>Ga0209208_10002718_pt1 | contig 25399 bp, 16 predicted proteins | sample S1TSphfallax_3_FD_187694 | JGI IMG/M metagenome (GOLD analysis project Ga0209208, IMG submission 187694) | Host-associated microbial communities from peat moss isolated from Minnesota, USA - S1T2_Fd - Sphagnum fallax MG (SPAdes) (version 2) | ecosystem: Host-associated > Plants > Peat moss >...
GGGGGAATGAATAGGTAATTAGTTCATAGTAATGACATACGTTTAATTCGATTCAAACATACACGTATTATACGTTTTTTTGGGCTTTTTTTAAAAATATGGCCCAAAATACGCAGAGTGGTAAAGGTTATGCAAAGAACCATTACCAGACCGTAAAAAATGCAGTCTGCTAGACTTTACAGTAGTTAACAACCTAGTTACATTTTCGCCGTCAAAATCGACGATTTCTGCAACAACAAGATCACCTATCGACGCATGATATTCACGGTGCTCATTTCGGAACCCCGCTAAATATGGACGGTCTAGGATCAAAAGGTTTCGCGGATAAATCTTTTGATTGGCCATGATTCGAATGGCTCAGCCATGACACTAACAGCATTCAAAATCAGACTGTTGCAACTTGCAAGTCTGGATTTGATACTAAGTAATAACTTCAACTTTCTTTCATGCTACAATCGAGCAGGGCGGCCTTTGGAATGGGGAAGGAGAAAGGACCCAAGTGGACCGAGGTCACCATCCTCTAGGAACCTGAGAAAGCGGGGGGGAACTTTCAAGTCAAGTGTGGGCACTGTGAGCTCGTGTTTTGGGGGGGTGCCACAAGAATCCGGGGCTACTTCTTGGGTCAGGTGGCTTGTGGAGTCAAGAAATGCACCAAATGCCCCCAAGCCCTCAAAAAACAGCTTCAGGATATTGATCAGGCGAAAAGAAAACAGGAAACGCAAAAACGGAAGGTGCAAGATCTGGATGAGGCTGCAGCTGCTCTCCCGTAAGGCCCCACCAAAAAGTAGAGCACTCTCAAAGCTACCTTTAGAAAGCAAGATAAGTTTAAAGTAGATGCTCTGTGGGGTCGTGCCTTTTATGGCAATGGTCTTTCTTTCCGCCTGATCAATGACCCTCATTTCAAGGCAGCCGTTGAAGCTACCGCTGATTTTGGCGAGAACTACAAGTTACCAAGTCTTGTATCTCTTCGTACCACCCTGTTAGACAAGGAAAAGGTATCGGTGGCAACAGAACTCAAGTCATTTATGGCGTTAGCGCGGAGCAGCAAGGCAACCATAACCAGCAATGGGTGGTCAGACATTCAAAATAGGCCTCTTCTCAATCTTTTGATGGTCACACCCAAGGGCGAGAAGTTTCTTGAGAGTGTAGACACAAGTGGGGATACCAAGGATGCAGACTTCATTACGCAGGTTGTTGGTAAGGCAATCGAGGATGTGGGGGCAGAGATTGTGGTCCAGGTGTGCATGGATAGTGCAGCAGTTTGCAAGGTTGCAGGTCGCAAGCTAGAAGCCCGCTTTCCCCATATCACATTTACTCCTTGCACCCCGCACTACCTAGATCTGTTGCTCGAGGACATGGGCAAGCTGGATTGGGTCTCCTCCGTCATAGCCGAGGTAAGAATAGCGTTGAAGTTCATCACAAACCATCATAAGAGTCTAGCTCTCTTTAGGAGCCTGTCCAAGCTAGAGCTCTTGAAACCAGGGGAGACCAGATTTGCCACCAACTTCATCATGCTACAGTGCATGCATGAGGTGAAGGCATCACTGCAGCAGCTTGTGGTCAGCGACGCTTGGGGGGAGTGGAACCAGAAGTCGTCGCATGAGATGGAAGGAGAGGAGGTGCACGACATCCTGACTTTCGCTGCGTTCTGGAAGGGTGTGAAGGAGTTGTTGGCTATTTTAGAATCGATAGTCTACCTTTTGCGCCAGTGTGACAAGGGTGTTCCAGTTGTGGGAAAGGTTTACTATGCCATGTTCTTGATTGGCGAGGAGCTGGGGGTGCTCAAGGAAGGAACGAGCGAGCAGCATCCAGGGGTGAAGCTTTCTGCTGTCAAGTATGAGCAGATCAGCTGGCTTTGGTGCAAGCGCTGGGAATACTTGCATTCAGATATGCACTCGGTTGGGTTTGTTCTGGAGTTGGAGTTCCAGTCAATGTTCTGTAGCCTCAGCGTGCGAATGCAACTGGAGCACTTACGATTTCATCCATTCGAAAAAGCGAAACAGGTTGACCCCGCAAAGAGCTCAGGATGTAGTGCATGTCTTCTTAGACCTACGCCTAGCACATAAAGTGAACAACATTGAGTTTGAGGAAGAGATGGTTAGTTGGATGGAAGAAGAAGAGCCAAACGACAATTAGAGCGGGAACAAGAAGGGGATGCGATGCACTTCTATAAAAGGTGAGCTTACGTGATCATCGTTGTCTTTGTTCACTGTTTCGGAAGTAGGTGTAAAATTGTGTCAAATGTTTTCGATCATCTTTGAAACCAATTGCAAGCTCGACAAGGACCAGACCCTAAAACTAGTGTGCAATTTTATTCAAGGTATGCCTATGCTCAAGCTGGTTAAGAAGGGTTTGGGCACAACTTAAGCTCAGCTTGCTCAGCGTATTTTAAAATACTTGAAAATACTTCTTTTTGAACACTTTCGAAAAATACGCGTATTTTGTATGTCACTACTATGAATTAGTTAGATATTTCGTTATTAAAAAGCATAGGTAAGGTAAACATTGTGGTAGGTAGGAAGGTGGGTACATATGTAAGTAAATAGGTATATAGGTAGGAAGTTGGTTAATAGGTAGGTTAGTAAGTAGAAAAGAAGTTCAAAAAGTAAGGTAAATAGGTTACTAGGGTTGGTAAGAAGAAAGTTACACTAACAAGGTAGCTAAGTAGATAGGCAAGTTAGTACATAGGAAATAAGCTACCTTATCAAAATAGCTAGGTTTGTAGAGTATTTATGTCAATAGGGTGGTTGTGTATATAAGGTTGTTAAATAATAGATAGCAAGGTCAGTAAAGTAAGTAGTTAGTACAACGGTTAGATCAATAGGGAAATTAAGTTAGTAAGGTATGTAATTAACAGGGTAGTTATGTTAGTAGGGATAATTACTAAGGTACCAAGGTTGGTACAATATTTATAAAGGTAGGTAGGTGAGAAAGATACCTATGTGTGAGGTCAGGTCCAGGGGAAAACAACCAAGAATAATAAAATAAAATAGAATAAAAAATAAAATGGTTAATAAGGAAAAAAAATGGATTGTGATGAACCCCACTTAGTGTCAAATGAAAAAACGTAGCCCATCCAATGGACATAGAATGACCAATTGGTGCATTGGTGGTTGTTGGTTCATTCTAGCCAGAGTTGGTATTTAATAATCATTGATTAGTCAATATTTCATTTATTAATATATTTTAAGGAATTAAATATTAATATTATATTAATATTTCGTAATAAATAATAATATGATTTATTTTTTATTATATAATTATGTAATTGAAAATTATTGATGATTAATACTATAAATAATTAATCATTTTCTAGTTTATTTTTTTATTGATTAGTGTTAATTAATGTATTATTTTATATTTTATTCATTTATTAATTAGTAAAATTATTATCTAATCAGTTAAGTTATTAGTTCACTAGTTAATTAGCTAGGTAATCATTTACCTACATAATTATATAATTTATAAAGATTAAAATGAGGATAAAAATATCAGATAAACTTTTTAATTGTAAATAATTTGTAACAAAAAAATTTATTTCATTTGTTTTGGCTTTCGTTCTCATCTTGAAAAATATATAAACAAGGCGTTTTGTTTTACATTTTCATATTAAAAACCATGGGCATATGGAATGAGCCAATAAAAAAAGCTTAACCCAAATTTTTAAAAAAAAATTCATGTATTTACATTTAATTTACTTACCTCCCTAACGTACCTACCCACCTACCTAGGTAGGTAAGTAAATTTTAACTAAATATGTGTTTAGCTTAATTAAATGGGTATGTAGATTCTACCTACTTATTTATCTACCTATGTAGGTAGGTAAGCCTAGGTAGGTAGGTAGGTAGGTACTCGCTATTTACATACCTACCTAGTTCAACTTACATACCTAAGTATTGATTTAAATTTATTTTGCACACATTCAAGTGATATGCCATTTGGCAAATTTCTACTACACCACGTGTCACAATCTAAAACCATTCAGGCATAAAAACTATGTGTTTTAGATTATTTCAAAATTTTAATAAAAATGTTTGAAATTATGAAAAGTTGGGAGATGTGGCAAAACATGATTTGCTCCCATTGTTCACCAAAAAAATCTCATCCTAGTCAGAAGTAACAATACGTATATGACTAGTCAAAGGATGTAGGTGTATTTTATTGATTTTCAAAATTCTTTGTGTTTGCAACTAATGTCACATATAACTTGTCCAACATGACTATTAAGATTTTAGTTGCAAATGTCACCCACGACTAAAATTAATTATAGGGACCAATTACATGATGATCATTTTCTACTAGTGAAAGGGGTTTACAACACATCAAAGAGTACCCAATCTATCTCCATGAACAATAAGTGTTTTCTAATATGCCATTTTTCATTTTTCATTATATTGGGTGTTTAATTTCTTCTTGTCCATTAAGGAATTCTTGCCAAGTTTAGATTATTATTTAATGCTAGAAACTTGTATGTAATTCCATGAGTTTGCCTTGTAGTAGTTCACTTTGACATGTGTGATTATTCATTATACATGAAAGGGTACTTGGTGTTTAATTTCTAGATTTGCTTTAATATGGTGTTCCAATGATCTACTTAGCTTATTGTACTATAGGTTCATCATGTATTTTTTATGTTAAGTCTTAAACTCAAATATACTTGAGCCTGTGTACTAGGTCTTTGCACTTTGTTGTGACTATGTACATTATGTTAATTATGGGTCTTAAATTTTGTAATTCAAATATATTTGCATGTTGGTCGATCTTGGTTGATGTCTACTTTCAAGTGAGGGCTACTAAGTTGTTTTCAAAATGTTTACTATGTACTCTCTGATCCATAGTTGACATGTATTTGCTAGAGTTGGTGGTTAATATCAATGATAGTTAGCTACTTGTTTGGCAACAACAATTTTTTACTTGTTTTACATCAATAAATTTAACTTAGTTTTGTTGTCTAATGGTTTTTTGGATTTTTTCCTAGGAAATGGAAGTCAACTTGTGTGATGCCTTGTGCTTGTTTGTATTTCATTTGGTGTTACTTGTAGGTTTTGCATGAAGTAGGGTTCACTTGAGTTGTCTAACATCTAAATACTTGTATTTTTTTCCATGAAGTGGAAATCTACTTGTCTGATGTTTTTGGTTACTTGCATTTCATTAAATGTTACTTGCAATTTCTTCAAAATGTAGATATTTACTTGGGTTGTTTAATAGTTGTTTTTTCTCCCCCAAAAAATGAAAATCTAATTGTGTGATGCCTTATGGTTACTTAATGTGGTTTTGCATCAAGTATGAACATATTTGAGTTGTTTATTTTTTGATTGTTGTTGTTCTAATGAAGTGGAAATCCACTTGTATGTTGAGGACAACACTTCCTTCCACCTACTAATTGATGTGTGTGTGTTACTATAGGTGGTCAACTAGATGTATTTGCATATTGGGTGTCCATTTGGCAATATTTGAATGTTAATTATTTATAGTCTTTTCGGCACTAACATAATTGGACATGTGTAACAAAATGTTTCAAGTATTAGTGATTTTGTATTTTGTGAGCTTTTGTTGTGGTTGTAGCTCATGCATGACCTAGGTGGTTGTTGGCTTGTTTGGTAATCAACATTATGTTGAATAAAATAATGATTAACGTATGTTTGTTGTGTCTTTAGGACAAGATTCCATTATAGATGGCTATGGTGGTTCACCTTTCTTGGTTAGTGGGTTGATTTCTCCACATCATGAATAAGCCTTTGTTATAACAAATGAAGGTTCTCTTTCACTAAGTTCATTTTTGGATCCACTTCAAAAAAACACACCCACTTCAACCATTATTGGCTTGAATGATTGTGGAAATGGCCAAGGGAAATGATGAGCCACGCATTCAGGGAAATTATTTGAACATAAATGGTTCAAAGGGCAATTCAAAGACTACAATCAGTCCTAATGAGGTACATTCAACTTGAAAGGATCAAAGTCAAGTTGTGCATTTACTATGGAACTTAATGGGGTTGCTAAGTTTAGAGTTGTAGCAAATTCAATCCAAATAACTAGATGTTTACCAATGTCAACAACAAATTGAGTGTTGGCAAGCTATGGTCTACAACATTTGTGGCAAATTTGGAAATGCATATAGTATCAAAAGTAACAACACATAAGATTTCACTCACTTTGAATAATTTTAAAGATCACATATAAATGATTTGGGCTTCAAAATTAAAAGACACCACAAGAATTATGAATATGAAATTGAAACATAATTGTACACTAGTGTAAATGTACACCAATAATTTAATCAAGGTTTAAAAGAAAACTCTTATTGACATTAATTTTCCATTTTAGAATTTTTTCAAAACTTCATCTTACTTTTGTCAAATGATTAAAACCACACAAAGCCCAAGGAAATCTTCAATGGAATAACATTTTTAAACTTTTAAAAATCATAATCATCAACATTTTCACACCATAATGTATTAATGAACATTTAAAAATCATTTGATTTAAATTCCATGACCTTAAGAAAAATTGAAAACTTTGATGGGAAAGATTGTTCTTTATGGTTCTTTTATGTATGTGTGAAATTTCATGGAAAATTTACTATTAAATGTAATACTTCTTAATCCTTTTGTTGGAATTGCATAAATGTGACAGGGTTCTCTAAATCAAAATAATATTTTGTTGGATTATTATATCATTCTTATGTGTATTGATTTCACAACATGGTGCTAGATTGGCATATGAACCATTGTCACCGAAAGAGAGAGAGAGAGAGAGAGAGAGAGAGAGTGGTAGACTGATACAACCAGCCAAGGTGAGAATGCAGATCCAAACCGGACCGTAGCCACCTGGTATACTGCATGTAAAAGACGCCACTCAAACAACTCACAGAACACTCACACACATGTTCTGATCTTTCAATAGAAATAACTTGCTCATACTCCAATCAACACATCAAATCACATAATCTGGAGCTTGCGCCTTACATCCGATTAAGCAACCAAAAACTATCACTAGGCTGATCTGCAATGCACATTATCGCAGATCTAACAGCGATTCAGGAATGGCCTTTGAGGTCAAATCTCTCTGTGTTCAGTCAATCTTTTGAGCCGCTAACCCACACCCCACTAAATGCCTCAATGCATTGTGCTCTCACTATTAACGTTTGGAAACCGAAAACCCAGAGGACCTCAGTCCCAACAACATTCTAAAACATTGGATTCAGATCAGTAGACACCAAGCTCCCATAAAGCCACTCAAGGTGATAGTTTCTCATGCAAACACGAACGACAGACTTCTGGCTGCAATCCCTCTCTTCACTCCTTCCCTTTAAACCACATTCTGTCCACCTCCAGGATACCCTTCAAAGGTCTCTGGTGCTCACTCAGACTAATGCCTACAACACAGATGCAAGATCCTACAAACACACACTTTCCATTCTAGATACTCGCTCTCTCTTCAACATGCCCCTAAATCTACGGTTCGGACCCTTCAGATTCTCATCATTTCCTCGGCATCAACCCTCCATATCAACTGCATCAAGACATTACACAACTACTCAGCAAAGTCACTGGCGCAGTGGAAAGTTTCAACAACTAGCCAAGCAACTGTCAAAACAAAGCAAAAGCCAAAAACTAACTACCCAGAATGCCCCTCCTGTCTTCTTTTCTCCCTGTCAAATCGCCACCACCTCCTTCAAAATCTTCCTGCCGTTTCTTTCTTAGCTTCCTTCTCAAGCCTCCCATGCACTGTTACAATCCTCACGTCCCAAAAATCATAAACTCTGCTGCCTTCATTAATCCAACTTTCCAGCGGGCTTAACTCTTAAACCCTTAAAGCAAAAATTAGCTTTCACATTCCAGAAGCCACTAACAGGTTCCCTGTTCGGCCACCCCTTGAGCGGTCACACCATCATCTTTTACAAAATTTTAATGAAAATTATTTTCCAAATTTTCACCGTGATCTACGAAACTTGATAGTATTGGAAATTGTCAAACTATGATAGTTTTTTGTGTACACTATAGCTTACAACATCGAATTCTTATTGGAGGTTTTTGGACATGTCTGAGAAGTACAATAAAAAATCTTGCCATTTTTCACTACCTAAATTCATTAGGTTTTTAATGAAATAAGACAAAATTGACTAAGATGCAACCTGTCTAGTTTTGGTCAAAACACATTAGTTGATTAAAACATTTTTAGTGAAATTTTAAATTGTTTTTGATAGGCGCATGTTGCACAAGATAATTTTCAATTAAAAAATAATGACCTAGATATAAGAGGTCCCAAGTTAATACGACACATAACAACATGCCATGTCATCATATAAATTTTTCCTTTGTTTGTTTGTTTTATTTTTCCTTAGATGATGGAATCATGGATTATTTTGTTCACAAAAATTCTTTCACACCATTTAAGCATGATATATATGTTTTTGTATTCATTGCGATATATATGTTTGTAAATTACTTTTGTATAAAATACATTAAAGCATGCATCCATCAAGGATTGAACCCACTATTGTATCTCATGGATACACACTAAAGTTTTAACTACCAAACCACATCACCAAACAACTTTGAGATTTTATGCAAAGATGAAAAAATTTAAATTTATCATGTTTAGTATGAAATTGTTTAGGAAATTCAAACTTTAACATACATTTGTTTTTACAAAATGTATTCAAAAAAAATATTATAATTTACAATGATGGAATTTATAATGTAAAAAAAAACAATTGAATAGCATTTAATGAATAAATCAACAAATATATTTTTTGTTTAAATTGACTTAAAATCTTTGTAAATTCAAAAGTGCATTTATTAAGTTTTTTTATAATTTTTAATTACATAAAAAATGCCTATTTTTTGAAAAATTGCCCAATATGATTAGGTATAAATTTAATTATTATTTTTATGATGTTAAAATGGTAATCATCCATAAAAAAATTGCCACATTTGGTTATAGACAAGTTGTGTAGTTGGAAACTTGCCTAGTGATGACATTCTTCATTTTGCAACTTAAAATTCTTTAAAATTCTTCATTTAGCACCTTGTCATAACATTCTTTACCCGCGAATGTTTACCAAATTACATTGTTTACCAATTAAAATTCCATAAAATTCTTTAAAATTCTTGCTTCTTTGGGCTTCCATAACATTCTCGCACCAAAAATGTCATAACTATGGAAACTTGTTTAAATCTTTCAATATAATGGTTATTTATGATATTTTATTATAAGAAAATAATAATATATTAAAAAAATTTGGTTCGAAAAAAATTTCTTTCACAAATGTTTTTGTGTGATGTTTTTGCCCCCTTAAATAGGCAAAAATTGGCCATAAGAACAAACATTAATTATGTAGTAAATATAACCATTTAATTATCAAAACCATATTTGTTTAGCAAGATTAATCATACATTAATACCAATGAAAAAATACACAATTAATCATGTAACTTTGAAAAATAATCACAACATTTTTTTTTAAAATGATGTAAAAATATATTTTACATTTTATTTTTTTATAAAAAGAAACACAATTGAATTTGGTGAAAATTTGGGTTTCAATAGTTGGATTAATAGACCTTCCCCCCAGCCACCATGTTTTTTTAGTTTCAATTTTTTTTAACTTTGCAATGTTTGTTGGGAAAAAAATGGAAAAACAATAGTGCAAATTCAAAGAAAAATGTAAACAACAAAAAACTTGCCAAAAAAATGGGATCATAAATTTTATTCCTAATGAGTAATTCTTAATTACATAAACAATTTGAACATCATTCTATTTGAAAATATTGAAGTTCAATCTTTGAAATCATCATAAACCTTATCCAATGTTTTTGAAATTTATAAATAAATATTAATGATGTAATCTAATTTTTTTCTTAATAATGAATTTCCACTATTTTGCAAACATAAAAAATGCCATCAACATCAATAAAGGATTTTTTTTTCAACTTTTAGTACACACACACACACACACACAAATTAAGTAAATAATATAACCATTTAATTATCAATATCACACACACACACACACACACACACACACACACACAAATTAGGTGGAAAACATTGTTGAGTGGAGAGTTTTGTTGGGGCAACATATTTGCGAAAAGCGAATGCAAGTGCTTTAAGATTCAATCGACTAGATCAAAATTCCCATGTGGAAGAAGAGGGAAGAAGCTTTCTTGGTTTTGATTTTTAGTACCAAAACAAATTGTGAAAAGCATGGCCTATTGATGCTTGAATCTATTGGAATTTGAAGCTAGAGGTGTTAGAAAAGTTACCAAGGGGATAACTGGCTTATGGTTGCCTAGTGTTCATAACGACTTGTATATTTTACATCATTGATGTTGTATTCATCAAGTTTTTGATTGCATGTTTTATTGTTGTATGTCATTAGGGTTTGATAGTATCCTTGATTTTCCTTTGCAAGTTGACCTTCGCCATTCCCATAAGCCAACAAGTTGTTTTAATTCTCAAAAGGATTGGACCTCAATCAACATTAAGGTATATAGAACTAAACTCCATTATTTGTTTGTTGTTTACAACTTGACCCTTTGAGTTGGTTTTGTAGGTGCGTGTTACATGTTTTTTGTATTCTTCTTTCATCCTTTGCACAATTGAACATTGGTCATTTCAAGCATGTTGCTTAATGGTCATTGTAAGCCACTCAATGGAACAATTGCTCATTACAAGGAAAAAATTGAACCCACCCCAAGAGGACCCAAGTGGCTTCAATGTTGCAATCATGACATCCTTGCAAAACAACACACTACTTGGAACGTGCACATAATAGGCAAGGATGACTACATGTCAATTTTTGACATGCATGGTAGGCAAGGATGATTACTAGTCATAAGCCATCCGTTTTAGAATCTAGATTTGGGAAGGCAATGGAATGCATAATTTGTTCAAACCACCTTTGGAGAAGTTTTTGGGTATACTTGACTTCACCTATTTTAAACTTGGCATTACATATATGTATCATAATATGATGTACACATTAAACCTACTATTTGCTACATAAAAATTTCACAAACACAATAACGTGTGTACTATGTAACATTTCTATGATGTGTTGTAACATGGTGAATGTTTGCCTTTTCCCTGAAATAGAGCAAAGGTCATTCCTTTGAAAGTGCTTTGTTACTAAATCACATCAGAGGAGGCTATCCACTAAGCCCATGAGAATGTCAAGAAAACTTCCACCCTTAACCTCCCGTGTTGCACCGATAACCTCTCATGTTACCAAAACTACTAACCTCCCCCCATGTTACAGGGGAAAATTGGGAAATATTGAACAGGCCAAAGGAAATGAAGCAGTCAATACAAAAATATTGTTGCGATTTTTTCCTCCAATCTGCCCATTTGCCTGGTTTATTTTCACCTTGTCATGCCTAGGCATATTTTGAATCCATGCTATGCACATTATGAACACACTAGGGGTATAAAGGCGTATGTAATATATATATTAATTGGCATGTTATGTGAGGTTAAAAGTGCAAAACATGTCGTATCATAAAAGGTTATGAGTGCAATACATGACTGGGTGTCACTTGAGAAAATATGGATGAGGGCAAATGGGCAGACTGGAGGAAAAAATTGCAGCAGCACATTTGTACTGACTGCATTCATTTCCTTGTTTTCTGTTCTAGGACAATACTAAATTATAGCCTTGTTTTATCATGTGCTCATTATAATTTAATAAGGTAAAAGAATGTATTAGAATCTTGTTTCAAGCAAATTCTTACTTGATCAAAACTCTATGTTCTTCGACCATACTAAATTATAGCCAACTGTACATTGCACACACCTCTGCAAATCGGCTAACAGACTGCTTCTCAAAGTCCTACTTAATAAACTGAGCAACATCTCCCTACTTGGGATACACAGAGCAGATGGTATGATGGGGGCTCAGGCTGATCCACCTCCAGGTGCTATAGATGTTGAAGAACCTGTATCATTGCTGTTGTTTAGTTTTGAACCGTTGTTTCTTCACTGGATCACATGCTTGAACTTGAAAACCATCCCTGATTACACAACTGTAACAACCTTAATTTGCCTCCTTGCTCACGAAGAAGAACAGTACACTACCAATACCCAAACCCTAATACCACTCTCCTTTTCCAGCAATACCTTTTCCAACCACCATAACATCACAACTACCAAACATAAACTACTTATGTATCCGCTCAGTCTCCTTACACACTTTGTCCAACAGCAACTTGTTACACAATGGCACATGGTGAACTATGTGAAAGCAATGCTACCTGATGTGTCTTTGAGCTGCATTCAATGTTTGAGGCTGCCCCATTAGAGGCGTCTTCTAAGAGGGCAGGCAGTTGCCCAAGGACAAAAATTGTTGATGGGCACCGCATTTGGAAGCCCCCAGGTGGCTGTAGCTGTAGCAGCTCTGATTGCAGGGTGCAGCCAAAACTTTTTTTTGGTCACAGGCAGTGGAGGTAGCTGCAAGGGCAGTGTTGCCACTAGCTTTGCCTGCTAAGGACTAATCCAGCCAACCCCTTGTAGATCTGGCTCGTCCCATGTCACTTGCCCATGAAACCTCCTCAGCAAAGGCTTTGTCAATGATGCACTAAGATCACAAACCTGCAACAGTCGAGATAGATAGAGGACTCCTGTTGATGAGAAATGTACACGCTACTCATCTCAGAAATAAAAAACTATACAATATTACCTGCAAGACATGCCATGGAGAATTGGGCCAAAGGATCAGATCTGCTGGTTGGAGAGCTGAAATAGTTCCCAAAATCCAGCTTACTCAGGAAAAATCTTTAGTCTCAAAGGCTATTTTGAATCACATGCTCCACACCATGCCTGATCCAATGCTAGCTTCACAAGTGCAACTTTCACACAAAACTCTGATGTACTGGCACATGGCTAGTACACCATCTTAAATGGTTTTCCAGCAACAGCCAGCATAGCTGCTTCCATTTTGGACACGACCCACAATCACTATACATGACCTCCCCTGGGTATCTAATATTGCACTGGCTGCCAGTGTGCATCTCAGACAAATATGCTGTGCTCCCATCTGCTATCGCTACATATACATGCACTTGCCCGTGCTTTCACACCCCAGATGTTGAAACCAAAAGTTTTCACACTGAATCCAGAGACACAAAGAAATAATGTAAACAACGGATTTCAAAAACTCTAAGCAAGAAAGGGACAATACTTACCATTCACATGCACAACAATGTTTTCTCCCCTAGAGCTTAGTCCATAGAGCAAGACCTGCTAGTAAAACAAAACAATGTGAATGTTTCCTGGCTTGTTCCCTTCCCCATTGCTTTCAATTTACTTCCTCTCATGATGTCCAGTGGACATGACCATGTGTTCGAGCAATTTAACTCATCTGTGAGGTGTTTAGGTGAAATGATCAGAGTGATTGGTGCCCTAAATCTTTTACACTTGTCACTGATTTAGACCTTGTTTCAGCATTGAATTATGTGCTTTCTTGCGCAGTGGTAATGTAAGCTGCAATCTAGCTGGTACTTAGTGGCATGCATGCATGGACTGGCCTAAAATTTGATGCACTTTGAAGTTTGGTTTGGTCCAGAGTAAATGATCCATACTTCATAGATGGAATATGGATGTTGGCCAGTAGATTAGCATCTTGACTTCTAGAGCTGGGCAATCCATGAATAACAACAGTGGGTGGAATAGACATAATTTCAGATGCACTTTCTGTAGTAGAACCCAGCTGATTTTTGATGACCATAAACTCGCCCTCATTTTCATAAACTATATTTGCTAGTCCAGCTGTGACATCACCATTTCCACTTTCTTCTGGGCTATTGGTAAGAACATCCATTCCATTCACTTTTTCTTCAACGTTAGGGATTATAAAGGTAAGTTAAGTGAAGTTTACCACATCATCATCTGCTTCTTTGTATTGTTTTCGCAATCGTTAATGTTTTCTAACCTAAAGTTAGTTCCTCAATTGAAGCATCCTCTTAAAGTTCCTCTCTATTTCTCTTATGGCCAATCTTTGAATGTTTATCTATAACAACATCATCATGCCATTCGTTTTTACAATGTTTTGCATCATACCTAAGACCTGGGTGTAATCCTTTTAGGGTTTTGAGCTAGTAGACCTACCTAATTAACTTATGACTTGCTGGAATGTTTTGATCTTGCTTTTGATCAACTTCCAATTGGGTTTTCAGAGGCAAATTTGTGCTTGCCTTACGATTTGCCAACATTTGTTTCAACTTCTTGCTTTCCTAGGGAGACTTGAAATTAGGGTAGATGGGTAATTGCACACACTTTGCTAAGTCTAGATAAAATGGTGCATTGATGTAGCCCTTATGTTGGTGTTCTGAAAGCCTTAACTTGCTAGGCCACTCCCCATCGAAGTAAATGTAAACCACATTGCATTGCCCTTTTGCTACTTTCTCAGCATCAATAGGTGTTACCTACAATTGAAAGATTTATTTCAGTAACATGTTTAAACAACTACAAAACATTTAAAAACTTTACTACCTTTCTCTAAACTTAACTACCTCTTTCTAGACTTAACTACCTCTTTCTAAACTTAACTATTATTCTTTAAACTCAATAATCTCTCTCCAAATTGCCACAAATGCTACAATGGGTTCTAGCACAAAATATTTACTTTTATGGTGACAAACTCCAGTTTCATCTTGTTGTACAACTCTGTAGTGACAAATTGTTCCACCCATTTCTCATCCCATGAAGACACAATAATGCACCAACCCATTTGTAAGAAGGTTTGTCTCAGCTTCTATAGATATTTGATTTTGTTCATTGTTTTCCATGTTCTATTGCGCCATTGAAAAACTTGAAACTTGTGTAGACACAACTTTGTAACATTCAAAAGATGAATACATATCACAAATTGAACATTCCATTAAACTTAAAATGTGTAGAACTACATTTGTAACAGTTGTAGTTTAAATTATAAATTGTTTAAATTTAAGTTGCGAATTAAAATCTGTTGAAAAAAAACTTTGTAACATGCACAAGGTTCCTCTAATAACGTTTACCCACTATAGGGCGTTTCTGTGACGAAGCATTTCATGCCATCCACGAATGCCCTAACAAAATGTTGTCTACTATAGGTGATCGCTTCCACAAAAACTTGAAAGCCATTGATTTGTAACAAGTAAGTTAAAAAGCTTACTAGAGCAACAACATCTTCAACTTGTAGGTTTTCGTGTGCTCCCACTCTGCTACTTCCACTGCCTTTCATTGCCCAAGTTGTTGCAATAATTTGACAAGGGCAAATTAAATTCTCCTACGACAACAACTTTAACATTATTGAGCGCAATTACAAAATACATTGAAGTTGTACAACAATGGCGATGGGGATAAGTGAAAAGGTATTACACCTACGTTAGGGTTTAGGGTTTTAAACTTTGAAAACATGACATGGTCTTGCCCCCCATGAAATGCCTATAGCTTTTGAAATTGGTTTAGGGTTATAGGTTAGGGGAGTGACTCATGGCTTGATATGGGCCGTGCTGAGACATGGCATATGATGGTCCCATGGATGTGATGGGATGGGAGGGAAGGTTACGTGGGGTGGGGCTGTAACATACTATGTGGCAGTTACATCAACGGGGTGATGGGTTATGGGCAGGTGAGTGGTTGCTTACATCATGGATAGGGTGGTGATACTTTTGTACCGGACCATTCATTTCCTTTGGCCTATTTAATATTTTCCTTTATGGAGATGGTCATCATGAACAACGGATGAATTTGTGAATATCTTCTTGAGAGAGTCCAGGCTCATGATTTAATGTGGAGTAGATTTCAGGGGATTCATACCTCTCTGTTTTGACCATTGATGTAATGTGTATGTAGCTGCAATAAACCAAATCACTAAGAACTTCGCATGTGAGTGGGCAAATGATGGGATCCGGGTCAATTCTGTTTGTCCTGGGTGGACTCACACTCCTCTGGCAGCTCTGGTGAGATGACTTTCTTTCTCTAAAACTCAATGTTTTTGCCAAACAAGTTACTCACCAAAATATTTGGTGGATAAATTGAGGCTTGTCCATTTAGCAAAAAAAATCTTTTATAGAATTTATTCATTGAATTGGTTGTCCCTGGTCCCTAGAGCGGCGTTGGGCAATGATAAAAAATGGAAACTAAAGGTTCTCTAGATCATTCTCAATGATATATAATCATGGTTCTCAGAAAAACCAAATAACTTGGTTTGAAATATAACGGTGGTTCTCAAACATCTGAGAACCAATTCTGATATATTTGTGTTCTCAAAAAGTCTTAGAACCAGTCAAATCACCTTCTACAAAACTGCTGGTTTTGGCTGGTTAATTGTTTGATAACTTTGTTCAGTCTTCTTGAAAAACCCAAACATGAGGTTCTTTGATTTCCAAATTAAAAAAATTTCTTGTACTGGATTTTATTTTTAGAAATCAAATAACTGCAAAACGCTACTGCCTACATTACCATGTGCAATTCAACAATCTCTTGGGTTGTTTATTTTTTCCTAAGGCAGGCACTAAGCATTGCAGCAATGGTGACTGAGATTGAGCACAGAGTACCACTCAAAGGTGCTGGACTTCCTCATGAAATTGCGGGTGTTGTTGCTTTTCTATGCATACCCACTGCTGCATACATCACGGGACAGACAATCTGTGTTGAAGGGTGGTATGACTATCCATGGCTTCACTCTCGACTTAAGTAAACTTGGGATGTGAAAATTATCGGTGAGCAAAAGGTTAACAATACTTCTCAATTCTTGCTATTGGGTCATGTTGATATGACCGATCTTTTCAGCTTTTGACTGCCACTGGACTCCCAACCTCAATCCTCATGGGATTCTCAACTCTCTCAACTCCCACTTGAGAGCCTCTACCCTCTGAACATTTGGGACTCCCACCCAATTCCCTTGACCTTCCCAATATGCCCAACTACCGTCCAAGATCTTGGACCCCCCCCTCACGGGACTCCCAACTCCAAATATATAAGCACCTAATTTCAATGGTTATATATTGCAATGACTAATTATTTCTTGATTTGTAAGCCTTAAGATGCCTATATTTACCTATAAGTTATATATCGTCTAGTAGAATGATTTAATATATAGCCCAACTACCTTGCTACCTTGCACTTGTTCTTGAAATTATATTGTACAAAACTTTGTATGTTTTGCATATTGACTCCTTAAGGACTTTGTTCAAAAGGGCAACCATGAAATAGAAAAAGAAATTAACTTCAAAGAAAATGGCCTTGAATTATTAACATGTAAAAATTGAATTACCGGGAACTCTTCATTACCATGAGAGTTTGCCAAGAAAAGAAAAGTGAAAGCAATGTTTTCATTAGTGGTAGTTTTGAAGTTTGAAATGTGAAAATATGAAAAGACAAATTGAGGTGCCCAAATGAGGTAGGGAGAAATGGCTTATCAATTGAATTCAAGCCCTAAGTTCACTTTTCTACACATTCTATAATGTGGTAAAGTTTTAGTTTTAATGCATTTTTGGATTTTCAAATGATGTCTTAACACATAATTGGGTTTCAAAGTGTAGGTCATTTAGTCCATGATTGATTTCAAACAAATGTTATTACAATATGTAATGACCAATGGTGGGCGGTTTTCACTTTTTGTGGGATATGCAATTCCAATTCCTGAGATATTTTTTAAAAAATAGCTTAATGTTTTAAAGAATATTGAACAAATTTTAGAATACCAATTAGGGTCAAAATCATCTTAAGGGTACCAAAAAGGCTATTTAACATGCAAGGGATTGCATAATTCAACTTTGAATTTTTATTCAATTTACATTATTATAATTATAGTGAATTGTTGATGTTAATATAGAAAATGATATTGTTAAAATTAATTTTAAAAATTAGCAATATTTCAAGGATATTATTTAAATGTCATTTTGAGTCCTTTAAATTAATTGTATCAAGTGTCTCAACTACATTTTTTTAAAAAAATCAAAAGGAATGCATTAAAATCATGCAATTGATTTCAAACTTTTTATACAAGAAAACTATATTTTTTTCTATGCAAGTACATGTTCATTTGGTGAAGTTGATGAAAAACCAAATCATATGAAAATTTCAAAGCTTTGAAGTTTTGGAGGAAGGGCTACAAGGGAAAGGATTCATTTTTTAACCATTTGGCTAGTTGTTTAGATTCCACTAAGCTTAAAATTTTTAGATCTAGATGTAGGTCACATGTGCAAGAAATAATCTATTCACAAAACATTTTTTATTGTCCATGAAATCTCATCTAAGAAGTTTCTATGTTTATGTTTGTAAATCAAAATATTGATGCACAATTATGTACACATGTGAAAAATCATCACCACCATCACATGAATTATCTTATATTGGACTATTCAATTTTTTTCATTTGAATTTGTTTTGCGTAAATGCTATTAACTTTTGCAAAAAAATAAATTTTAAAAATAGTCATGGATTTTTTTTCTTCTTTGAAACCCCAATTATGAATGGACCCATTGCGCAAATAAAAATGTTTGATAATTCATTGAATATTGAAGTTCTTCATACAGTCATGTGAATTGGGCATGGGAAACATTAATCTTGTGAAATTGGGTGCATAACTTGAAAAATGAAAAAGGGTTTTCAATGGGGTATGAAACTAGATTTTGGACCCAAAGTGGCATGTGATCAAATTAGTTTTGTGTTGTGTTTGTGCCCATTATATAAAAAATCATGAAACAACCCCCCGCACATTTGGGCTTCAAACTTGTGTGAATTTTTTGGTTTCATCAACCCCTTGCACATTTGGGTTTCAAACTTGTGTGAACTTTTTTGGTTTCATCATGAGTGTGAGCTTGCTTGAGTGTTGAACTTGCTCATGGGCATATTCATAATTAGGGAACTCCTTTTTTAACACATGATTCAAGGATTTTGTTTTTGCTATCTTCCAAATATAAAATTTACATGGAATACATTTAAGCGAAAAAAATTGATAATTCATATTATGATAATTTGCATGGTGGTGGTGATTTTTCACATGCATATGTAATTATGCATAAATATTTTGGTAAACAACCAGAAATGTAGAAAATGAATTTATAAATTTTTATAAACAACTTAACATGTTTTCTTGGATGAAAATGTTTTGCACATGTTGTTGACACTTGCCCACAAATTCTAAGCCTAATGAATACCAAAAATCAACCAAATGGCCAAAAAAAAGAATCATTTTCTTTGCAATTGTTTTGAAATGGATTTAATAACTTTCTAAAAAAAATTATTGTATATTATTTGATCAAATGCATTATATGAAAATTGCCAAACACAGATGTATGCATTATTTATCCATGAATTTTTTTTGAAATTAATTGCATTGTTTAATATTTTTTTTGATTCCTTTAAATTGAAAATTGTAGTTAAGACAAGGATTCAAATTTTTTAAAAGGACTCAAAAGGATATCTATGTTACATCCAAATTTTTTTTAGATTTTTTTATTAAATTAACATAACATCATTCTAGTTATAGTCATACACTAAACACTATAATCATGAAATAGTAAATGTAATAAAAACCTAAAATAATCCTTTGTAGTCTTTTTTCTGTTAGACCATCTCTTTTGGTACCCTAATCACAAATATGCCTTCATGTGTTGAACTTGCTAATGTGTTTTTTTCTTTTTTCATGTGTAACTTTCTACAAATGTGCAAATTTCTTTGTGTTGTTTTATTTATTGAATGAACTAGGTTACAAAAACCATTGGCACCAAATGTGGTGAGGAGGCAATTCATGTTGGAACTTTGTGTGTAAGTGAAACATTGGTTGCAACAACATTGTTGAGCACAAGGATTTCCAAAGTATAGAAACCTTCACAAGTGTTCAATGTTGAAGGCCCATTCACATAGCATGTGAAGATTAAAACATTAGGATTATGCTTGAGAGTGAGAGAGTGATGGTGTTTTTGGAGGAATCCCAAGTGGGTGATGAAGACTAAGACATCTTTTACAACTATCAATCTCATGAGCTTTTTCTATGGGAGGCTTGGTTTTTTTCATTACATGCTCTTGGTCAATCATTTACAAATCAAAAAACATTTTTTAATTTGCATTTTTGGAAAACATTCCATCTATTCATGCATCATCCATGTTATTCTTAGAAGGCATCATTTGGATGTTCTTCTAGTGGATCGATTTACAACTTGAAGGTAAAAAATTTCACCGTACCTTTTTTCTATTTGTGAAATCATTTAAAGCTAACATTTAAAATGGTTGTTTGGTTTGTAAGGCTAGGGTAATAGAATGGGTATGCTTAAGGTCTATGAAAATCCATGTTTATGCCAACATTTGTATCCATTTCCAATCAACAATTGGAAGGTAAGATTTTACAAGTTATCCTTCTTTATTTAACCATTCACATAAAGGGAACATTTGAAATGTTTTGGTTTGAATTGGGACTATTGCAATCAAGTGCTTTATAGTTCTAGGAAAAAATTGGAGAAAATTATGTACATGTACCTAGAAACATGGTTTTGGAATTGTAGCTTTAAATACATTCTTGAAATTCAATTTATGGTTTGTAGATTTGGGAAACACTGAAAACTTTACGCATGTGATTTTGGGAATGTTATCATGGTCATGGTATGTAGTAAACTTTGAACCTTAAGTACTATGCAATCAAATGAACATTAGGGGTTTGAAAATGTGTGTATTTTATGTTATGGTTGTGTGTGGTAAGTATCACGTTGGCTGATTTGGATGTGAAACAAGAACTAGTTGATGATTCTCAAATCACATAGGTAGAAACAAAGTCATTTAAAAACAAAAAAAAGGCACCTAAGAAGGAGAAATTGGAAATTACCATTGTGGAATCTTTGCACTTAAGTACTATGGCCATAAGTTATCACATTCATTTTGCCACATATTCCAATGGCAAAAGGAATGTCACATAATTGATTCCATCAATGATATGGAAATTAGTCTACATCAACTATGTGGTTACCTACCTTGATTTTCCATTTGTGGAAGACACATTAAAAGACTGTTTGAAGGATGTTTTCAAAAGGGTGAATGCATGGTATGGTGGTTCATTTATAGAGTCACATTCATATTTCTACAGGGTACTTTTTGTTTAAATGGATGTGGTGATAAATATATGTTTCAATTTGTTAATTAATAATTGATTCTAAATTCTTAATTGGATTATGAAACAAAAAGTATATATATATTTGAAACTGTTACCCTTATTATTAATAATGGACTTTTGAAGGGACATTCATGAAAATATTTGATAACACAAAACCAAAGTTTAGTCACCTCTTCGAATTTGTTACCTTACTCATTAATTTCCTACATAGGAAGAGGAGTTACATTGCATATGTGATGATTGTTAAATACCTTGTTAATCTAGCACACCACATATGGGTCAAAGATCTTTAACTACAAGTCCAAGCAAATGTCAACTTTTGCCTTGAAATCCTCTTCTAAAATTACCCTTAAGCCACAAAGAAAATAAAATGAGCTAACGATGTTACTTTAGAAAAGGACTACATGTCCTTTTGCCCAATTTTTTTTTTTTTCATATAAATGAATTTTTGAATAATGTTTTTTGAATTTTTTTATGAAAATGCATTTATTTTTTAATTAGATGACATTTATTTATTTTTATTTTTGAATAAGTATGAAATCTGGAAAATAAATCAATTCTTTGTAAATTCAGTGTTTCATATTTAAAAATGATAACAATTTCAATCATAACCAAAAATTGATTTTTAAAATTTTCATGTTTTCTTGTATAATAAACTACAACTCTTCTTAAAACATCATGTACATTATACCCCATTTATATGTGGTAAAGGACTTTTGAAAATTTAAAATTTTGGAAAGTTCTTTGATTTTTTAAAGTTTTAGAATTTCACATATTTTTGGGTATGAAATCATTTTTGAATGCGGCCAATAGGTCTTTATTTAAAAAAAAAATTTCCCATCAATTTTGTTTTATTATATGACTCCTTTTGATAGTCCTTTGTAAAATTAACTCAATCTAACGCAGTAAGTGTTCATTTTCAAAGGTCCTAAATCGAAATTTAAACTTAAAATTTTATCAAATGGATTTTTGGTTTGAATTCCTTAACATTCATATGAATGAAAAAATATCAACTTGCCATGATTGCCATGGTTTGAAATGGTAAAACATAAATATATTTCCAATCTTGACTTTTTTAAAGGCCCATTTGACATTCTTTTTGACTTGTTTTTATTGTGATTGCACCCCTTAATTCCTAAGCTACATTCAAATTGGAAATCTTCATTGTGTTCTTGCACCTCATGGTTGTCGATTGATATCCATTTTTATAATTAAAAATGCATCCTAGATTTTAGAGATCACCTAGAAACAAAAAACCATGGTTGCAACACTCTTGGCTTGGAGCTACAACATTTTTCACTTTGTCATTGGTCTTTCAATGGGACCCAACATGGAAGTTAGTGGAATAGATGGCTTAATAATAAGGTTAGGGTAGTTTGCATCTGTGGAATTAAGAAAACCAAGAATATTAGGAAATGTTGCCCACCTATTATTATGTCTCCCATCAATGAAACCTTGCTTCATTTTGTCCAATTCTTTTGGCCTGGCTGTCAATTGTTTCGAATCATGTTAAAACTTCATCTAATTACAAAATTTTCATATTAGACCTTTCATCATTAGAATTATTAATTTTTAACTTTGTGGGTGAATCCATGGTATGGTGGCTCATTTTTGGTAAATGCTTCACTCCATAAAAGTCCATAAAATGTTTGTAAAAAAACATGATTACTTGTTTATCACAACTTATGATTATATTCATTTATAAATTGATGTTTATACATTTGTGAACTTTCATATTCTATTTTTTAACTTAAATAAAATGATGATGATGTTAGCAATTTTGAAAGAATCATAATACTTGAAAAAATGTTTTATAAAGTCCATATAAATAATGGTCACTTTAGATATTTCATAATCAAACACTTTTAGAACAAAAAAACTGAAAAATAAATAAATTTATAACTCACAAGGATTTATGAAAATAAGGTCAAATTTTAACCATTTTAAATTCCATACAAAAATATTTAAAAAAGTTTTCAAGAAAATGGTCCCACATATATATTATTTATTTCATTTTTCAACATATACTCAATCATTAAAAATCAATTAAATTAAAATTTACTATGAATACATTGATGTTATACCATTGCAGTTAAGAAATCAGTCCTATGGATTTGACCTTTGCAGTTGCAATGAGCAAGGGTTGAAGGTCTGCATGGCCAAAACCCATTTTAGGTTAGGGTTTGGGGGTTTAACACTTGAACCCTAATTCCTAAAACCCTGAGCTTCTTTCTAGGACGTGTATCCGTGAATCAATCTCCGTTTCTGTGCATTCTTTCTTCTTCAGACCTTTACGGCAATTTCTTACAAACGTGTGAATGTGTTCTTTGTGGCAAAAATGGGTTGACTGCAATGGCTCTTCACAATCTGATTTTCCCATTTCTTCAAAGTGTAAGCCCTCTTTCTTTCTCTGAGCATTTCCGGACAATCCTGGCTCCTTTGAGCTGATTTATGGCTTTGAGAGTACAATTAGAAAGCATGCATCTAAACCCTAAACTCCCTCCCCTTAATCCGGTGCAGAAATCAAGAATTCAGTTCTGGCTGTTTGAGTTAAAAGACATGAGGATTGAAGGGCGCATCACTGTAAGTCCTCTTTTCAGTTTGGAATTTTGCAGAATCTGCCAAGCTTATTCAGAGGACCTTTTGGCGCAGGTTTTTTCACATACAGGGTTTTCGGATAAGGTTTGGTTTAACTCAGTGCTGGGTTTTGACAGGGATTTGATGAGTACATGAATCTTCTTCTGGATGAGGCTGAGGAAATCTCCTTGAAGAAGAAGACACGCAAACCTTTAGGTGATTCCAGCTTCAGACTACAATGCAAATTTTTGTTGTATAACTCTGATTTCAGCCTGAAACACGTGATCACTTCATTGTGGTTTCTGCATTTCTTGCAGGGCGGATCTTGCTGAAAGGTGATAATATCACACTAATGATGAACACGTATGTAATGCCGTACCTTCAACCCTTGCTCCTTCAATGCCAACTTCTGACAAACTCATTTTCACTGTTGGGTATTGGTGTGCATGTGAATAGTGCTTGCTGTCAGAAAATCCATTAATGAAGGATTGTGTACTAATACAAGTGCTGGAATTTCAAAAGATAAGATTTATGCAGAAATGCTGCATTCAATGATATGTACTGTTCCTGTCACCTTGTGGGAGAATTCCTTCAAGCCTTCGATACCCCACTCCACTTACATTTGATATCTAACATGCATCTTGTCATATGCTTGTATGGCATCTAAGTTTGAATTAGGAGTTCTCATTATAAACCTTTCTTCTCCCATGTAACTAAGATCCCCCAACAAAAGTTCAAAGTAGTTGTCTTCATGAGTAAAGTATTGGTGCCATTCCTTGTAAAATGTGGAGTGCTAAAGGGTGTTGACATAGTGGTAAGAATCAGGGTATTCAGTATCTATGTAGATAAACAAGCATGTTTGGTCAAGAATAATGATGTTGTTCATGGCATATATTTTCTTTTGTCCATTAAACCAAGATTGATGACCTTGGTCCTTCCAAGGCTTGTAGATCTCAACTAAGCTTCCACCAATGAACCTTGCACATTATGGTAACTCGAGCAAATGGATGCCCAACGTAGTTTTTTCTTGGGTTGTAGGCCAATAGATTTCATCTACAATGGAAGCATTAATGCAAGATGAAATGAACAAAACATTGTGACACATGGAACTCTTGGATCAAAATTCCATATAAAAGAGTTGTACCTTTTGACATTGCCATGTTTCATGAACAAAATTAATTTCAGAAGCCTTTGTGGAAGGTTTAGCTTTGATGGTCTCCTAGACACAAGAAACTCTTCACTTGTAGACCTAACATGTGAGATGATGGTGGGCACCATGATTGAGCAAGTTCCTCAAACTATGTGGTAGTAAAGTTTGTCAAGTTCTTGAACAATGTCGGGTTGGCCTACATCACAACCAACACATCTTAAACACCAATGGCCAAGTCCATGGATTGTCCACTACCCTCCTCCATCTCAATGTAAACTAAAGTAAGCTTGAGCATTGCATGCCACCAACCCACATTGAAAAAACATTGTAGCCTCTTCATCCATGTCATCATCACTTAAGAATAATTAGAATGTGAAGAGGTGCTTGAACTTGAAGAAGAATCCATTTGCTCAAAAAAAATAAAAACAAATGAGTTTGACAAAATGAAAACCCTAGTGAGAAGAACAAAAAAAAAAAAAAAAAAAAAAAAAAAAAAAAAAAACAAAAACAAAAAAAAAAAAAAAAAAAAAAAAAAAAAAAAAAAAAAAAAAAAAAAAAAAAAAAAAAAAAAAAAAAAAA